>Ga0315904_10004969_pt1 | contig 18628 bp, 11 predicted proteins | sample LakEriMetagenome_6_FD_203529 | JGI IMG/M metagenome (GOLD analysis project Ga0315904, IMG submission 203529) | Freshwater fungal communities from buoy surface, Lake Erie, Ohio, United States - Buoy 12 MA120 | ecosystem: Environmental > Aquatic > Freshwater > Lake | place: USA: Lake Erie, Ohio...
AGAAAGGTTTTTTACCGACAACAAAAAGGAACGAGCCGAAGCGGTGTTAATGTCGGCGAGTTGGGATACGCGTCGAGATTGGGGGGTTCTTTGGTACCCACGTAAGGAAGCGAAACCAAATCCTAAAAATCCCCGGATCGAACCGCCTCACTTTCGTGGCAATTACGGCATGCTTGAGCTGATTCCAATCCAGCAGTTCTTAATTCAGGAAGTGTCCGCGACAAAGTATCAAGACGAATTGTTGAATCTAAAGCTAGAATCGGATAAGTGGTCTTCTGATGACTGTGAGGGCTCCTGGTTGCTCGGACCAAACAACACGTCGCGGTTTAAATTTGTTTTTGCGAAGCGCTTTGATTGGTTACCTAGACGCATTGAGATAGAGTTTACCGATGTTCCGAAGCAAAATTCCAAACTATGGGAAGTAGATCTAGAATGGGAAAAACGTGGGGATAGATGGTTGCAGAAACGATCGATAAGTCGGTCTTTTTTTCCCAACCGCAAAGTAGTAGAGTACCAATTTCGTTTTTCGTGGAAATTGGAATCTGAGATATCATCGAACGAACTAAAGTCGCTTATACAAACTGGATATATACCCCAAAGCGACTCCTTTGATCAGGCAGTATCCTGGCGTGAGAGTTTTAACTCCATATTGGCGGGCAGTCGCTAATCCTTTGCTTCGATGAGACGATGATGGAAGAGACGAGTCTCTTTATCTATTCACTTCTCCACCATCACCTTCTTCGCCCCAGCAGCCCGGGCAAAGTCATCCTCGGTCACCAGCAGATAACTCTGCTGTGCGATCCTAGGTGAGTTGCCAAGCCAGGAACAGACAACGTGTATGGGGAATTCGCGTTGGAGCTCGGTCTGTCTGCTGGCCCGCATCGAATGGAACAATCACCGGGGGCGAGTTGGTGTTCAAGCACGACCGGATCACCCTCTGTGGGCAGACCATCTTTTACTATTCCAGGTCCAAGCAAACGACACGGATCCTCGAAGCTCTAAACGTCAAAAGTCAAACCGGCACTTGGATCGCCAAGAGCGGTCCGGAACTGGTAAACGAGCTTGGCATTGTATCTGGGCAAAACTCAATCACTTGTTCGATTCGCGCTTTTCGAGACTCGGTGGTCGACCTACTCAAGTCGGAGCTTGGGATTGTTTGCGGTAGGCAGGATGTTATTTCCAGTGGTGGAAGGGGGTACCGATTCGCCGAGTGGATCACGATTCGGGACGCCAGGAAAGCCGACTCCGATCCGATAGAGACCGAGGACACGCCAGCGAGTCGGCGTCAGCGGATCTTGGAATTGCTGGGCGACGGCGGGAAGCTTCGCTCCACCTGTATCGCGACCCACTTGGGGTGCAGCCTCAAGACCGTCAAACGCGAGCTCGAAACCCTCCGCTTGGCCGGAAAGATCGAGTTCATCGGTCCCAACAAAACAGGGACGTATCAGTTGGTGGCAGGGTGAATGGGATCTTAGAAGTGCTACAATTCAATAATTACACGGCCGAAAAGGTTTACAAATAGCCGAAGTCATTTAGCCAATTCAAGGCGAATATACCCATCATGTACCCATCGCTTCTTAAACCGCTAATTGCTTTATCAGTTTTGATCGGTGGTGGAACCAATCTCTGTGACGCACAGCCTCCCAAAGAGATCGTCAACAGCATCGGGATAAAGCTCGTGCTGATCCCTAAAGGGACATTCATGATGGGCTCGCCCGAGAGCGAGCAAGGCCGTAATGTGATCGAAAACCAGCACGAAGTGACAATTAGCAAAGACTACTACCTGGGTGTGTATGAGGTAACGCAGGCTCAGTACGAAAAGGTGATGGGTAGGAATCGGAGTCACTTTCAAGGGGCGATAGTCGGCAACGAGAATGCAGATCTCCCGGTCGAGAATGTTTCTTGGGACGATGCGGTCGAGTTTTGCAAAAAGCTATCGGACTTGCCGGAGGAGAAGAAGGCTGGACGCGAATATCGCTTACCGACGGAGGCAGAATGGGAATACGCGTGTCGCGCTGGTAGCAAGACGGTATATTCATTTGATGATGAAGAGGGTCTGCTACCCGAGTACGGTTGGTTTGATCGCAACAGTTCTTTCCGGACACATACGGTTGGACTTTTGGAGCCGAACGCCTGGGGGCTATACGACATGCACGGGAACGTCTGTGAGTGGTGCAGCGACAGGTACAGTCTATATCCCAAGGGTTCGGTCAGCGATCCGACTGGTCCAAAAGTGGGTTTGTTCCGCGTGTATCGTGGCGGCAGTTGGTGCAATGGGGCCGCGAATTGTCGGTCGGCGAACCGGGACGGGGACGCCCCGTCGCCCAGTGGCTTCGGCCTTGGCGTGCGTGTTGCCCTGAGTTCCACCGGAATCCCCAGGTCGCCGGAGGCGGACAAGTAGCGATTAAGAATCTGGAACGATCAGTGTAATTGTCGCTTGACCCTATAAATCAAATCCATAACCCTATATTTTCTCAGGGGTTTTGGATGTGACCCTATAAATGACCCTGTAAACGAGAATTGGTGACCCTATAAATTCGGAACGGGCTAAGAGTCGTGACCCTATAAATCGGGTTGTCGGTTAGAACGTTGGTTTTGCTGGTGCGCTGTCGCCCGCGCTGCCAGCTCACAACCTGTTTCGCTGCGCGCGTCGGATTTTGCGCCGCCTCGTTTAGGAACTTCGATTTTCCCAGGGAATTCCCGGGTTGTTCGAATCCTGTCCTCTCCGCTCAAAAACCCTGGTTTTCCCAGGGTTTTTAGCGTTTTTGGCCAATTGCTTTGGCCGTCTGTAGCGCCCATGCAACTCGGTGCATGGCGCCTGCGGCGTTGCATTTCGCGTCGCGCTGCCAAAATCGAGTCGTTTTTCGAGTCGCGCGAGTCGTCAAAACATTTGGGTTTTGCATGTGCCAGTCTGACACCGATCCACGCCCGTGGAGGCGGTAGGATTCGAACTCAAGCAGATTCAGAAGAAACTGGATCTGTTTGTTCCGGCATCTATTCGTCGAACTGGGGTGATTCAAGAATGCCAGGTCTGTCTTTTTTGGTGTGAGAGAAACTTGACCGTCTATATTAGGTCAGGGATGCTACAATCGTGACCCTCTCGATTCATGGATAGATTACCGGTTGGTGGTTAGTCTGGGACTTAAAACGACTCGCGAACAGTCATTTGGAGTGAAGTAATGAGACGATTCATCCTTGCGACTAGTTTGCTGTCCGCCGTCGCTGCACTAGCAATGGTCGCTATTTGCATCTCGATGCCGAAAATGGAGTGGATGCTTGCTAGTTTTGCTCTAGGATCATTTTCATTGGTTCAGTACTTCAATGTCAGAAAATCCCAATGATCGATATCCAAAAGTTGGCACGCCCGTAAGCACCGGAGTTGTTTGGGCAACAAGATGGCCAACTCGAGTGATAGGCTATAATGGTGCAGCCTACAGAGTTTGGTCGATCCTTCTAATTTCAAGTTTCTCTAAAGAAATCGAAATATGGGACGAGGATACACCCAATACCGTTTACCGGAAACCAGCCGAGAAGAATGGGTGTTGTTCTCCGCATTCATCCATTACCGGTTTGCTGACGGTTCAAAACTGCGCATTCTTCAGAACGCGGCGTGGTGCGCAGACTGCGATCGGTTTGTGCTAGCGGAAGAGATTCCTTCGATTGAATCGCTGGAAAGTGAACTTGAAAAGACGAAGTCGGGCGACGACGAGATTATCCGAATCTGGCAATTCGTCTCAAATGGTCAGCCGGTTTTAACTCGCATCGCAGAACTGGAGAAACGCATTAATTGGCGAGTCGTAAGACTGAATCCTCCACGCTGTTTGGAATGCAGCGGATTTCGTATTATCGCCCTTCCGGATGGGGATGAGTTTTATCACCCAAATACGGATGAGATTGTTGTGAAAGTAAGTTCCGGTTGGACGGACGCGGCGCCTTGGTGCGCATACTTCTCACCTGAGGGCGACCGATTGGACGAAATCATGTAGGCCAGTCCGTTTCCAGGCACCCTCCCCACAACAGCTTATCTCTCACCCCTCCACCAACACCGTCTTTGCCCCAGCCGCCCTGGCAAAATCATCCTCGGTAACCAGCAGGTAACTCTGCTGCGCGATCCGTGGTGAGTTGCCAAGCCACGAACAAACCACGTGCAGCGGGAACTCGCGTTGCAGTTCCGTCTGTCTGCTGGCCCGCATCGAATGGAACAATCGCGGCCAACCCGAGACACCGGCGCGTCGCAACAGTCGCGTCATTTCGCTGCGTAGGTTGGCGTTCTTCCAGCCCATCGCCGCGTTGGCTGCGGCGCGGTACTGCGGTGCGGCGACCACGTATTCACTCTTGTCCCCAAAAGTTCTCGAACGCTTCGTCAAGAATCGGACGCAGCTCGGGAAAGATCGGACAACTGCGAATCCCTCGGCCTTCGTGATGCTCGACCTTCGGCTCCGGGATGCTCATTCGATTCAGTTCCCAATCGATGTCGTCCCAACGAAGCGATAGCGTTTCCGAAGGTGTCCGAAGCCCACCGTAGCGACTCAGGCCCAAGATCACTTGCCAGACCGGATTGGCCTTCTTCATCAGCAAGTCGACCACTTCGCGTGGCACAAACTCGTTGACCTTCACCGAACTCTTCTGAGTCTTTACTTTGCAGAACGGGTTTTCATCGATGATCTTCCAGTCGACCGCATCGTGCATGAATTGCCGTGCGAACTGGATCCGTTTATGGATTGTCGTCGTGGCCTGCGGTGATCTGGTTAATCCGGATCCCCTCGGGCATGAACTCTTCGAGGTTCGCCACCACCTGCTTGCAAACCGCAACCGTGGCCGGTTTGCGGCTTTTCCCCTGCCGCTCGATGTAACCATCGAGAAACGCTTCGAGCGTAGGAATTACAAGCTTTTCGGGGATTGGCTCTGGTTCGATCAACCCGACCGCAACAAGCTTCTCTCGCAGTGCGGGTGACTTGTTGAGCCAAGCTTGCTACCGATTTGTAGGCCCGCTGGGCCACAAACCGTCAAAGCGAATCAGCGCGGTAACAAACCCATTCAATCCCCTCAAGCCTGACGTCCAATAATTCCTTACCAGGCCCATGTACGCTCACCTTAGATCGGTAGATTGTTAAGACACTAGCCTTATAGCCTAGCGAGCTTAGCGCAGTTTCTCGCAAGTCAGTTCCGTGACGTTCCGAGGACCTTCATCGGGCAGCGCCTTGGGCATACCGAAGAGTTTATAGGACCATAACCGAGCTTTCTTAGCCAAGTCCATTCTTGCTCTGACGTAGTTGAGCGAGTTGTAATCATGGACTGATTTCGCCGGTAGGATATCGATGGACGAGGGACGATGGTTGAGAGAAAAGTACATCAGCAAACTTTCCTCGTAGGAGAGCAACCGATCGATTTGGATTTCCGCTAGGTCCATCCATGGATGTGTCTGTTCATCCCAAACTTTGTTGCTGCAAAAAATCAGTTCGGTGTCGTCTTCCGAGGCTTCGTGAAGTTGCAGTTGCAGCAAGTATCGGATAGGTTCTTTTGCGAGTCTTGCTTGGTACTCGTGTTTTAGCCAGTTGCGGTTGCTGTTATCGTCAGGCAGTTTCTGTTGGTTGCCAAAAAACACGCCGATATCCTCGATGCTATTTTTCATCTGCTCGACATTTCGATCCCCTGGTATGAGACGAAAGTTGACATAGCGTCGTTTTTTATCTTTTGCGATAAACTCAAATGGGCACTGACTACGGTAGTCCAACCTTGAATACGAGGAGGGATGTCGCACGACCGAGTCTTGACCCGCATCGCGGCCAGCTGGATACTTTCTGTAATACGAAACATACTGAATACCTTGGTGCTCATGTTGATTTCGACCGAAGGTAAAAAAGTTTGCAGCGGACCAAAATAAGGATCGCCCGGTGTTCATTTCGATATCCAGAGGGCTTTCCACTGGATTATCCGAGAACTTGATCGACGCCCCTTTTACCGTCAACATCGCGTCGTCCATCATCGATGCGGTGGCGTGGCGAATGCGACAAGCAAACTCGCGCCCCGGCTCAAAGAAATCCGCTTCTGGGAACTCCGGATTGCTTACGATACGCAGTTTGCCGGCAGCAGCAATTCCATTGTTATGCGACATCTTTCGACGTCGTATGAGCGATTGTAAAACGACGAGTAAAAAGCAGAACGCATAAGTCTTCCACCACAGTTCAAATTTATTGAGATACTCTCGCATGGATATGTGCTCCGTGGATGATCAGTGCTCTAAATTCCGTTCCTCTAGGTGTTTCTATTGAGTTTCACCAGTAGGGTTCGAGCTTCTTGCAGGTCTGGCATTTCGAAGCCTTCGGTGAAGCCGCTTAGCAGGGATTCAAGCTTTTGGCGAGCGAGTTGTCCCTTGCCTTGCTGTTCCCATAATCGACATAGCCTGGAGGTGGTGCGAAGTTCATAAAACTTGGCGCCTTGACCAATGGCGACCCGGATAGACTCATTGTAATGCAATTCGGCCTGATCGTGTTGGCCGGAATCGTAAGCGAAATCGCCGCGAAAGCGGAGCAGTTCAGCATGGGTGAAGTACTCTCCGGTCTTTTGGCTTTCGAAGGCCTGCTCTAGCTTGTCCAACGCCAGCGACCGCTGACCGTTTTTCCAGAGGGCATCTGCCAGATGCCCTTTGTACTTTGCCATGCAGATGCGGGCGGTCGTCGATTCGATGATGCTAATTCCTTCGGTCAGTCTCTCGACGGCTTCATCGTACTGCCCTTGCTGCTTGAGTCCGATTCCGATAATGCCGTTACCCATCCCTTGCCACATCGCAAAGGCTTGTTCGTTACCGATTCGCCGACAGCGTTGGCCGTATTCGACGGCTTTATCACCCATGAGCGCGAATTCATACACTTGCGCTACCATCCATTCCATGACGGCTTGCGTAAAGACATGCTTTAGATCGATCGATAGCTGCAGGGCTTCGTGCACTTTGGCAATACCTTGCTGGGCATAGCCCAATTGCCAAAGGGCCAGGCCTAAGTTGGACAGATTCAAAGGGCCGCTATTTTGTTGGGTGAATTTCGCATATTCGATGCTCGATTCCACTTCATGGTGATTCCAGCCGATCTGAGCATGTTTAAGAGTCGTTGGAAAATCACCGGCGTAGAACGACGTGCATACTTGAGTCCAGTGGGCTTCTGCCATCATGCCCGGTCCTCGAGTTGCTTCGGCCATGGCGATGACTTCGGGACAACGTTTGTAACAGTCATTAAAGCGTCCGCGAACAAACAGCCAAACCCAGTTTGCCAACAAAACCGGGAACAGTGGTGCTCTGTCCCCCAAGGAACGGCAAATCTCGATGCAGCGGTTCTGAACTATTTCGACTTCGGGGGATGCATAGCCTTGAACTGCCATCAAGACAGCGCTGAGCGGGAGCTTCAAATTCAATTCCAAAGCTTCGCGCTGGGGGGACTCGGGTAATTTATCAATCAATTCGATTCCTTGCTTGAAGTTTCGAATCGCTTCGACATTCGCCGATTGTTCTTGGGATCGCAATCCGGCCTTACCCCAATACTCGATTCCCTTCTCGTGCATGCCCGCTAGGGTAAAGTGATTTGCAAGGAGTGAAGGTTGACCGGAGGCGATATCAGGGAACTGCGCTTCAAGTACTTCCGCAATCCGTTTGTGGGCTAATTGACGTTTGCGTATGAGGATCGATCGATAGGCTGCATCCTGAAGCAGCGCGTGTTTGAAAATGAAGGTAGCTCTATCGCCTTCACCTTTTTGGAACAAGATCTCAGAGTGGACGAGCTTACCCAATTCCCTTTGAAGCTCTTCTTTGGAAAGATTGCAGGTGGCGTGCAACAATCCGAAGGGGAATTCGCGACCGATGGTGGCTGCCATTTGAATGACATCCTGATTGGCGTCCATTCGGTCCAGACGCGATAGCAACAGATCGTTCAAACTTACCGGAATAATGTCCAGCAGGGTCGACCAAACTTGGTCTGTTTCCGAGCGATCCAGCAATCCGGACTCTTCGATTACCACAGTGAATTCTTCGATGAACAGAGGGATACCATCGGTCCGGTCGATGACCCGTTGCAAGACCACCTCAGGAATCTCTTTGCGATTAGTTCGCTTGAGCATCATCTCGCCTATCTGTTTTTTTGTAAGGCGATTGAGCGCAATTTGCGTTTGATGGGGCTTGCTCTTCCAAGGAGTTTCAAACTCGGGACGAAAGGTAAGCACACACAGAACACGACTGCTTTCGTAATTCAGCACGAAGCGTTCGAGAAACTCGAGCGTCGTCGGGTCGAGCCAATGCAGATCCTCTGCGATGAACAACACGGGCCTAGACGTCGCGAGGTGTTCGAGCCACTCTAGCAGAAGTGTTTCTGTTCTATCCTTAAGTTTCTGAGGAGAGAAAGCCAGTGGAGGATAACGTTGGTCGGTCGGTATATTCAAGATGCTACACATGAGCCAGACATTATCTGCCGTCTCTAATTTGATATCTCGCAGATACCGTACAACGGTCTCCAAGCGATCCTGTGGGGACTTGCGATTTAGCTCCAGAAGCTGAGAAAAGAATTCCACCATCGGATAGTAACTGGTGTTCTGATGGTACTGAGAACACCGCCATTCAATCACTGCGGGTTCTGCCTTTTCCATTCCATCAGGATCGTGGCTTTGAATCACATATTCCCGTAGTTCTCGAATCAGTCGCGATTTTCCAAGCCCTGCGTCTCCGATGAGCAAAACGATTTGGCCAAGATTCTCGAGCGACTGTTCCCAGCGATCCTTCAAAATATGAAGCTCTGTGTCTCGTCCGACCAAAGGAGTCAGATTGCTCGGATCGACCAATTCCACCCGATTGCGGGAGGTGCTTTCGCTGAGCACTCGATAGACTTCGATCGTCTGGGAAGTCCCTCTCAATCGACGCGGACCGAGGGGCTCGCACTCCAAGAACAGCGCAGTACGGTGGTGAGTCGACGCGCTGATCAAGACCATTCCGGGTTCGGCAAGAGCACTTAGTCGTAATGCTGTCGTTCGAACTTCGCCGACCAAGGATATCGATTGGCCTGATGACGAATCGACAGACTCCACAACCGCCTCCCCGGAATGCAACGCGGCGCAGTACATCTCGCTCTTTGGAAGCAATTCGAATTGATCTTTAGAATCCTTGAGCATTTTCGCAATCTGTAGACTCGCGCGAACGGCTCTCTGCGGAGAGTCCTCGTGGGTTTGTGGGTATCCCCAACAGGCAATCAATTCGACCCCATTGTTGAGCAATAAATGCCCCCCAAAGCGCTCGATCTGCTCCATTGCCAACGCTGCAAAGGATTGAAACCGACCGTGCATCATTTCGGATTGTGTATAAGTCACCTCAGTAGAAGCGTCCTCTACGACTTGCTCGTCCCCTTCCTCGCAGCGGAATACCCCAAGAGTGACTTGCCGTAGTTCAGCATTCCGTCGATTTCTTCCAGTCGTTAGAAATGACGTTTCTTGGGCGTCTCGATTTAGTCGCGTCTCCCACGGATCGAAGTACCCCACGCTTGGATGGGTTCCAGAATCTTCTGTGATCGATCCGAGTGCCTCTGCAAATGCCCGGGCAGATGCAAATCTATTCGAAGGGCTCTTGTCCATCGCTTGCATACAAATTCTGTCCAATAGACTTGGCAGATCGGGTCGATATTTCGAGGGCAATTCAGGAATGCGAGAAACAATCTGGCCGAAAACAGAAGCGACCGATCCTCGGAACGGAGTCGTTCCTGTGAGTATTTCATAAAGGATGACTCCCAACGCATAGACATCGGTGCACGGTCCAACTTCATCATGTCTAGCCTCGACTTGTTCTGGAGCCATGTAGGCCGGGCTACCAAAAACCTCTCCGGGTTGCGTCAACGCGGTTTCGTTCGGGCGGATTCGTCGGGCCAACCCAAAGTCCATGACGGTCGGTTGACCATCCCGAGACAACATAATGTTCGATGGCTTTAGATCGCGATGGACCAAGCCCGCTTCGTGGGCCTTGTGCAACGCCAAGGAAATCGTTCTTATGAGCCCTACGGCATCGCGCCAAGGCAATCCGCTGTTTCGCAAAATCGTCTTGGATAACGGCTCTCCATCGATATAGGCCATCGTGAGAAAATGCCAACGTTCAAATTGACCAACATCATAAATAGGACACAAATTTGGATGGTGCACCGAAGCCATAGATCGCGCTTCACGATAGAAGCGTTCGGTGACCTCTTCATCGTCATCGGAAAAAAAAGGAATTTTGATAGCTACAGTCCGATCAAGCTGTTCATCATGACCCAGGAAGACTGCCCCCATGTTCCCTCGCCCTAATTCGCGCACGATGCGATAGCGACCAAAGGCTTCAGGGATCACGATCTCTTTGCGCTTCGGGTCCTGCGTTCCCTTGTCGGATAAACCCTTAGCCGTGCCAGCTTTTTGGTAGAGAACAGTTTTTTCTAGTTTCGCGGAATCGTCGTCTTGGGGCAATGGAAAACCCTTCCAGTTTTATGGCCGCAATATCCGTAGAAAAGGCTATCTCTACGAACCACGAATCGCACCCCACGGAGCGCTCGATCTGGCTTACACTCCAAACGGTTTGACTCTTTAGGACTCTCTAATGGCTCTTTAGTGTAACCGACGCTTCGGGATTCATCCCCCCCGGCAGGAAAAGAACACTCGAACAAATCATCCTGAACAAATTAAAATCAGTGCTCTTATGCTACTCCAGCCGCTATTTTTATAAATGCCCCCAGATTCTGTGGTAACTCGCAGAGGCAACCAAGAGACCTACCGCGTTTCCATCCCCATGATGGCTTGTGATACGATCCAACCTAAGGCATACCCAGTGGCTTGTTACCTATTTGTCGACCCTCTGGGCCTGAGAACCGAAGGAGCCATTGAGAGCCGCAAACAAACCTTGGGGATATAAGCAAGCCTGAGCTTCAATGCATCTAATCAAAGGTGTCTGTACTCTTTGGTTTGGGATGTCACGGACGAAACCAATAAAAATGGCCCCGTTTGGGGCCATTTTCGTTTATTCTTTCCTAAACCGACCGCGGAGCGTAATCGAATTCGAAACTAAGGCCGCTTGAAGGCAAGCGACGCAGTGATTTCTACTTCATCATTGATCTTGCCCTTACCGTAAGCCATCCCGAACTTGGTGCGATCCAATTTGAATTCCGCTGTCAAGGTAGCAGCCCCATCGGTGATACTTGCCTTGCACGGAACCTTGATCTCGACGGTCTTTCCAAGCATCGTCATCTTACCGATGAGTTGAACATTGTCTTCGCTCGAAGCATCGATACCCGTTGTTTCGAAGGTGATCTTTGGGTACTTGCGAACATCAAAGAAATCTGGGTTCTTGAGATGCTCGGTTAGCTTTTGATCGTCTGACCAAAGGCTGTCGGTATCGATATCGAGTTTGAGAGATCCATTGCTAGGATTCTCCAAATCAGCCTTGACCGTCGTTGTAAATTTCTTGAATCCGCCTTTGTGGGCTCCGTCGGTCTTCTTACCGACAAAGTCGATCTTAGACTTCTCTGCGTCCAACTTCCACTCTTCGGCATAAGAGGGGCACAGAGCAACCGCAACCGCCAACAGCAAACCGCCTAAATATCTCGTCATACAATTCTCCAAAAACATTGACCCAGAGACGCTATCACCTATCAGGTTTTCCACCTGGAAAACTGCTATAGTATAACGGATCTGGCAGTCTTTGCCCTGCCCCTACGAGGGTTTCCTTTGACAACGGAGCACAATCGAACCATGTCGACGGGTTTGCCGAGCAAACTGACCAAAAGCTTAGCCGTGGCCCTGTTTTGGCTTATTTTTGCATCGAACTGCGTGATCGGACAACTCTCCGACGTGCGCTCCGTCGAAGAATCCATGCGGGTGGGAGACTATGAAAAAGCCATCGAGATCGCAAAGCAACAGGTGGAAAACAAAACCTGGAATGAGGCTTGGCCGCGACTCCTCGCGTCGAACCTTGTGACAATCGGAAAATACTCCGATGCTCTTTCCGTCTACAAGGCATCCCAAGAGCGGTTCTCCGACAGTCTAAGGCTCAGGCTACTGGGCTACAAAATTTTACATGAAAATAATCTTTCGAGCGAAGCCCAAGCGGTCCTCGATGACTTAACGGCTCAGATCCAGCGAAGCCCTTGGAAGTTCTCCACCAAGTCGGAGTTGGTTCCTCTAGGGGAATTTTTTTTGCTTCAAGGCGAAGAGCCCAAGCAAGTGCTCAAACTTTGTTATGACCAAGCCTTAAAATCCGACCCCAAGAACATCGAAGCCCTCAAGGCCATCGCAGCGATGGCCTTGGATAAATCGGATACCAAGGTTGCAGCCGAAGCCATCGAAAAGGCACTCAAGATCACCAAGGAAGATCCGGATCTTTTGATCCTTGCAGCGGAAACCTGGAGCAATTCTGATCGGGCCAGGTCTCGCGAATTTTTGCAAACAGCCTTGGATATCAACCCAAAACACCTCAAAGGACTTCGGATGCTCGCGGAAACTTTGATGGACTCTGAAAGCTATCCGCAGGCGTTAGAGATCCTTTCGAGAGCCGAATCTGTGAACCCGAATGATCCTCAAGTTTGGGCTCTGCGAGCAGCGATCGCACACCTGCAAGGTGCCTATACCGATGAGGGGAACTTTCGCAGCAAAGCCCTATCGCTCAGAAAGCTCAATCCCATAGTCGATCACAAGATTGGCAAACACTTGTCCCTGCACTATCGCTTCGCCGAAGGAGCACAATACCAACAGCGCGCGTTGGCTATGGATAATAAGTTCACCCATGCAAGGACGCAGTTGGCACAAGATCTCCTGAGACTTGGACGCGAACAAGAAGGCTGGGAAATGGTTCAATCGGCACGGCAAGCTGACCCGTATCATGTGACTACTTACAATCTCCAGATTCTCAAAGGCGAATTGGATAAATATGCGACCATCGAGGTCCCCGGGTTTATCATCCGAATGGATGCCAACGAAGCCAAGGTTTTCGGCCAGCAAGTGGCGGAGATTCTCCAAGAGGCTAGGCATGTTTTGGGAGAGAAGTACAAGGCCCAGTTGCAGGAGCCGATCGTTGTGGAATTGTTTGCTAAACAACGGGATTTCGCTGTCCGCACCTTCGGCTTGCCCGGAGGTGAGGGCTTCTTGGGAGTTTGCTTTGGGAACGTAATCACTGCCAATTCGCCATCGGCACTAAATGTGGATCACAATTGGAAGTCGGTGCTATGGCACGAGTACTGCCACGTCATCACCTTAAACCTCACGAGCAACAAGATGCCTCGTTGGCTCTCTGAAGGGATCTCGGTTTATGAGGAAAGAATGCAGCGGACCAATTGGGGTGAACCCCCCAATCCGATCTATGTGCATTGGCTGCGCCAAGGTGAATTCGAGCCACCGAGTCGAATGAGTCGTATGTTTCTTGCTCCAAAGTCCCCACTGCATCTTCAGTACGCTTACTTTGTCGCATCGATCGTCGTGGAATTTTGGGTCGAGCAGTTCGGGCATGAAGGACTTTTGAAACTGCTTGCCGATCTTCGGGATGGACTTGCGATTACCGATGCAATCGGTAGGAGAACAGGGAGTCTTGAAGGACTCGATCAAGCCTTTGAAAAATATGCGAAAGCGAAAGGTCTATCGATCGCACCCTCGCTGGACTTTCAGCCAGTCCCAAAAGACGAATCTTTGGATCAGTGGCTAGAAACCCATCCCAACTCTTACCAAGCCCAACACAAGAAACTCGATGGGCTAATCCGTATGCAGGACTGGGGCCAATCGCTTAGTGTTGCCAAGGCGCTCTATGATGCTTGGCCAAACGATCCAACGCCCACGGGAGCACTTGTCAAATTAGCTTTGATCCATCGCCAACTCGGCGATTTGCAATCGGAAAAGCAAGCGATCACAAACTTGTTGGCTTTGGATCCCCATTCGACAGAACCCCTTAGCCGCTTGATCTCACTGCACGTGGAGACGGGTGACTGGGAAGCGGTTGCGAGACTTTGCAGGTCGATGCTGGAGATCCAACCGATGAACCCATCCATTTTGGAAACACTATCGCTTGCTGGTGAGCATTTGAGTCAGCCGCAGGATGTCATCCGATCGTTACAAGCCCTATCCCATTTGGATCCGATCGATCCTGCGGATCTGAACTACAGGCTCGCGATGGCCTATAAGCAAACGGGCCAAAATCCCCAACTGGCACTTCGGCATTGCTTGATCGCTCTGGAGGAATCTCCACGCTTTGGCAAGGCTCTTGAGCTCCTAGTGAACTTGCAAGATGCCTCGGCGAACCGTTGAGCAAACGGCTGACGGGAGTTACAATACACTGGCTTTAACGGGCATGCATTCATGCTCGCCTTCCCTCTTTCCTACCTGAATCCTCTCGATTGGTTCGGAATATGAAACGCTTGTTTTACCAAGCCACATGTGTGGCATTGATCAGCCTGGTAAGTCGAAACCTGCAGGCGGAAAATCCCATCAGCTACAATCGGGATATTCGGCCTATCCTGGCCGATAAATGTTTCGCTTGCCATGGATTCGATGAGAAGAAGCGTGAGGCTGGACTCAGGCTCGATACGGCCGAAGGAGCAACATTGAAGCGGGATGGAAAAAGCGCCATCGCTCCGGGTGATCTTGCCTCGAGCGTTCTTTGGGAAAGGCTGCACGCTTCGGATCCCGATATCAAGATGCCGCCGCCTGAGAGCCATAAAGAATTGACCCCCGCCGAGATCGAGCTTCTCGGACGTTGGATTAAGGAAGGGGCACAGTATCAAAAGCACTGGTCTTTCGAACCACCAGTTGATCCGAGTATTCCTCCACAAATTGCTGGTGGCAAGAACACCATCGATGCCTTCATCGGTAAAGGGCTCGAAGCAAACGGTTGGAAGCTTTCCGAACAAGCCAGCAAACCGACCTTGATCCGACGAGTCGCATTCACTCTGACCGGATTGCCACCAACGGTCGATGAGATCGAAGCCTACCTTTCCGACAATTCGGCAGATGCCTACGAAAAGATGGTCGATCGCTACTTGCAATCGAGCCGATACGGTGAAGAGATGGCTCGCCACTGGCTCGACATCGCTCGGTACGCAGATACTCACGGTCTGCACTTGGACAACGAGCGCCAGATGTGGGCGTATCGCGATTGGGTTGTCAAAAGTTTCAATCGTAATCTTTCGTTTGATCAATTCACGATCGAGCAGCTTGCGGGAGATCTACTTGAAAAGCCGACAATCGATCAGTTGATTGCCACCGGTTTCAATCGTTGCAACGTGACGACGAGCGAAGGAGGTTCGATCGATTCTGAGTACTACTACCGATATGCGGTCGATCGCACCAGCACCATGGCGTCGACTTGGCTAGCTCTGACAGCAGGATGTGCGGTGTGCCACGATCATAAATTTGATCCGATTCCCACCAAGGAATTCTATTCGATGTACGCGTTCTTCAATGCGTCGGCGGATCCTGCGATGGATGGAAACGCTCTGCTGACAAATCCTGTCTTAAAGCTTGAGACAGACGAGGAAAAGGCCAAGCTGGCCGATTACGATAAGCGGATCGTTGAGATCCAGGCTAAGCTCAACGAAGCTGTCTCAAAGGTTGTCTACAACGACCCATCGCTTGCTGACCCTAAACCGCAAGCATCTTCGACCGAGGTGATTTGGATGGAGGATGATTATCCTGCGGGTGGAAATTTCGCAGGAGCGCCCGGCCATCCGACAACGTTCGTCTCGGCCGATCAAGGTGAAAAGGTGCTCAGTGGCAAGCGGGCTTTGAAGAGATCCGATCCAGGTTTGTCCCAAGATGTTTGGGGCCCATCGAACGCTTCGGTGAGTGTGCCAGTGCAAGCGACTTTGTTTGCACACGTATTTATCGATCCTGCGAACCCGCCCAAATCCGTGATGCTTCAGTACCATCGCAACGGGTGGCTTCACCGCGCCGTATGGGGTGAATACGAGGCGATCCCCTGGGGTACAGCCAACACCCCAGAACGTGTCCACATGGGCCCGCTCCCGAAAGCAGGCGAGTGGGTTCGCTTGGAAGTCTCGGCGGAGAAAGTCGGATTAAACGCGGGTGATAATCTCAACGGCTTCGCTACAACCCAGTTCGGGGGAACGGTCTATTGGGATAAGATCGGCGTGACGGGGGTCTCTGATCCGGCCAACGATCCACTCCGATCCTTTGTCGCTTGGTGGAAAAACGCCAAAGGCAAAGACACCCCAGGCCTTCCAGGTGACTTAAATAACATTGCCAAAGCAGGCCCTGACCCGGCTCCGGATGCGGCTTCTGTAACCAGACTCAAGGAGCATTATCTGGCTCGCCTATGCAGCGATACCAAAGCTTCTGTCGCCGAAGTTGTCAGCCAACTCGATCAGACACGATCGCAGCGAGATAACTTCTTCAACTCGATCCCGAGCACGTTCATTTATAAAGACAACCCCACGCCTCGCGAAAGCTTTATCATGCTTCGAGGCCAGTACAATCAACCTGGAGAAAAAGTCCAACCGGACGTTCTATCTATCCTACCTCCTATAACGAAACCTCAGACCGGGCAACTTAACCGCCTCGACTTGGCCAAGTGGCTAGTTACTCCACGGCACCCACTGACCTCCCGTGTCGCGGTCAATCGATTTTGGCAGCAGATCTTCGGAGTTGGTCTGGTGAAGACCAGCGGGGATTTTGGCACCCAAGGTGAGACGCCATCGCACCCAGAACTCCTGGATTGGCTCGCGATTCACTTCGAAGAATCTGGCTGGGATGTCAAAGGGCTCATGCGATTGATGCTCACATCGGCGAGCTTCAAGCAAAGTTCGAAAATCCCGGCGGATGTCTTGGAGAAGGATCCCGAAAACCGAATGCTCGCACGTGCCCCAAGGCTGCGGCTCGATGCAGAACAGATTCGCGATAATGCACTCTTTGTCGGTGGACTCATCGACTTGACGCTTGGCGGTAAAGGTGTCAAGCCTTATCAACCACCCAATATCTGGGAACCGGTTGGTTTTGTGGGTTCGAACACCAGAGCCTATCAGCAAGACAAGGGGTCGTCGTTGTATCGACGGAGTCTGTATACTTTTTACAAGCGTACGGCTCCACCTCCATTCATGGTGAACTTTGATGCCCCGAACCGAGAGCAGACCTGTACAAGGCGAGAGCGGAGCAATACACCACTGCAAGCCTTGCAGCTTTTGAATGACGTGCAGCATGTGGAGGCCGCTCGAGGACTTGGTCAGCGGATCCTTGGCTCGGGACTTACTCATGCACCCGATCGTATCGAATTGATGTTCAAGACCATTCTTTCTCGAAAACCGAGTTCCAGGGAACTTGAGGTACTCGAAAAGCAAGTCAATCAGCACCTGCAACGATACAAAGCCAATCCTGCCGACGCCCAGCAATTGATTCAAATTGGTGAGTCGAAACCTATGCCCGATTTTGATCCTGCGGAGCTTGCCACCTATACGTTACTTGCAAGCACCATCTTGAATATGGACGAAACTCTAACTCGAAATTGATGCCATGAAAGATATTCTCGATCTTCAGATGCTGCTCAACCGCAGAAATTTTTTCGGCCACTCAGGATTGCGGATGGGTCCGTTAGCTGCTGGTCTTTTGGCCAGCAACTCCGGCTTACCAAAACTGATAGCTGATCCGAGTAAAGTAACGGAAAGGGTCCATCCGCCGCTTCCAGGGCTGCCTCATTTTGCACCACGTGCCAAGTCCATCATCTATTTGCACATGAATGGTGCTCCATCGCAAATCGATACGTGGGACTACAAACCCGGCTTGCAAGATTACTACGACAAAGATCTACCGCCGAGCGTCCAAGGAGGCCAGCGACTCTCGACGATGACCAGCGGACAGTCCCGTTTTCCCGTAGCTCCCTCGAAGTTCAAATACGAACAAAAGGGAAAATGTGGGATGTGGACCAACGTGGATTTATTCCCCTACACCAGCGAAGTTGTCGATGAGATCGCATTGGTCAAATCGGTCTTCACCAATGCCATTAACCACGACCCAGCTTGTACGTTCGTCATGACCGGCTCGGAAGTCCCTGGCAAGGCCAGCATCGGATCTTGGCTCGCCTATGGACTGGGTAGCGAAAACAACGACCTGCCAGCCTTTGTGGTTTTCACCCCCAAGTTCCCTGAAGATAGCAATGGCCAAGCACTCTTTAGCCGAATGTGGGCAAGTGGTTTCTTACCGACACGCTTCAACGGTGTTGCGATGCGAGGTAGCGGTGATCCGGTGTTGTATTTGCCCAACCCGACCGGCGTCACTCGAGACGATCGTCGATTGATGCTCGATTCACTTCAAGCTCTCAACCAAGGATCGCAGAGCGAGTTTGGGGATCCAGAAACGGCCACTCGCATAGCTCAGTACGAGATGGCATTCCGGATGCAAGCTAGCGTTCCGGAGCTAACCAATATCGAAACAGAAACCGCCGAGACGCTCGAAATGTACGGACCGGCAGTGCGCGATCCTGGTTCGTTCGCTCACAGTGCGCTGTTGGCAAGAAGACTCGTTGAGCGAGGAGTTCGGGTCGTGCAGTTGCTCCATCGAGGTTGGGATCAACATGGTGATCTCCCTCGACAAATTGGAAACCAGTGCAAGCAGATCGATCAGCCGATCGCCGCGCTGATTAAGGATCTGA
>Ga0315904_10004973_pt1 | contig 18610 bp, 9 predicted proteins | sample LakEriMetagenome_6_FD_203529 | JGI IMG/M metagenome (GOLD analysis project Ga0315904, IMG submission 203529) | Freshwater fungal communities from buoy surface, Lake Erie, Ohio, United States - Buoy 12 MA120 | ecosystem: Environmental > Aquatic > Freshwater > Lake | place: USA: Lake Erie, Ohio...
GACCATGCAGTCCACGAGGTCGGCCTCGATGAGGGCGCGGCGGATGTCGCCTTCGCCGGACTGGTTGGAGGACATGCTGCCATTGGCGAGGACGAAGCCGGCCATGCCTTGCGGGGCGAGGTGGTGGATGAAGTGCTGCACCCAGGCGAAGTTGGCGTTGCCCTTGGGCGGGACGCCGAACTGCCAGCGCACGTCGTCGTCCTTGCGGAACCAGTCGGAGTCGTTGAAGGGCGGATTGGCGAGGACGTAGTCGGCGCGGAGGTCGGGGTGCTGGACGCTGCGGAAGGTGTCGGCGTGTTCCTTGCCGATGTCGGCCTCGATGCCGCGGATGGCGAGGTTCATGATGGCAAGGCGGCGGGTGGTGGCGTTGCTCTCCTGGCCGTAGATGGAGATGTCGCCGAGCTTGCCGCCGTGGGATTCGACGAATTTTTCCGACTGCACGAACATGCCGCCGGAACCGCAGGCGGGATCGTAGATGCGGCCTTTGTAGGGGGCGAGCATCTCGACGAGGCAGCGCACGACGCAGGACGGGGTGTAGAACTGGCCGCCGTTCTTGCCCTCGGCGCTGGCGAAGCGGGTGAGGAAATACTCATAGACGCGGCCAAGCAGATCGACGGAGCGGTGGGTCTTCTCGCCCTCGCTGGCGGCGGTGAGGCTGATGGTGGCGATGAGGTCGATGAGTTCGCCGAGGCGGTGTTTGTCGAGGCCGGGGCGGGCGTAGTCCTTGGGCAGGACGCCTTTGAGGCGCGGGTTATCGCGCTCGATGGCGACCATGGCGTCGTCCACGGTCTTGCCAATGGTGGGCTGCTTGGCGTTGGCCTGGAGGTGGGACCAACGGGCATCGGCTGGCACCCAGAAGACGTTTTCCGCTTTGTATTCGTCCGGGTCCTCGGGATTGGCCCCGGCGTAGTCGCCCTCTCCGGCGAGGAGCTTGGCGCGGTGTTCCTCGAAGGTGTCGGAGATGTATTTGAGGAAGATGAGGCCGAGGACGACGTGCTTGTATTCCGCCGCGTCCATGTTGTTGCGCAGCTTGTCGGCGGCGAGCCAGAGCTTGGCCTCGAAGCCGATGGTGGCGGATGACTGGTCTTTGGGAGAAGTGGCTTTGCGTTTGGCGGGCATCGGTTAATGGGCTGCGAGTGTAGAGGTGCTCTGCTTGTTCTTCTCTTCCCGCACGGCTTTCATTGTGGCCTTGCTTGGAGGGAACGCGCAAGCGCGCAGGGCGGTGTCGGAGTCGTTGAAGGGCGGGTTGGCGGAGAGGCTCATGGTTTCGGCGACTTGGGTTTCTTCGGCTTTGGCAGATTCTTCAATTTCGAGGCCGCCTTCTCAAAATCCAAATCCACCGGGCGTGGTTGCGAATCGAGGAACACCCGGTAGCGGTCGTATTCCAGCTCGGCCTTCACCTTCGCCTGCTCGGCGGAAATTTTCCCGGCGTGATCCAGTAACTCGTGCTCGGAGAGGTTCAAAAACTCATCCAGCTTCGCGATCCAGTCGCGCATGGTCATCACCTTGCGCTGCAGCGTCCGCAGCTCGGCAAATTCGATGTAGGCGTTCACGATCCGGTTCAGCGTATCGAGTTCCTCGCCATCGAGGTAGTTCTTGGCGATGGACACGTCCTCCTTGCGGATGATGCCGCCGGGCCGGGTGGTTTGCAGGCCCATGAAGGGCTTTCCGGCGTCCACCCGCGCATGGATGGCCTCCGCCGCCGTCTGCCCGTGGGCCGCCCAGTGCATCTTGTTCTGCACCGTGGCGAAGAACTGCTGCGACATCTCCGTGTTCGGCGTGTAGTCCACACTCGTCGCGTAAATATCCAGCACCTTCTGGTAAAAGCGCCGCTCCGAGGAGCGGATGTCGCGGATGCGTTCCAGTTGCTCGTCGAAATAATCCTTCTGTCCCTTGCCCGGCGGATTCTTGAGCCGCTCGTCGTCCATCGTGAAACCCTTCACCAGATACTCATTCAAGCGCCCGATGGCCCATTGGCGGAACTGCGTGCCCCGATGACTGCGGACCCGGAAACCGACCGCCAAAATGGCCTCCAGCCGGTAGTGCCGGAGCTTACGCGAGACCTCGCGCCCGCCCTCCGATCGAACTTGTAAGTAATCCTTACAAGTTGCCGCCTCGACCAGTTCGCCCTCGGCAAAAATGGCCTTCAAGTGGAGGGTCACGTTCTGCGGCGTCGTCTCGAACAATTCGGCGATCTGCGCCTGCGTCAGCCACAGGGTCTCATTCTCAAACCGGCACTGGATGCGGGTGCGGCCATCCTCCGTCTGGTAGAGGATGATTTCGGAATTGGGCAACGGTTCGTAGCTCATGGCTGCCGCCTCGTTTCAAATCGAGTTCTTAAGTCACGCTTCATAGCTGCCCGCGCCTCCTCGGGAAGCAGATCGGCGGAGCGGTGGAAACTGTAGCGGCGGTCTGTGACCGTCGCTGTTTCCTCCGCTTCGGCATCGTCCGAAGGTCGCAGACCGCCGCTACAGGCGAGAGTGGCAGCGTGGGCCTTGGATATGGTGGATTTCGCGCGGACTGGCATGAATTGCGGGAATGCTAACGGCGGCGTGAATCCAGGGAAGCCAAAACCCGTATCAGGCTGGTGGTGCCAGGAAAGGTTTTCAATTGAAAGACAAGGACAGCCGGTGGCCGCAGCGGGCTTGCACCCGGCGCGAATCGCGCCTATCGCTGCTGCGTGTCCCACAAGGACGATCACGCCCACGGCTGGCTGCGCCGCGCCGTGACGCACCCGGATTTCATCCCACGCCTGGCCCGCTTGGCCGATGGTGCCGGAGAACTTGTGCTCGATCACGTGGCCGAGGCGGCCCAGTCGTTCATCGCGGCGCTTGTTTGCGAGGCGGCGCGGGAACGGAAAAAACCGCGTGTCTGGCTGGTCTGCGAGATGCCGCGCCACCGCGAGCGCCTGGCGGCTGAGATGGAGTTGTGGGGTGTCAACGCGCTGGTCCTGCCCGAGCCGCCTTCGGAGACCGGCGACGGCACGATCGCCGATCCCGAGTCCGCCGCCGAGTGGTTCTCGGTGTTGGAAATCCTCGCCCGCTCGGAAAGTTTCGCCGTGCTCTGTGGCAGCGAGGCGTTTGCCGCGAAAGCCCCCTCGCCTGCCGCGTTGCGGTCGAGCCGGACGACGCTGAAGCCCGGAACCGCGCTCGATCCGGAGGCACTCACGAAATCACTCGCGGATCACGGCTACGAGCGCGTCCCGGGCGTGACGTCTCGCGGCCAGTTCGCGGTGCGCGGCGGCATCATCGACCTCTTCGCCTGGCAGGCTGCCAAACCGCTGCGGCTGGAGTTTTTCGATACCGATCTGGAATCGATCCGCGAGTTCGACCTCGATTCGCAGGCATCCACCACAAAATTGTTAGAGGCGGAACTGCTGCTGGCGGAACCGGCGACCGACGCCACCATCGCCGACTATCGGAGGCCGGACGACCGGATTGTTTCCATCGATGCGGAGATTGTGAAACCGGACGTGCGGATTCTCGAAGGCGCGGCGGAGTTCAACAGCGAGGAGGATTTCACCTTGGCGAGTTATGGCAGCCCGCTCGGCACCTTCGAGGCGGGCGATTTCGTGCTGGAGGAACTGCGACGCGAAAACTTCTTCCGCCAGCTCAACGATTGGAAACGCGACGGCTGGGACATCGCCATGGTGTTCTCCAACAAGGGCGAGGAAGAGCGTTTCGAGGAACTCGCCGGCAAGGATCTCGAACGCGATCTCGGCCTTACACCGGTGCGCGGCGAGCTGATGGCGGGATTCACACTGCCGGTCATCAAGCTGGCGGTGCTTTCATCGTCCGAACTCTTCGGCCGCTACCGCACGCCGGGCGCATCGCGGCGCAGCACGCTGGAAAAAGCCCGCGCCGCCCGTGCCCGCGCCACCGTCGATGAGATGGAAGAGGGCGACCTCGTCGTGCACTACGAATACGGCCTGGCGAAATTCCGCGGCATCCAGCAGGGCGACGACGGCGAGGAACTCGTGCTCGAATACAAGGACGGCGCGTTGTTAGGCGTGCCGCTCGAACAAGCCCACCTCGTCGGCAAATACGTCGGCATGGGTGGCAAGACGCCCGACCTCAACAAACTCGGCGGCACCGCATGGAAAACCGCGCGCAAGGCCGCAGAGAAATCCATTCTCGACTACGCGGCCCAACTCCTCCGCGTGCAGGCCGAACGCCAGCACGAACCCGGCTTCGCCCACCCGCCGGACACGAAATGGATGTGGGAGTTCGAGCGATCCTTCCATTTCACCGAGACCGCCGACCAACGCCGCGCCATCGATGAAACCAAGCACGATCTCGAACAGCCGCGGCCGATGGACCGGCTGATCTGCGGCGATGTCGGATTCGGCAAGACCGAAGTCGCCATCCGCGCGGCGTTCAAAGCCATTACCGGCGGCAAACAAGTCGCCATCCTCGTGCCCACCACCGTGCTCGCCGAACAACACTGGCGCACTTTCCGCGAACGTATGTCGGACTATCCGATACGCATTGATCTGCTCAACCGCTTCCGCACGCCTTCGGAAATCCGCGACACGATCCAAGGCGTCGCCGATGGTTCGGTGGACCTCGTCATCGGCACGCACCGTCTGATTTCCGGCGATGTGAAATTCAAGGATCTGGGACTCGTGGTCGTCGATGAGGAACAGCGCTTCGGCGTGGCGCATAAGGAAAAGTTCAAACAACTCTTCCGCCAGGTGGACGTGCTTACTCTCTCCGCCACGCCGATCCCGCGCACGCTCTATATGGCGCTGATGGGCGCGCGCGACATGTCCACCATCGACACCCCGCCGCCGAACCGCGTTCCCGTTTCCACTACCGTCTGCGCCTACGACGAACGCGTCATCCGCGACGCCATCCGCCGCGAGATGAAGCGTGGCGGCCAGGTATTCTTTCTGCACAACCGCGTCAAAACCATCGAGCAGATGCGCACCCGCATCGCCGAACTCGTGCCCGAGGCCCGCATCCTCACCGGCCACGGCCAGATGGACAAGGACGAGCTGGAAGTCGTCATGCACACCTTCGTCAAGGGTGATGCGGATGTTTTACTGGCAACCACCATCATCGAGACCGGCATCGACATTCCGAACGCCAACACCATCCTCATCGACCGCGCGGACCGCTTCGGTCTGGCCGATCTCTACCAACTCCGCGGCCGCGTGGGCCGTGCCGGGGAAAAAGCCTACGCCATCCTGCTTTTGCCGCGCGACATGATGACCGTCGGCGACGCGCGGAAGCGCATCCACGCCATCAAACAATACACCGCGCTCGGCTCCGGTTTCAAAATCGCCATGCGCGACCTCGAAATCCGCGGCTCCGGCAATTTGTTAGGCACCAAACAGTCCGGCCACATCGCCCAGATCGGTTTCGAACTCTACTGCCAGCTTCTCAAACAATCCGTCGAACGTCTCAAAGGCCGCAAGGACGCGCCAAGGGGCGAAGCCACCTTCAAGGCCGACTTCCTCATCACCACGGAAACGGCTTTTCTCAAAGCATCCACAATCCACGATCCACAATCCACAATCGCGGCATTCCTGCCATCTTACTGGCTTTCCGAAACTCAACTCCGCATCGCCGCCTATCGCGAACTCTCCGAAGCCGGCACCGAGAAAGCCGTCGATGCCCTCGAAGCTTCATGGAGGGATCGTTTCGGACGCCTCCCCGAGGTCGCCGAAAATCTCATCCACATCGCCCGCATCAAGGCCCTCGCCGCTGCCGAGCGCATTTCCTCTGTGGAGATCCAGGGCCAGCGCCTCATGCTCCACCGCGGCGGCGACTACATCCTCCTCGAAGGCCGGCGTTTTCCCCGGCTCAGAGCCGCCAGCGCACCCGGAAAACTCGCGGAAACCATCGAATTGCTGCGGGCGCTCTGATTCTTTTCACCACCGGTATCCAACTTTGCTTTTTTCGCTTGGGATCGCGTGAAGTAGGGATACGTTTGAGATAACCCGACCGTGCGTTGCGCGGAAAACCATGATTCAAAATCAACCAGGCAAGCCTGTGCGGATTCCGAAATCCGGGGCTTCCGGGCGCAGCCAGACAAAGCCTGCGAAAAACGAGCGGACGGATGCCGCAAGCGAGACGCTGCTGAAGGCGATTCTGGATTCCCTTCCCGCGCACATTGCAGTCTTGAGCGACGACGGGCGGATCATGGCGGTGAATGAACCATGGCTGCGGTTCGCCCAAAACAACGGTGCCCCGGACGCGAAAAAAGTAGGCGTGGGCGCAAACTATTTCGATGTCTGCAAGAGCGCCTGTGAGAAGGATAACCCGCACGCCGTCGCCGCGGTCGCGGGATTGAAATCGGTGCTTGCCGGGAAACAGCCGCGTTTCTCCATGGAATACCCGTGCGATGCGCCCGGCTGCCCGCGTTGGTTCAGGATGGAAGTGTTGCGTTCTGTCGGAAACGTGGGCGGCGCGATCGTGGCGCACACCGAGATCACCGAACGCAAGATGGCCCAGCAATTGTTGGCGTGGGAGAAAAGCGCCCTGGAGTTGATCGTCGGCGCGAAACCCCTGCACGAAATCCTGGATCAACTCATGCTCGATCTGGAAGCACAGACACCCGGGGCGGTGTGCTCGGTGCTGCTGCTGGACGAGGATGGCGTTCATTTACGGCATGGCGGCGCACCCAGTCTGCCCGAGGCTTACAACCGCGCCATAAGCGGCCTCGCCATCGGTCCGGCGGTCGGTTCCTGCGGCACGGCGGCTTTTGAAAAACGTCAGGTCATTGTCTCGAACATCGCCACCGATTCGTTATGGGCGGATTACCGCGAACTCGCACTCGGGCACGAACTCCGCGCCTGCTGGTCCACACCCATCCTCTCCGGCAGCGGGAAAATCCTAGGCACTTTTGCGGTTTATTATCGCGATGTGCGCCAGCCATCAGTTTTCGAAATGGAGATGATCGAGCGCGCCACGCATGTCGTCAGCATCGCCATCGAGCGCGCCAGGGCGGAGGAGAATATCCGCAAGTTTCACGCCGAACTCGAGAAGCGTGTCGAAGAACGCACACTCGAACTCCAGGCCGCCAACAGCGAGTTGGAAGCATTCAGCTACTCCGTTTCGCACGACCTCCGCGCGCCGCTCCGGGCAATGGATGGTTTCTCCCGAATGGTGCTGGAAGACCATGCCGGCAAGCTCGACGAAAACGGACGCCGCATGCTCGGTGTGATTCACAGCGAGGCCGAGCGCATGGGCCGCCTCATCGATGAACTGCTTGCCTTCTCCCGTCTCGGACGCCAGCAGATCGAGTCGGTATGGATTGATATGGAAACCATGGCCCGTGAAACATTCCAAGAACTCGCCAGTGGAAACCCCGGTCGCCGGTTGAAACTCGTCCTTCACCCGCTTCCGCCCGCACGCGGCGCGGAGGCGATGATCCGCCAAGTCTGGGTGAATCTCATCAGCAATGCCGTCAAGTTCACCAAAAACCGGGAATGCGGCGAGATCGAGATCGGTGCGAAAACAAGTGAGGGCGGCGAATGCACCTACTATGTGAAAGACAACGGCGCGGGCTTCGACATGCGCCATGCCGACAAACTCTTCGGCATCTTCCAACGTCTTCACAGCCAGCAGGATTTCCCGGGCACCGGCGTGGGCCTCGCCCTCGTCCAGCGCATCGTCCAGCGTCACGGCGGCCGCATCCAGGCGGAAGCAGGGATCGATCAGGGAGCCACCTTTTATTTCACACTACCCGCTTCGGAATCATGAATCGCTCCCTGGATTCCCTGGAAATCCTGCTCGTCGAGGACAATCCCCATGACGCCGAACTCGTCATCCGCGTGCTGAATAAGCGGAATCTGGCACATCACCTTGTCCATGTGCCGGATGGCCAGGCCGCGCTGGATTTCCTCTTTGGAAACGGATCACACACCGGGCGGGACACACACAAGCAGCCGAAAGTCGTGCTGCTCGACTTGAAGCTCCCCAAGGTGGATGGCATCGATGTGCTGCGCCGCATCCGGGCCGACGAACGCACGAAAAAGGTGCCGGTCGTGGTATTGACCTCATCCAACGAAGTCCGCGACATTTCCATGGCATATCAACTCGGTGCCAATAGCTTCATCGTAAAACCCGTCGAGTTCGAAACCTTCCTCGAAGTCATCGGCGATACCGGATCCTATTGGCTGAAAACGAATGTGGTGACAAACTGATGAACCAGACCAGAAGATGAACACGCAACCCATCCGCATCCTCGCCCTCGAGGACTCCGTGCTTGATGAAGAGCTCATCCTGCGCGAACTCAAACAAGGCGGCATCGACTTCACCTCCACCCGCGTGCAGACCCGCGACGAGTTCGAGCGCGCGCTGCGGGAGCACCAGCCCGGCATCATTCTCGCGGATTTCAAACTGCCCGCCTTCGACGGTTCGCAAGCCCTTGCCATGGCCCGCGAGATTTGTCCGGACGTCCCGGTCATCATCATCTCCGGCGCGGTGGGTGAGGAAACCGCCGTTGAACTCCTGAAAAACGGCGCCACCGACTTTGTTCTAAAAGACCGTCTCAAACGCCTCGTTCCCGCTTTTCACCGCGCCATGCGCGAGGTGGAATCCCGGGACGCACGCCGCAAGGCCGAGGCCGACCTGCGCGCACTCAACGAACAACTCGAACAGCGCGTCGCCGAGCGCACCCGCGAGTTATGGGAAAAGAACACCATCATGGAGGAGGATCTGGAAATGGCGCGGGAACTCCAGATGGCATTCCTTCCCTCGTGTTTCCCCACTCTCCCGCGCGGATCAAGTCCGGCGGCGAGCGACGTCCGGTTTTACAGCATCTTCCACCCCACCTCATCGGTCAGCGGTGATTTCTACAACGTGGTCCGCATTTCGGATACCGCCGTCGGCATCTTCATTTGCGATGTCATGGGGCACGGGGTGCGCGCGGCACTGGTCACCGCCATGATGCGCGCCCTTGAGGAGCAACTCAGCGATGCCGCCGCCGATCCCGGCGCACTGCTCACGCAGATGAACAAATCCCTGCGCGACATCCTCCGGCAACTCGGCACCACCCTCTTCACCACCGCATGTTACATCACCCTGGATGTGGAAACGCGCCGACTCGCCTACGCCAATGCGGGACACCCCAGCCCGCTCATCGTGCGCCATGCCACCCGCGAGGTCGAAGCCGTCAACGGACACTTCAAGTCAGGCCCCGCACTCGGTCTCCTCGATCAGGTCCGCTATCACACACACAAGCTCACCGTGGCCGAAGGTGATTGCATTCTAGCCTTCACCGACGGCCTTTTCGAAGTCGAGAACCCGCAATCCCAGTCATTCACCGAGCAACGCCTGCGTGATTCCATCCACCAACACGCCCACCTGCCGCTGGAGAATCTCATCAAGAATCTCTCGCACGAGATTGTCGACTTCGCCGGCGGCCTCCCGTTTTCCGACGACGTTTGCGTCGTCGGCATGGAAGTCGCCCGCCTCAGAACCAGTGCCGCCGGAGCTGCGTGATCGATGCCGGAACCCTTGGAGAAGGCCAGAAGACACGCCGCCTTCCCAATGAGGAAGGCGGACGGGATTTCCGCGCCACGATTCCAAATCCCCTCTAGCCAAGGCGCTTGGTTTGTCTAGTTTGGAAACACCCCGCAAGGCCATGAAAACACCGTTTGCCTCCCTGTTGTCCGCGCTCGCATGTTTGCTCATTCAAACAACTTTCGCCGCGCCGCCGGTGGAGATGATCACCGACACCGAGGGACTGCAACCGGCGAGCACCCTGGAGTTTCGTTTTGCCACGCCGATGATCGCAACCGACGAGGTCGGCATATCAACGGGCATGGATGCGGCGCCCATTGTCATCACGCCCGCCCTCGACGGAAACTTCACATGGTTGAGCCGCAGCAGCGGAGTCTTCACAACCACACAGGCATGGCCGCTGGGGCAAACATTCACCTTCAGCCTGCGCGCGGACCTGATTGACGCGGCGGGCAGGAAGTTAACGGGAAATTTCAAACAGGAACTTCGCACGCCGGAATTCGGTCACACGGTTTTCAACGGAGATGAAGAAGAAACCTGCGATCCCGTTCCACAGATCGTCATCGCCTACAACCTGCCGGTGGACCCCGCCTCCGCACAGGGACTCTTCCGATTCGTGAAGGAGGATGGCAGCGGGATCGCGGCCAAGGTTTCCCATGCGACACGTGAAAATTATATCCATGTGCCGATCGAACACGACGATTGGGAAAAACGCTGGCGAGCCGCGCGGGGCATGCGCGAAACACAGGCCGAAGAGCGTGACGACCCGATTGCCAACCGCCTGCTGCTCCTGCCAGTCACTCCACTGACGCCCGGCAAGTGGAAGCTGGAAATGAAACCGGGCCTCTCATCCAAAGACGGCAAACAACGCATCGGCAAACCCTTTTCAATGCCGCTGGGCGAGGTCGAGCCTTTCGACATCCGCGAGTTGCGCGCTGAAAACTTCATCAAGTCCGGGCGCACGCTGAACATTGGTTTTTCCCACGAACTCGCACCTGATATCACGCCCAACGACGCTGGCAAATTCCTGAGCATCGAACCACCGGTGAAGAACCTGCGCTTCGATGGCTGGAGCCGCGAACTCATCGCCAAAGGCGACTTCGAGTTGGAGCGCGACTACCGGCTGATCATCGGCAAAGACGTCCTTTCCGCCGATGCCGTATCGTTCGCCGGCGAGCGCAGCAGGGCCTTCCGTTTTCAACCCGTCAAACCACGGCTCTTTCTTCCGGAAATCACCGCCAGTCAAATCCAAGGCGGAAACAGAAGGTTCGATGTGTTATCCGCCAATCTCGTCGCCTTGAAAGTTGTCGCGCGTTTGGTTCAGCCGGAAGACGCGGCTGCGGCGGTCGTGGCCTTCGACAAATACCAACGCGAAAACCCGGATTACGAAAACAACGAGATCTATCAACCGCTGCCCGTCTATTCCTTTCGTAGTGAAATGATCGCCGAGCGGCGGATCGAGACGGCAGCCGGTCCGCTGGATGCGAGGCAAATCACGGCGGTCGATTGGAACGACGTGCTCGGCGGACGCAAGACCGGCGTGGTGTTTCTAACCATCGAGGGTGAGCCGCGGGCGGAGGTCGGCGGCAGACGGCCCGGCGCGCAGGCGCTCGTCCAACTCACCGACCTCGGCGTGTTATGGAAAAAAATCGACAAGGGTCTTCAAACGACGGTTTTCTCATTGGAAACCGGCAAGCCGCTGGACAATTCGATAGTCACCCTGCTCGACAAGGATTTCAAAACAACCCGCGAGGGAGTGACGGATGGGCAAGGCATTGCGACAGCGGAATGGGCGGATGATTCGGTGTGGCTGATGGTGCGCAAGGACGCGGACGTTCACGCGTTGCGCATCGGACTGGCTGCGGAAGAACTGCCGATGCATGCCTTTAACTTGCCGGTCGAATATCCCGGCTGGATTTCTTTCGGCGAAAAGCGCCGTCCGATGCGGGCACATGTCTTCACAGACCGCCCGCTTTATCGTCCGGGTGAAACCGTGCGCGTCAAAGGCATCCTGCGCGACTTGAAAGAGGACGGTTTGGCGCTTCCCGCCGCATGCGAAGGCAAGCTCACCCTGCGCGATCCCCGCGGGCGCGAGGTGCTCACCAAGGATGTGAAGTGCGACAAGCTGGGTGCTTTCGACACCGAAATCACTCTCGGCTCGACCGCCGGATCGCATATGCTTATGTTGGAAGTTCCGGACGTTCCCAACAGCCCGTGGAGCACGGGTTTCAATTGTGGTTTCCAGGTCGCCGATTTCCAACCGGACGCCTTCGAGTTGAATGTGGACATGGTGGACAGGGTCCGACCGGGTGATAAGGCCATTGCGATGGTTCGGGCGCGCTACCTCTTCGGTTCGCCGCTCGGCCGCGCCGACCTGCGTTGGACGCTGATCGAGCGAAAGGAGTATTTCCAACCCGAGGGCTTTGATCTATGGAACTTCGGCCACGGCGATTATTCCGATGAAGCCATCACCTTGCGGGGCGACGGAGTTTTCGATGGCGAAAAACCCTTCGCCATCACCCCGCAACTCCCGGAGGCGAAAAATCCGCGCCGCGCGCATCTCACCGTCGAGCTTACCGACATCAACCAGCAAACCGTCAGTTCCAGCGTGAGTTTCTCACGCGATTCGGCGGATTTCCTGCTCGGCGCGGAATTGCAGAATGGACGTGTCGCGCGTGTCGGCGAGGAACTGTCCCTGAAAGTGATCGCCGTTCGTCCGGACGGCAAACCGCTGGATGAATCCATCGAGGTGAACGCGGAGTTGATCCACCGGCGTTTTGAAACCGTCCGCGTGAAAGGCGCGGGAGATGCCATATCTTTCCGCACCGAGACCGTTGAGGAACCCATGGCGAAAACCAGCGGGCGCACTTTGAAACCCGTCCTCGAAAACGGTTACTGGATGGTGAGGGAAGGCAAGAGCGTGAGCTTCCGCATCGGGCGCACCGGCGGATATCATATCAAACTAAGCGCCCGGGATTCCGCAGGCCGCGAGGTGGTGAACGTGATGCCCGTTTACATCAGCGGCACCGATGAAGTGGCATGGGATTATCAGAATCCGGCGCATGTCGATCTGGTGGCGGATAAAAAGGAATACAAGCCGGGCGATACGGCGCGCTTGCTGGTGAAAGCGCCGATCTCGGGTGATGCCATAGTGACCGTCGAACGCGGCGAGCGCATCCTGCGGCGGATGCGCGTCGCACTGGAGGGCAACGCGCCGGAAATCGAAGTGCCATTGGATGAAGCCGACGCGCCCAATGTGTTTGTGTCGCTGATGCTGATCCGCGGACGCGAGGACAGCCCGCTCAAGCACAAGATGCCAAGCGCCCGCTACGGCGTGGCGATGCTTCGCGTGCGACAGCCGGACGAACGGCTCAGCGTGGAAGTGAAACCTTCGAGGCCCGAGGTGCTTCCCGGCGCAGAGGTTGAGACGGAGGTGTTTGTTAGAAATGAAGAGGGAAAACCGCTAGCCAATGCGGAAGTGGTTTTGTTCGCACCCGATGAAGGCATACTCGCGATCACCGGATATGAAAGACCCGACCCGGGAGCGGTTTTCCATCAGCCTGTCCCGCTCGCGATCCGCACGGGGCTTTCGTTGTTCGACTTGATGCCCGAGGACCCGGCGGCACTGGAGTTTTCCAACAAAGGCTATCTCATCGGAGGCGGTGGTGATGGAGCGGGTCCCGGCCTCAAAGTCCGCAGGGACTTCCCCGGAACCGCCGCATGGTATCCGAGACTCCTCACCGACGCGGCAGGCATCGCGCGGGTCAAATTCAAGGCCCCCGACGCGCTCACCCGCTATCGAATCGTCGCGGTGGCGCATGCGGGTGCCAAAGGTTTCGGCTCTGCGGAGTCATCATTCGCGATCAAACAGCCGCTGATGATTCTGCCCGCTCTCGGGCAGTCGGCGAATGTCGGTGACGAAATCATCGCCCGCACGGTGGTCCGCAACGAAAGCGGCAGCGACGGCGATGTGGAAGTTTCACTGACACTGGACGCAACCGCCGAAGCGGTTTCACCCGGTTCGCTCCGGAAACGCATCCATGTGAAAAACGGCAAGTCCGCCTCAGTGGACATCCCCGTGCGCATGATCGCCATGGGAGATGCCGAATGGTCGTGGAGCGCGAAACTCGGTTCTCTAACCGATGAAACCGTGTCGAAACTCCGTGTGGGCTCCGCCGCACCTCTGTTGAGGGAGACTTATCTTACGGAACCCGCCGCCGGTTCCAAAACCGACTTGCTAGCTGGCGTGAACCCGCAGCTTCTCGAAGGCGCGGGCCAGCTTTCCGTGACACTGTCCAACACGCGCCTCGCCTCGCTCCGCGAAAGTGCGACGCACTTGTTGGACTATCCTTATGGCTGCGCGGAACAAATCACTTCCGGTCTGATTCCATGGTTGTTGTTGGATGAATTGAAACCCGTGATGCCACAACTCGCGGACAGCGCGGGCGATGCCAACGTTGCCATCCAACAAGGATTCGACCGGCTCTTCTCGATGCAAACGCCGGCCGGCGGCATCGCCTACTGGCCCGGCGGCAGTCAAAGTTCGCTGTTCGCCAGCGCCTATGCGGCGGTCGCCTGCTCGCTGGCGGGTGATGTCAAACTTCCCGCCGGTCATGATTCCTTGCTGGAGTTTCTGAGCACACAACTGCGCGCCGTGGATCGTGTATCATACGAGGATCGCGCGCTGGCTTTGTTCGCACTGGCGGCTTCCGGCCGCGCCGAACCCGCCTATCACGAGGAGTTGTTCAAACGCCGCAAGGAACTCAGCGGCGAGGCACGCGCGTGGCTTGCGATGGCGGTTCTCGGCGCGAACGGCCCGCGGAAAATGGTGGAAACGCTGCTGGACCCGAAAGTCACCTCGCCGGATGCAATATCATGGTTCGGCGGGCCTGCCCGCGAGCGCGCCGTGCAGCTTTTCGCATGGACGCTCCACAAACCGAAAGCACCAGAGGTGGCGAAGCTGGTCAAAGAGTTGCTGGCATTCCGCCAGAACGGTCACTGGGGAACCACGCAACAAAATGCGTGGGCCTTGATGGCGCTCGCCGGTTATTACACCACCTCGGAAAAAGGATCGCCGGATGTGAATGCGACGCTCGTTGCCGCGGGCCGCGAGTTTCCAGTCGCCCTCAACGCGCAAACGCTCACGACAACCCATGGTTTTGATTTTTCACCGGATCAACCGCTCGCCGCGCTCGCCGCAGTGAACCCGCCTCGTGGAAAACTTTTCGGCGAGACATTGTTCGTCGTCCGTCCGCTGGTCGCGAAACAACCCGCGCAGAACCGGGGATATGCCGTTTCGCGCACCTATCAGAAACTCGGCGGCGCCGGCGGCTTGCAGGACGCCACCGATCTGATGGTCGGCGACCGGCTGGTGGTGACGCTGCGCGTCGAAACCGCGCGGCCCGGGCATTTCGTGGCGATTGATGATCCCTTGCCCGCGATTCTTGAGGCGGTTAATCCGGCGTTCAAGAGCCGCGAAGTAGGCGGCGACGCGCGGGAGGAAGACTGGGTGAGCGACCACCGCGAGATGCGCGCCGACCGCGTGTTGTATTTCTGCGATCATCTTGCGCCGGGAAGTTATACCTTCCGCTATCTCGCCCGAGTCCGCATGGCGGGTACCGTCCATGCCGGGCCAACCAAGGCGGAGGAAATGTATCGTCCGGAACGTTTCGGTCTTGGCGAAGCCGTCGTGTTGAAGAGTCGTCCATCCAACGAATGATGAAACGCGGCAGGAGATACTTTTGTTATGCCATCGGCAGCGCGGCCATACTGCTGCTTGCGGGAGAGATCGCATTGCGCCTCACGCCGTTTCCCGCAGCGCTTGCATCACCGCCGCCGGGCAGCACCGAGTTTCTCGACCGCCACGGCAACCCGCTGCGCCTGCTGCTGGTGGACGATCGCCGCTATGCCAAACAATGCGCGCTCGAAGATATCTCGCCGGATTTGATCAACGCCACTTTGAGCGCGGAGGACCGGCGGTTTTTCCATCACTCCGGGATCGACTGGATGGCATTCACGCGTGCCTTGGCGAGTGCGGCCCGTCATGGCGAACCTCAATCCGGCGCATCGACGATTACCCAGCAACTCGTGAAGCTCTCACAACCCGGGCCGCGCACCATCCGCCGCAAGCTGGCTGAAATGTGGCTGGCCCGCCGGGTTGAACGCGAGTGGAGCAAGCAGCGCATTCTGGAGGAATATCTCAATCGTCTCGACTACGGCAACCTCCAGCACGGCATCGCCTCGGCCAGCCGTTTCTATTTCGACAAACCACCGGCCGATCTCAGTGCGGCGGAGGCGGCGCTTCTGGCAGGACTGCCGCGCGCGCCGGGCAGGCTCAATCCGCACTCGGACATGGCCTCGGCCCGTGCGCGCCAGCGATGGGTGCTCGGACGCATGCGGGCTAACGACATGCTCGATGCCGATGTTCATGCGCGTGCGATCGACGAACCATTGCGCATCGCTCCGCCGAAACATGACTGGCAGGCCCCGCATTTCGTCGATCTGTTATTGCAGCGCCGCAACATCCTGCCACCATCCGGCGGGCCTGTGCGCACCACGCTGGATCTGCCGCTCAACCGCTTCGTCGAAAGCCGCCTCACCGATCAACTGCGGCTCATCGCCGAACACCACGCCACCAGCGCTGCGGCGGTGGTCATTCACAACCCGACCGGCGCGGTATTGGCGATGGCCGCCGCGAGCAACGAGGAATTCCATGCCGGCAGCGGACAGATGAATGGTGCATGGATCATCCGTTCGCCCGGTTCCGCCGTGAAGCCTTTCACCTATCTTCTCGCGCTCGAACGAGGCGCTAATCCCTGCACCGTGGTGGCGGATGTGCCGACGGATTTCCCCACCAGCACCGGGCTTTACCGGCCCAACAATTACAACCATCGCTATCACGGTCCCGTCAGCCTGCGCAACGCGCTGGGAAACTCGCTCAACGTCGCCGCCATCCGCGCGCTCGAACTCGGCGGCGGCCCGGAGGCCTTGCACCGCCGTCTCGGCGAACTCGGACTGACGACCTTGGATCACACACCGGAATACTTCGGTCTCGGCCTGACGATCGGCAATGGCGAGGTGCGACTTCTGGAACTCACCAATGCCTATGCCACGCTCGGACGGCTTGGAAAACATCTGCCATATCGCTTGATAGAGAACACACGGAATGAAAGCAGGCGGGTTTGCGATCCGCGCGCGAGTTGGCTGATCGCCGACATGCTCGCGGACAACCACGCGCGCGCCACGGCGTTCGGGCTGAACTCCTATCTCGCGTTTGATTTCCCGGTCGCCTGCAAGACCGGCACCAGTTCCGGCTATCGCGACAACTGGGCGCTCGGCTGCACGCCGGAATTCAGCGTCGGCGTGTGGGTCGGCAACATGGACGGCTCGCCGATGCACGGCATCACCGGCGTGACCGGCGCGGCCCCCGTGATGCATGAAATTTTCAAGCACCTCCACCAAACGCGCGGCACCACATGGTTCGAGAAGCCGGAAGGAATTGAAACATATCGCATTCACCCGCTCACGGGTCGTCTGGCAAATAATGAAAAAAAAAGCATCAGCGAAAAATGCATGTGGCCGCCGCAGAAGTCTCGGGTTGATGATTTCGACCCGCAAGGCCGGGTGATCCTTCCCAACGGATACGCCGCATGGCTGGCCTCGCCGCAGAACTCGCTCGGCGACCTCGTCACCAGCGCAAAAGCCGCATCCGGACTTCGCGTCCTGCATCCTCCACCGGGCACCGTCTATTATCTCGATCCCGACCTTCCCGCCGCAAGCCAGCGCATCCGCTTGAGCGCCGAGGCGCCGGGCGAAGTCGCGTGGTCGTGCGCAACACTGACGATTGACAGCAACGAAGGAATCGAGCTCCGTCCCGGCAAGCACACTCTAACAGCCACCGATCCCGGCACAGGCCGAAAGGCGGAGACATGGATCGAGGTGATCGAACTTTAAACCAACTTGAAAACAGAATCCACAGAGCCGAAATCACTGCCGCGCAGGCTCGCTTGGCCGGCGGTCCGCGTGGTATTGATGTTGGCGGTCATCATCGTTGCCGCCTATTGCAGCATCGCGCAACCGACCATGAAGTCCAACAGCCCATCCGAAACAAGTTCCGAAAAGCAGGACCCGGCAACGTCTCCGAAAGTTTCCACCGGTCCCGGGCGTTTGCGCGAGCATGTGCTCGCCCTCAGCGAAACCTTTCATCCGCGCGATTGGGAAAACCCCGCCAATCTCGACCGCTGTGCCGAATACATCGCCGATCATCTCAGGCAGGCGGGTGCGGCGGTGGAGTTTCAGGAGTTCAAGGTTGAGGGGAACACCTACCGCAACGTGATCGGCAGGTTCGGCGTCGGCAAGCAACGGAAGATCATCGTCGGCGCGCACTACGACTCCTGCGGCGAGAAGCCCGGAGCGGACGACAACGCAAGCGGCGTGGCGGGTTTGTTGGAACTGGCGAAAATGATCGGCAAGGAGCCGCCCGATGCGGAGATTGAGTTGGTGGCCTACACGCTGGAAGAGCCGCCGTTTTTCGGCGGGCCGCAAATGGGCAGCGCCATTCATGCCAAGAGCGTGGCGGGTGAAAAGGAAAGGATCGCGGGAGTGATCGTTTTGGAAATGATCGGATATTTCAACGACGAACCCGGCTCGCAAAGTTATCCCGTGCCCGCGCTCAAGTGGTTATATCCGGACCGCGGGAACTTCATCACGGTGGTCAGTCGTTTTGATCAGGGAAGTCTGGTCAAGAAGCTGAAGAACTCGATGAAGGGCGCCACCAAGTTGCCGGTCTATTCGTTCCGCGGTCCCGAGTCGCTGCCCGGTGTGGATTTTTCCGATCACCGCAACTACTGGCCGCACGGCATTCCCGCCGCGATGATCACCAACACCGCGTTCTACCGGAACAAGGCCTATCACACGTCCGAAGACACCGCCGACCGCCTCGACTACGATCGCATGAACATGGTTGTGGTTGGGGTTTATGAGGCGGTCAGGGATCTGACCAGATAAGCTCCGCTCAGGGATATGCCGATAGCCCGAAACGGTTGATGAATTCCTGCGGCTTGATCGGCTGAGGTTTGTAGCCCGCATTTGCCAATGGCAGAAAGTGCCGGTCTTCGGTGATGAGATATTCCGCGCCC
>Ga0315904_10004978_pt1 | contig 18592 bp, 11 predicted proteins | sample LakEriMetagenome_6_FD_203529 | JGI IMG/M metagenome (GOLD analysis project Ga0315904, IMG submission 203529) | Freshwater fungal communities from buoy surface, Lake Erie, Ohio, United States - Buoy 12 MA120 | ecosystem: Environmental > Aquatic > Freshwater > Lake | place: USA: Lake Erie, Ohio...
AATGGCAGGTAGATCTTCAGAGGGTGGACAGTATTACATTGGTCTGCTCGATGATATTTACATATTCAGAAGAGCATTGAATCAGAATGATATTTCTGCTCTTTACAACGCGGCGAATCCAATCTTGTCTATAAGTGAAACTAACGTGAATGTTTTACATGCTTTCCCTAATCCGACGAAAGATCAGTTGACACTTTCTGTAACCGGGAATACTGCAGTCCAGATCACAGATATGAGTGGAACAATAATCGATAGAATAGAGATCATTGGTCAGACGAACATCGACGTTTCAAGCTACGCACAAGGTGTTTACTTCATACGAACGGCTGAAGGACAAACTGTGAAGTTCATTAAAGAGTAAGCATTATTTTCTTGATAAGGAAAAGCCGATCACCTCTATGACAAGCTCAGGGAACGAGGATCGGCTTTTTTATGCTTTGATCTCGTCGTTTTTTACCATTCACAAACTCAGGCCTGCAGTTTATAAAGTCGATTCTTATTTACAAGTAGGCAATTTTACATTTGGTACGTAAAACAGTTTTAATCAAATATTATGAAATCAATAAAAAGATTACTTAGTGCCCTATTCTTCCTTTGCTCTCTTTCAGGAATTGCACAAAACGAGAATTCACTTCATTTTGATGGATTCAATGACAAAGTTGATCTATCTGCCGCAACACAAACTGGTATAACATTTAACGTAACACTTGAAGCATGGATCAAAACTTCGGCTAATAACTCTGGATACAGAGGAATAGTAGTGCGTTCAAATTATTATGGTTTGTTCTTAATAGATAATAAATTAAGTACTTATAATTGGGGAGGAGCTACTCCAGGAGCAACAACTTACAACGCTGTTTCTTTAAATGATGATATATGGCATCATGTCGCGCTTCGCATTCAACTTGGCGTTTCTAATGGTACGCAGATGTATCTTGACGGTCAACCTGTTGGCCCTGCAATAACCCTAAATACGCTTAACTTTCCCCCCAACAACAATTTCCAGTTGGGATGTAATACAAATGTTCAATTCTTTAATGGACAAATTGATAAGGTTAAAATATACAACCGCGCGCTATCAGCCTCTGAGATTAATGATAGTTATAACTGTTTAAGTGTGAACAGTTCGGAATTAAAAGGATCCTACAATTTTAACCAAGGAGTAGCAGCCGCTAATAATGCAGGAATTACAACTTTATCTGACCAGTCGGGAAACAATAATAATGGTACTTTATCGAATTTTTCATTAAACGGTTCAACATCTAATTGGTTAGAAGGGAAATCTTGTTGCTTTATATCGACAAATATTTCAGGTACAACATCCTATTGTTTGGGTGAAACAATTAACCTAACAGCCTCTTTTACACTTAATCCCGGAGAAACTATTACCGGTTATCAATGGAAGAAAAATGGTGTCAATTTGAGTGACGGGGGAAATATTTCCGGAGCAACATCTTCAAATCTGCAAATAGCAAACGTAGTTTCAAGTGATTATGACACCTACAGTGTTGAAGTTAGTTCAACTTGCGGCAGCGATTCAGCCGAAGTTGACATAATTAATTCGGCAACTATTAATTTAAGCAATCTCGTTGCTCATTACACTTTTGACAACAACAGCGCAGTTGATGTCAGTGGAAATAACTACAACGCCACCGGATCGAATATAACTTCTACAGTTAATAGATTTAATCAAGCTAATTCTGCATTTTCCTTTAATGGTACGTCATCTGGTGTGACAATCGCTGCACCTAACGGGCAAACTATTTTGGGCAACGGTCAAAATAAATCTATTTCACTTTGGTTCAAGCGTAGCTCTGCTTCTAGCAAAGGTATGTTGTTGGGCTATCAAGAAGCAACACTTGTCAATTGGAATCCACTTGCTTATATTGGAAATGATGGTGTTCTCCGAGGGTGGATGTATCAAGGTGGTTTTGCTGCCTGGACTTCAGGAACTATTATCGATACCAATTGGCATCACTTAGCTTTGGTATATACTACGAATCTCCAAACGGTTTATTTGGATGGCATTGAGGTTGCAACGATGAATGGTACACCTCAACCAGGCGCTTCAAATATTATAGTAATTGGTAATGGTTATGCAAACACAGGAATTGCCGGTATTTCTACTACCGGAAATCAACCATTTTCAGGAGTCATAGACGAAGTGCGTTTTTACAATGCTGCACTTTCACTTGCAAATGTGAACACAATCGCAACAACACCATTTATTATTACGAATCAACCGGAAGAAACTTGCGCTCAAATTGGGAATCCGGCATCACTGTCAATAGATGTTTTAGGTTCAGTTACTTATCAATGGCAAAAAGATGGGGTCGATATACCCGGAGCCACTTCTAGTATATACACAATTGGCAATACGCAACAAAGCGATCTTGGCTTATACCGCTGTAGAATTACTTCTCAGTGTGATAATTCGCTCTCATCTCTTAGTGCTGAAGTATCTCTAGGAACCGGAGATGTAAATATCACCCAACAACCTCAAAATACTTCCGTGTGCTCGGGAAGCTCGGCGTCATTTAGCATTGTATTAACGGGACCGACAGTTTTCTTTCAATGGAAGAAGAATGGTGTGGACATAAGTGGTGCTACGAATTCAGTCTTGAATTTAACGAATGTGAACTCCTCAGATGCTGGTAACTATACTGTTGATATACTTGGTGGAAGCTGCGGTACAATTACCTCAGAGGTTGCGACACTGACGGTATCAGTTGTAGATGCCAATGTGACGCAAACAGGAAATACGCTAACTGCAGCTCAGTCAGGAGCGAATTATACATGGGTAGATTGCAACAACGGAAACCAACCTATCGCCGGTGCAAACGGACAATCATTTACACCAACAACGATTGGAAGTTATGCTGTTGAAATCGAATTAAATGGTTGTTCTGCATTGAGCTCATGTGTTCAGATTACTTCTGTCGGTTTGGAAGAGGATAAATTGGATCTATTGACGATTCAGCCGAACCCGACAAGTGGACTACTGATTATCACGGTTTCACAACCAACTAATATGGTGGTCAGTGCTGCCAACGGAAAATTCATTACCGCATTGAAATTAGAAGGTGAAACTGTTCTTGACGCAACGCAATTTGCAACAGGCGTTTATTATCTGCGCACGTCAGAAGGGCAAATAGTGAAGTTTATTAAACAGTAAAAATAGTTTATTCATAGTTTAAATCCCCCTTCGAGAGCGATGTCTCCGAAGGGGGATTTTGCTGTTTACAAACTCACAATAGCCGTTCACAAAGTTATTCTAGGATGTATGGCTGAGTTGGTTCATTTTTGGGAGATATTTTAATTGAAATCACATGAAAAAACTAACATTATTCTTTGGAGGAATTTTCCTCAGCGCAGGTATTTATGGGCAATCTAATTTAGAAAAAGTATTCAAGGACGAGTTCAACATTTCCGGAGTGTACCATCTTTCCAAAACAGTGACTATTTACGACAAGGCGGTAGCTAAAGTTAACTTTGAATTTATCGAAGAGTCGAATAAATTAAACGTATACTATGACGCAAGTGAATCTCCTGACTATATCGAAACGAATTCCACGTTTAGAAGTTATTACAGAACTTGTGGAGTCTTTTTTGAGAATGCCTCTAATCTATTTGGTGGAAGATTAATGAAGCTCGAAGAAGGTGTATTTATTGCTTTAGCAGGACAATCAAATGCTTATGTGAGTGGCGGAAATTGCGATAATTTCGTTTTTAAAGATCCTAATAATGAAATTATCATTTTGGGTAAAAATCAAAATCGCGTTAAAGAGATAGCTGAAGATGTCGATTTACTGAAAAAACTAACAGAAGAAAGTGCAATCCGATACTGTCAAGCTTTGAAATGTGTTTTGGCGGGTAAGTATCCATTTCCAGACCCAGGAATGGTAGACACAAAGCTAAGTGCGGATGCATTAATTGCAGTACAGGCACATGCGGCCACAGCAGGGTGGACGCAAAAAATAGAATACTGTTACACCAAAAGTAAAGATTGGACAATTCTTACTGATAGATCAACTGGTGCAATAAAAGGTAGAACTATACGTATGATAGCAGTCATGAAAAACACAAATGGAGCTTGTCAATGGGAAGAGGTTGAAGTTAAACAAGATTATAATGGTTCTTCGTATGGAAAAACCTATTACAGTGGAAATACACAATCTATAATAACTGTTGATTGCAGTGAGGCCATGAAACATAAGCAATAGCGCTTATCAAAGAAATAAATCATAATTAATTCGGAACCCCTTTTCTTTTGTAAGAAGGGGTTCTTTGCAGTTCACAAACTCAAACCTACCGTTCACAAAGTTATTGAGCTTTGAGAACAGATTAATAGCTTAATTTGAATCAGTAATAGGTTTGAGTTTAGATTACACGCGTACAACTAAATCTTACAACAAAACAAAGAAACGCTGACCGCGTTCACTGAAAAAGGGAAGTTCGAAAGACTTCCCTTTTTGACTATTGGCAATTGAATTGATCTCTTAATCTGCCAGGCTTACCGTAAGTGCATCTTCCGCTTTGGTTACCTTCAACAAGCCCTGCTTCGTCAGCGACTTAATACTGATGTCCCACTGCTTAGCGCTCAGGCCGAGCTTCGCCCCAGAATGTTCAGATCGTTCGGTTCTGAATTTTCAACCATTTCATAGATCATCTTTTCATGCTCACTAAGTGCTAATTTACTTCCGGACGCATACCCAGCGAGCGCTAGTGGCATTCCATTTTCCAATCTGTTCAGCTTAATTGGGCATGTATTTTCATCCACCTCAGATAGAATGTATTTGATTGCTCGTTTTTCTTAAGATTGGGATATCTCAGTTTAAGTTATTTATCGATTCTATAAAATATTGCAAAAAACCTCCCGCCAACTGAATTTGGGGGAGGTTTACCGATAGGAATTCTTTACAAAACTGAACTCACAATCAGGTTTGAAGACCTGAATTCATAGTGATGCCTAATTTGCTTAAATGTTTACTGCGCTTAATTCTTTACAATTTTATGTAGCGATTTCGTTTTACCGTTGACATTAATAAAATATACTCCCGCAGCAACTTCTTCCATATTGATCGTTTCTTTCGTCGCTCTGAATTGACCACTTAAAATAATCCTTCCTGTATTATCTGTCAAGAAGTATTCTTTTCCAATCAATTCAGGATTGATCTCAATGGTAAGATCTTTCGCAGTCGGGTTTGGATAAATATGGACATCATTGATTGTTACTGACTCAATTCCATTTTCACCATTATTTACAATATTCGAACGTGATACATCATAACCCACTACCCTGGTCGGGTCACAGCTGTTCGGGTTAACGATCTCGATCTGATAATACACCGCGCCAGCTGGCGGTGTAAGATCACTGTATGAATTCAAATTACTTTGTATTGTTGTAAGTAGGGCAATATTCGAAGGGTCTGTACCTCTGTATATGTTATAACTACCAAAGTCAATCCCTTCATAATGGCTCCAAATCAAGTTCCATGCGCCACCAATACCTGCATTTATTGTCAGGTGAATTGTTTTATGAAAATCACTCAGATTAGTTTCTGTACCACACGTATCCAATGCTGTGATCTTGTAACGGTATGCTTGTACTGCCGGATTTGAGTTTACGTCCAGAAAGACTGCAAGCTCATCATAGTCCGTTGCACCGATCTGTGTATACACATCCGATACATTCGTTTCTCTGTACACATAGAAAGAGTCAATACCCTCAGTCATCGGTTTTTCCCATACAACTCTGTTCTCATTCGTCAGTGAGTCCATCCCTACCACACAAACAGAAGGTGCATCTATGAATGAAGCGTTCACTGCAAATGGTGCAGAACTGTTCGAACAGCCATTTCCGTTTGTTACCACTACGGTATAATTTCCGGATGAGTTCACTATGATCGAAGAGCTTGTTGCTCCCGTATTCCATTCATAAGTGCTGAAACCTGCAGGAGCGATAAGAGTCATTGATCCACCTGTACATGAATTAATTGTACCCGTTGATGTAATTACAGGCGCATTGGGCAATGGATTCACAGTTACAGTGATCCCGCTTGAGGTCACAGGGCAGCTATTCTGATAGATCGTGACTGTATAACTACCACTCAATGTAACATTCACTATACTGCCGGTTGCCCCTGAGATCGGAACACCGTTCCTGTTCCATTGATAGCTAAATGAAGGGTCAGTATTACATGTCAGGGTAACAGTATCTCCGCTACAAGCCTGAATAGGTCCCGTTTCACTGATCGTAGCTTCATGGGTACATGTTACACCCCCGATTACGAAAATCATATCTTCATATGTTGAAGACGTAACACATCCGGTAATCAGGTTCTCAGCAACTACCGTTACGTCTGAATAAGCATCCTGAGTGTATGTGTGACTCAGGAAAGGCGAATTGGATTGTTGTGAAGTCCCATCGCCAAAATACCACGTGAAATTGTAATTGGACAAGTTCTGGGTCTGATTATTAAATGCTACATTCAAAGGAGAATTTCCAAATGTTGGATTTGCCTGAATCTGAATATAATCGTTGTAATTCACCGTCAAATTCAGTGTAACGATGCTATCACAACCGTTCGCTGCAGGAAATGTTTGAGTGAACAAACCGGAATAATCATAGGTTTGATCATTCCATGTATAGCTTTCACCTCCGCATATGGTTGCAGAGAAAGAACTTTGAACAGAGTTGTTAATCGTCAAATTGATCGTAATTGTACTGTCACCGCATCCGTTTGCGACAGGAATAACATCGGTGTAAATTCCAGAAGAAGTGTAAGTGTTACCTGCTGGGGAAATATAACTCTCACAACTACTTATATTTAGAGTACTTGAAGAGTTGTTAATATTACATAAACGCATTCGAATTATCGGTAGATCAGAAGTTTGATACCACACATCGTCTATATCTTTGAACCATGCAATAGAAGGAATCGAGGGTATAGAACGTGACACTCTCAGCAATCCTTCGTAAGAGCCTACGGCGATTAAATAGGTCTGACCTGCTGTCAAATTATAAGGAACACCCATAGGTATTGAAACCAATGTGTTAATGTTACTTACAGAAAGAAAAAAAGGGTCCGACTCTGCCTCAAAAACAAAGTCTCCTGTCCCAGGATCAATACTATAAATTCTTGCAAAAATTTCAATACCTGCAGTCGATCCTGAATGAACCCGAACATCAATTGCACTTAAACCAGTTGACTGAAATACTTCAAATAAATTTCCAACCTCAAAATAATCATAACCATTGGAAATATAGCCTGAAAAAGTTCCATCATCACGAGCATATGTATCATCAGTGACATTTAACGTGATATCAGGAATAGAATTATTTTCGGACATCATATCCGTTTGATTTGAAGTAAGATACCGAGATATTGTGTAAGAAGAAATAGTTGATTGTGACGGGGTAAATGTTAGATTTTCATTTATGCTGCTTAAAATAGGGATTGAAACACCTTGCGAAGAAGCTAAGTACTGAGAATTATTTACATCTATATTATACGATACATTATTCATTGTCTGTTGTCCCTCATTATTGATCGTGGCAGAAAATGTAATTGGTTGTACCTGTGAAAGTGGAATTTGATAATATTGTAATCCGTTTGTCCCCCAAGATTCAGAAGAAACAGTGAGATCATAATTCGGTAAGGTTGTTATTTTAACGTCATCTATATACCAGCCATAGGTAATCCAGACGTTTGGATTGGATTCATTACCAGGATATGCTGTTGTCCAACTAAAACGAATCCATACATTAGTAGGATTAGATGGGAGAAATTGAGATAAATTAATCGATACATTCTCCGGATTTGGATAAGGAGAGCCTCCAGTTGAGCTTAAAATGGGATGATCCAAATTTGAATCAACAGTTGTAAAATTAACACCATCAGTAGAAATTTGAATTTCTTGCAGATCATTAAACCTTGCTCCAAACTGCTGAAATTGAAGGGATACAAGATTAGATCCACCTAAGCCAGAGATGTTAATTGGATTAGTAGTAGTCATTGTGTAAATAACACCTAATGCCTGATTGGGATTTGTTAACGTCGGATCTCCATTGGATAGTTCGCCGTAATTACCACCTGAAGTTGAATTGATACCATTTGGAGACCACCATCCATCGGATGTAGCGTCAATTGTCCACCCAAATTGCCCACCAGATTGACCGTTGTTATCAATAATCCAGGAATTCGGGTCGCTAAAATCATTTTGCCATAAAACAGTTTGGCTTGATGCCAAAAATGGAAATAAAAGAACGAACAAACAAGCGACTCTGATGTGAATGAGGAATTTGTACATAGTAGTAATTTTTACCAAAAATAAAAAAATATCAAAAATCCTCCTTCAAACAACTTGTTGTGTATCCTTGTAAGTATGGGAATTAATGCAAATGATTACAAAATCTCATTATTCATGAGACATTTGGCAGTTGATGTAAACCTAATTTTGTGTAAGTCTAGGCCAATTCAACCAATAATGCAGCTTCCGTTTTCACCACCTTCAACAAGCCCTGCTTCGTCAGCGACTTAATACTGATGTCCCACTGCTTACCGCTCAGACCTGCCTTCACCTTGAGGACGTTCAGGTCCATTGTTCCTTCCTTCTGAACGGTTTCGAAGATCATCTTCTCATTGTCGCTCAGTTCAAGTTTATGCGATTTCACTTCCGGACGCATTTGCGGGAAGAAAAGCACTTCCTGGATCGAAGGATTGTTCGTCAAGTACATGATCAAACGGTCCATCCCCACTCCTAACCCACTCGTTGGTGGCATTCCGTATTCCAATGCTCTAAGGAAATCCTGATCAATGAACATCGCCTCATCGTCTCCACGCTCGGACAGCTTCAACTGCTCTTCGAAGCGCTCACGCTGATCGATCGGATCGTTCAGCTCTGAATAGGCATTCGCGATCTCCTTACCACACACCATCAACTCAAAGCGCTCCGTCAAATCAGGATTATCACGATGTGTTTTGCACAGCGGCGACATCTCCTTTGGGTAATCCGTGATAAACGTAGGCTGTATAAAGTTCCCCTCACATTTCTCTCCGAAGATCTCATCGATGAGCTTTCCCTTACCCATTGTAGCATCTACCTCAAGTCCCATTCCTTTTGCTGCTGCAAAGATCTCTTCCTCCGCCTTTCCGGAAATATCGAAACCGGTAAACTCCAGGATCGCATCACGCATGGTAACACGCTTGTACGGTGCCTTGAAATCGATCTCGTGAGCCCCGAAAGTTGCCTTTGTGGTTCCATTAACAGCAAGTGCACAGTATTCAAGCAAGCGCTCGGTGAAGTCCATCATCCAGTTGTAATCCTTGTAGGCCACATAGATCTCCATGGCGGTGAATTCCGGATTGTGCGTGCGGTCCATTCCTTCGTTTCGGAAGTTTTTAGAGAACTCATAGACGCCATCAAAACCTCCAACGATCAGTCGCTTCAAATACAACTCGTTGGCTATACGCATGTACAATGGAATGTCCAGCGCATTGTGGTGTGTGATGAACGGACGAGCTGAAGCTCCTCCTGGAATTGGCTGAAGAACCGGTGTTTCCACTTCCATATACCCAGCATCATTAAAGAACGAACGCATGGCATTGAACAACTTCGTACGCTTGATGAACACATCCTTAACGTGTGGATTCACCGCCAAATCAGCATAACGCTGGCGGTAACGCTGCTCCGGATCGGTAAACGCATCGTGCACTTTTCCATCAGCATCTGTCTTCGGCAATGGAAGCGGCTTCAGTGACTTACTCAACAGAGTAAACTCCTTCACGTTTACGGAGATCTCTCCCACTTGTGTCTTGAACACTTCTCCCTTTACACCGATGAAATCTCCAAGATCAAGAAAACGCTTGAACACATCGTTGTACATTGATTTATCCTCTCCCGGACAGATCTCGTCGCGATTGAAATACACCTGCAAACGCCCGGTTGAATCCTGCAATTCCGCAAATGAAGCCTTTCCCATTACGCGCTGGCTCATGATACGTCCAGCCAGGCACACCTGTTTACCTTCCTCGAAGTTGGCTCTGATATCAGCCGTAAAGTCAGATACCGGATACAACGCTGCCGGGTACGGATCGATGCCATACTCGCGGATCTTGCTGAGGGTCTCCCTTCGCTGGAGTTCCTGCTCGGAAAGTTCAAAAACGCTCATTTTGTTAAAATTGAGGTGCAAAGATAGGGAAGTTAACGGGATTTTTTCACCACGGAGAAACGGAAGAAACGGAATAGGTTTACCACATAACGCTTACGCCGTAGCTACAGCGTAGGCGCTAGACACATAGAGCACATAGATCCTTTTTCCTTATATCTAGAATTCAGACTCTAGGTTCCATGCTCCTCTATTCAACTCAGAGCCGCAAAGGTTGCGCAAAGAACTCAAAGGAAGGAAAAGTAGAGATTAGATATGTGTAGTGCGTAGTGATTAGTGCCTAATGTAGTTGAGTCCATTATCAATAATCATTGCTCTTTGTTCTTTGTTCCTTGTTCCTTGCTCTGTTTTCTAGGCTCCAGACTCCTGCCCCTCCTATCCAACGCGAAGACGCAAGGTTTGCACAAAGAACTCAAAGGAACAAAGTGCAGCGGAGTAGTTAATGCGGAGTGAATAGTGCTTTTCTGTCTTAACTCCATGTTCTAGACTCTAGATTTCAGATTCTAAAAAGATCGAAGTCTTTGTTCCCTGCTCTTTGTTCTTTGTTCTATCTTTATCCCCATGGATATCAACGTCATCAAAGCACTGCACATCATCTTCATGGTGTCATGGTTCGCGGGACTGTTCTACATCGTGCGTTTGTTCATCTACCACACGGAAGCTCAGTCAAGATCTGCCGAAGAGGCCAGGATCCTTGGAGAGCAGTTCAAATTGATGGAGTGGCGCCTTTGGTACATCATTACCACACCAGCAATGGTACTGACGATCGTCTTCGGAACCTGGATGATACTGCTTTATCCGGATGTGTACTTCTTCGGTGAACACGCGAGATGGATGCACATCAAGTTAGGTTTTGTCGGGCTGTTACTGATCTATCATTTCACTTGCCAGAAGATCATGAACGATATGTCCAGGGGCCGTTTCATCTGGACTTCAGGCGGATTGCGTATCTGGAATGAGGTCGCCACACTCGGACTTGTTGCGATCGTTTTTCTGGTCGTGATGAAGAACTCGTTGGACTGGATCAAAGGTACCGTAGGCTTTTTCGCCGTTGCCATAGGGTTAATGATCCTGATCAGACTCTACAAGCGTTTGAGAAGCAGGTAGGGCCTTCGGCTTATAAAAAGTTCAAATCGCCTTCGGCGTAGAAAAGTTCAAAAGTTCAAAGCTTTGCTGTTCAAAAATTAAACCCTTGAACTTTTTGAACTCTTGAACCTCTTTGAACTCTTGAACCTCATTGAACTCTTGAACTCTTGAACCTCTTTGAACTTTTGACCTCCTGTTACACTTCTCGCTTCTAACATCTTATTTCCTATCTTTACCACTCCAAATTCACACCCATGTACAACAATATTCTCGTCGAACGAAAAGGTCAGATCGAAGTCATTACGATCAATCGCCCCTCACAACTGAATGCACTTAACAAAGAAACCATACAGGAACTCAACGCAGCGCTGGTCGCTGCTGATCAGGACCGTGGCGTTGGTGTGATCATCCTTACAGGTAGTGGTGAAAAGGCTTTTGTTGCCGGGGCAGATATAAAGGAATTCGCACATTTTTCGATCGCTGAAGGTGGTCAGCTGGCCGCTAAAGGACAGGAACTCCTTTTCGACCTAGTTGAGAATCTCAATACACCGGTTATCGCTGCCGTGAATGGTTTTGCTTTAGGCGGTGGACTCGAACTGGCCATGGCTTCCCATATCCGTATCGCGTCGTCGAATGCCCGCATGGGACTTCCTGAAGTTTCACTCGGTGTTATTCCGGGATATGGGGGAACTCAGCGACTTGCACAGCTTGTCGGAAAAGGAAAAGCCAACGAAATGGTCTTCACAGCAGGAATGATCAAAGCAGATGAAGCACTTACCTGGGGCTTGGTGAATATGGTAGTGGAGCAGGAAAACCTCCTAGCCACTGCAGAAGAAATGGCCGTAAAGATCCTGAACAACTCAGGAACTGCGATTGCTTCGGCTATCCGCTCGATCAACGCAGGATTTAAAGACGGTGTGAACGGATACGAAACCGAGATCGAAGAATTCGGTAAATGTTTTGGTACAGCTGATTTCAAAGAAGGAACAGGAGCATTCCTGGAAAAGCGCAAACCTAACTTCAGGGGCTAATGGCCAACCCGATCAGGAAGCTGCTGGGCCAGACGGCCATTTATGGGCTGTCGAGCATCGTCGGTCGCTTGCTGAATTACCTTCTGGTTCCGCTGTACACCTATGTGTTTGCGGATCCTTCGGATTATGGAGTTGTTTCTGAATTGTATGCCTGGGTAGCCTTCCTCGTGGTCTTTCTGACCTTCGGAATGGAAACAACCTTCTTTCGCTTTTTACAGGATCACGAGGACAAGGAAAAGGTCTTCCGGAACGGTTTCCTGACCGTTATAGGGATCAATGCGATCTTCTTCCTGACGCTGATCTATTTCAATGAGGACATTGCCGAATTACTGCTCTATCCCGGTCACAACGAATACATCATCCTTCTCGCGGCAATTGTGTGTATCGATGCGGTAACTGCCCTACCTCTGGCAAAACTCAGAGCGGAAGAAAAAGCGCTTCAATTTGCCGGTATCCAGTTTGCCTCTATCGGAGTGAATATCGGATTAAACCTCCTGCTGATGCTCTATGCCTTCGATCCTTCACGTCCGGAAGAAGGGGTTCTTTTTATTCTGTTCTCAAACCTGTTCGCCTCATTGGTGAAACCGATGTTGTTGTACAAATATTTCATGAATATCGAGTTCAGTTTCGACTGGCAGATGGCGAAACGCATGCTATGGTACGCAGCTCCTTTGGTTATTGCGGGTTTTGCAGGAATTATCAATGAAACGATCGACCGGATCCTGCTCAAACACCTGCTCTATGATGGTTCTACGCCAGAATCCTTAAGCTATGCCGAAGCCCAGGTGGGGATCTATAGTGCCTGTTACAAACTGGCGATGTTGGTTACGATCTTGTTGCAAGCGTATCGGTATGCTGCGGAACCCTTCTTTTTTGCCCAGTTGAAGAATGAGGACAGGAACAAGGTCTACGCGAAGATCATGAATATCTTCATTGCAATGGTATCCCTAGTATTCCTGCTCGTTTCGTTGAACATAGACATTTTCAAACATTTTATCAGAAATGAAGCATACTGGGATGGACTTGCTGTTGTTCCGATTCTCCTTCTGGCGAATGTATTCCTGGGAATCTACTATAATCAGAGCATTTGGTATAAGCTGAGCGGACAAACCCGCTTCGGCGCCTACATCTCTATTGGTGGAGCTACCCTTACTCTTTTGATCAACCTGATCTTCATTCCCACAGCAGGCTATATGGCGAGCGCCTGGGCAACGTTGATCGTCTATGCTGCACAAATGGTTGCTTCTTATTACCTCGGACAGAAATACTACCCGATCAAATACAATTCAAGAAAGTTCACTCTTTATCTGGGAGTGGCGTTGGTATTTTACCTGATCACTTACGCAATGGGGCTGGAAAATCCTACCGTTCGTTTCATGATCCACAATTTCCTGATTCTTGTCTATGTTGGAATGATCTACACAATGGAGAAGAAGAACCTGGGGTTCGCGAAGTAGGTAGTTTACCACAGAGGAGCGGAATACACAGAGTTTTTACCACATAACGCTTACGCCAAGTCCTTCGCCAAAGGCTACGGACGCCGGTGAAAGCTACAGCGTAGGAGCTAGATACGTAGATCACAGAGTTTTCAGTGCAGAGTGCAGAGTGCAGAGTGCAGAGTGCAAAATTAACATCCGAGAGAATTCGATTAATTGGTGGACAAGAAATCTGCGGGAGATCAAAGATTCCAGACTCAAGCAGCGCAGCGATCCATATTCCATGCTCTTAGAACTGTTAATTACTGTGTTCATTTCTACCCTCAGGCTCCCTCCTCTCCACGGCTCTTTTCCGTAATTTTGGCTATTATTGGATACGTATGCAGGTAAAAGTCATCAACCGGTCAGGTCATCCGCTTCCGGCCTATGAAACAGGTGCTTCAGCAGGCATGGATGTCAGGGCAAACCTTTCTGAGCCGATCGTTCTACAGCCACTTCAACGCGCATTGGTTCCTACAGGATTGTTTCTGGAGATCCCTGTGGGCTATGAATGTCAGGTTCGCCCAAGAAGTGGATTAGCCTTAAAGAAAGGGATAACGGTGCTGAACTCACCCGGAACGATTGATGCGGATTACCGCGGTGAGGTGGGTGTGATCCTGATCAATCTGTCCAATGAAGTTTTTACAGTGGAAAACGGAGAGCGAATCGCGCAGCTGGTATTTGCAGAACACAAGCAGGCGGAATGGGTCGAAGCAGAGATCCTGTCCGATACGCACCGCGGAACCGGAGGTTTTGGAAGCACAGGAGTTAAATAATAAAGATACACTTGTCAGTTCGAGTGACGGCTTATTCTCGATACTTCCTTTTTCAAAGGAAACTCGAATTGACAGCCGTTGTTCCGATAGGCATTGGAACGGAACCGACAACTAACAAAATACTCAGAAGGAAAAAATGAAAGTAATCGTACCTATGGCAGGAAGGGGAAGCAGGCTAAGACCGCATACCCTGACCATCCCTAAGCCACTTGTACCGGTAGGAGGTAAACCGATCGTCCACCGTCTGGTTGAAGATATTGCAGCGGTTTGCAGCGAGAGGATCGACGAGATCGCATTTGTGGTAGGTCGCTTTGGTGATGAAGTTGAACAGGAACTGATCCGTGTGGCCGAAAATCTTGGTGCGAAGGGCTCCATCCATTATCAGGATATTCCGTTGGGTACTGCTCACGCAGTATTGTGCGCAGCTGAACACCTCGAAGGTCCGGTTGTAGTCGCGTTTGCGGATACACTGTTCAAGGCTAATTTCAAGATCGATCCTAATGACGACGGAATTCTGTGGGTAAAACAGATCGACGATCCCAGCGCCTTTGGTGTGATCAAAATGAATGACAAGGGAGAAATCATTGATTTCGTGGAAAAACCAAAGGAATTCGTTTCTGATCTGGCGATGATCGGGATCTATTACTTCAAGGACGGTCTTCGACTCCGCAAGGAACTGCAGTACCTCATTGAAAACAATGTGATCAAAGGAGGAGAATACCAATTACCCGATGCGCTGCGCAGGTTGACGGAAGCAGGTTATCGTTTTAAACCGGGAGAGGTTATCGAATGGCTTGACTGCGGAAACAAGGAGGTTACGGTTCACACCAATCAGCGCGTTCTTGAATACGATTTCGAAAAAAACCGCCAGATGGTGTCGGAAACGGCTGATATTTTAGACTCGGTCATCATCCCTCCGTGTTTCATCGGCGAAGGAGTAGTTATCGAGAATTCCGTGGTTGGTCCACACGTTTCTCTGGGTAAAGGTACACGCATCATCAATTCTGTGATCTCCAACTCCAATATTCAGGAAAGATCTGAAGTGACAAATGCTGTGATTACAAATTCCATGATCGGATCTAACGCTATATATAAAGGTGCGGCACGTGATTTGAGTCTTGGGGATTTCTCAACAGTATCTGAATGAAGTATATCCTGCATTTCATATTGCTTTTTCTGATCCTTTCTTCATGCGGAAGCGGAAAAAAAGCGACCGAAAACAACGTCAAATATGACCCTGCCTATATCAATGCTTTCCATGAAGCAGTGAGAATGAAAACGCGGGGTCAGCTGGATGAAGCGATCAGGGGTTTTGAAACATGTCTCACCTTGCGTCAGGATGATGATGCAGTATACTACGCACTTTCAGAACTCTATCTTCTGAAAAACGACCGTGTGAAATCCTCCGAGAATATTCAGAAAGCGGCAAAGATCGACCCAGAGAACATCTGGTATACGCAGGAATTAGCCTATATGTTCTTCGAAACAGGCAATTATGCAGAGGCAGTAAACTATTTCGAAAAACTGACGAAGGAGCAGCCAAGAAATATTGACTGGTTGTACGGCTATGCTGAAAGCCTTGTCAAGGCCGGAAAAACTTCAGATGCCATAAAAGCCTACGATTCCATGGAGGATCAGATCGGCATCTATCCTGAACTGGCTATTCAGAAATACCGTCTCTATATTCAGCTAAAGCAGGAGGATAAAGCTCTGGCTGAGATCAACGAAGCAAGAAAAACCTTCCCGCAGGACGCACAGCTCATTGCTACACTTGTGGATCATTACTTCCAGCGAGGCAAGGAAGCCGAAGCTATTAAAATGCTGGAAGAACTCGTGGTAGCCGATCCGGAAAACGGAAGGGCACACCTCGCTTTAGCAGATATCTATCGTCAAAAAGGAGATCAGAAGAGAGCATACGCTGAACTCAAAAAGGCCTTTACCTGCGAGGATGTCACTCTGGACAACAAGATGCAGATCCTGATCACCATTCATGATAACAGTTTCAGGGTAGATCCTGAGGTCTTTGAACTGGTCGAACTGGTAGTGCAACTTCATCCTGAGGAAGCCAAATCGCATTCAATACGGGGTGACTTTATGCTCAAAGCTGAAAGAGACGATGAAGCGCTGAAATCCTATAAAGAGGCTTTGCGGTTCGACAAAAACCTCTTCCCGATCTGGAATCAGGTACTTGTCATGGAATATCAGGCTAACAAGTTCAATGATCTGTACGCGGACAGCAAGGAATGCCTTGAATATTTTTCAACAATGCCTACCGTTTTCCTACTGAACGGTGTTGCTTGCAATCAGTTAAAGAAATACGATGAAGCGGTAACTTCCCTGGAAAGCGGGATCGAACTGGTAGTCAACGATCGAGGGGTCGAAGCGGAATTCAACGCCCAGCTGGGTGAAGCCTGGTTTGGTCTCAAGGATCCGGAAAAAGGAAAAACCTTTTATGAAAAAGCGGTTAAACTGGATTCTCAGAGTACCCTGATCAAGAACAATTATGCCTACAGATTGGCCATCTGGAAAACAGATCTGGACAGAGCGTCCGAACTGATAGATGAAGTATTGAAAATTTCGGGAGAAACTCCGCATTATCTGGACACCAAAGGATATGTCTTGTTTATGAAGGGGAACTATCAGGAGGCACTCACGTATATAAATAAAGCTCACAACCTGCGACCGGAAGATCCGATCACCACCGAGCATATGGGCGATGTGCATTTCAAGCTTGGAGATAAGGCAAAAGCTGTCGAATATTGGAAGAAAGCGAAAGAACTTGGTTCATCGAACAAGGTGATCGACAAAAAAATCGAAAAGAAGGAGTATTATGACCCGATCTATTAAATCATTGCTTATCCTCATCTGGGGTGCGCTCCTTCTTGTTTCGTGTGCGAAGAAACTCACCGAGACAGAAAAGGAGAAGTTGCCGAAAAGAAAGGAAAAGGATCTCGTGCGTGTACTCGACAGTATTAGTGGTATTCAGCCGCACTGGTTCTACACCAAGATAACGACAAAATTCGCGGATACGAATCGCAACATCAATTTTAAAACGTCTATTCGACTCACTCAGGACAGTGCGATGAACGCTCTGATCACCTATGCAACCATCCCTGTCGTTAGTGCGATGATCACCAAAGACAGTGTTGTGATCTCCAATAAGAAGGATAAGTGTTACATCCGTCAAAGTATGGGTTATATCAAGGAAAATTTCGCCGTGGATTTTGATCACAGAAATATCGAAGAGCTCATTCTTGGAATGCCGCTGGATTACGACAGTACCCAGAAGTATTTTCAGATCAACGACCCCTACAATTACATTATTTCAACGCATAAAAAAAGAGACCTCAGACGCAATGAACGTGAGAAAGATGACATTGTGATCAAATATTTCCTGAGCGATGATGCTAAAGGTCTAAAAGCACTTCAAATCGACAGTCCCTCAGACACGGCATCGATCAGTGTCGAATATTTGCAACGGGAAACCATAGATGGTTTTGATATTCCAAAGGAAGTGCTTGTTCAGATCCGTTCAGCACGAAACAATATGCGGATCGAAATGACCTATGAAAAGATCGAGATCAATCAACCTAAGGAGATGATCCTTGTAATTCCGGAATCGTATGGAAAGTGTGAAGAATAAGATAGCAGTATTTGTCTTGATGACACATTTTGTTCTACCCTCTCTGGGTCAGACGACCAGTGAAAAACTGAAAAAAGATCAGGACCGATTGGAGAAAAAGATCTCCAATACGAAAACCTTGCTCAATAAGATGAAGTCGAATACTGAGGCGTCGCTCAATGAACTGAAACTGATAGACAATCAGATTAGGTTGCGAGAAGAGCTGGTTCGCAACTTCGATCACCAGGTGAGAAGTGCCGAAATGAAAATCTCTGAGAAAGATCAGGAGATCACTATGCTGACTAATAAACTGGTGAAATTAAAAGATCAATACCGATCATTGCTTATCTATGCCTATAAACACAGGAACCGGTATGGTAAGCTAATGTTCATTTTTTCTGCAGGGACCTATTATGAAGCAGTGAAAAGGA
>Ga0315904_10004980_pt1 | contig 18583 bp, 13 predicted proteins | sample LakEriMetagenome_6_FD_203529 | JGI IMG/M metagenome (GOLD analysis project Ga0315904, IMG submission 203529) | Freshwater fungal communities from buoy surface, Lake Erie, Ohio, United States - Buoy 12 MA120 | ecosystem: Environmental > Aquatic > Freshwater > Lake | place: USA: Lake Erie, Ohio...
TAGCGAAGTAGCCTGAATCTTATAGGCATGTGGCCCATATTGTCTATAAAGCTCTGAATACATTATATCGTCTGCAAAATATGTCCCTGGACCCATTACTTGAGCAGATTCAACTGGTGCCATAAGTGGGTGCATAGTTTTTATATTTGGGTTATAGCTTCTGTGTACACCACTTCTCATAAGTGATAATGCTTCAAGTTTTTTACCTGTTGTTTTAAGTAAACCTTTAGCGCCTAAACCAAGTGGTTTTCCAACACCTGGAAGGAGGCCTAAGGATGTAATTAATTGATCAGAGTAGCTTGATTTGGTGTCTGCTCCTAGGGCTCTTGCAATCATTATGGCTAATTGGCCAAATGGTGAAGAAGTTCCTCCTCCATATTTAAGAGTATCTTGAAATGTTCTTCCCATTTCTGGCAAGCCAAAGAAATTTGCTGTCGGCTCCCAAGTTTCTTTTTGAAATATTGGACGGCGTTTTCCACTAGGTAAATTTAATATAGAATCAACAAGTCCGCCATCTTTCATTCCATTAATTTTGTCAAGGAATGGAACACCAACTTGATTTACAGATTTTGCATTTATAACATATTCACCATTTGAAAGCATCGCTGGAATAGAATCTGAAGTAGGAGTTCCAGGACCAGAAACAAATCCACCCATAGCAAGTTTTTCTGCAGTTGGGAAAGCATTTCTATAGTCATTAAGTACTTTATATCTGACCCCTCTTATTTCAAATATTTCCCCAGACTCTAATTTTTCATTTTTTACTAAAGCGCTAAGAGTTTGATTAGTTACTCTTTGACCAGGACCCATTCCAGATCTTTTTAACTGTTCCTCAGTAAAGGTTTTAGGTGCTTTTGAAGTGCCGCTCTTACTTTCTGTGATATATACTTCTGCGGCTTCCATAACTACTTTATCTACTTTTTGACCAAATATTTTATTCAATATTTCATCTGCTGTTGCAACTACGTCCTTTTGTGATTTAGATGCAGCTCTTAGCTCTGTCGGTCCAGGAGCCCTCTTTCTATCTTTAAATGCTTCAGGATCAATAGATTTTGGATTAATTCCTAATGCTCTTAAAACTGCTGCCGCTTCTTCTTTTCTTTGTTCAGGGTTTTGTCCAGTAAGAACTGCAACTCTATAATCAGTAAGAGCGCCGTTAACCATATCAATTTTATCTCTTAGCTGCTGTATTTTTTCATTAAGTTTATCTATACCATCTGCAGCAAGCGCAGCCTTATCAGCAAGATCTTGATTAGCCTTATTTATTCTATCAATTTCAGATTGTAGAGGAGCAATGTCTCTTTGTCTTTTTTCTTCTATTGCTCTTGATGCAAGGGTTCTTTGTTGTTGATTTGTAAGAGACTGTATATCTAATTGAGCTTGGGCTGCCCTAGACATATCTCCTGCAGCAAGGGCATCCTGATATTCAATCTTTTTCTTTTGTATTTGAATTAAATAATCTTCATCTTCTTGCTCTTCCTGTAATGCTTTTTGTCTGGCTTCTGCGGCCTCATTAATTTTTTCTATTTCTTTTTGAAGAGCTTCAATTCTTTTTCTAGAATTAATTTCTTGTGCTGCTGTTTGACCTTTGGTTGCTGCTATTAAATCTTTTCTAGTTTTTTCTAATCTTGTTAATTCTCTATACTCTTTAAATAACAAGCCACCTTGAGCTGAGGTACTTCTGGCCGTTTCGTCTGCAACTGCAGCAACTAAATTATATAAAGCGTTTACAGCAGTTGGATCTAAACCTTTTAAGTCTCCAGTATAACCCTTTGCCGCAATTTGTATTTTTTGCCATAAAGAAACTACAGTTTCATATCTACCAATAATTCCAATTAAAGTTGTGTCTTGGGCTGATAGCGATGCCTTTAGCTCATTAGAAAGTTCCACTTCATCAAGCTTTTTAGACTTAAGTTCATTTAGTATTTCAAGCTCTGCTTTATATCTTTCTTGTTGGTTTTCTCCATCTTTTTTATTTTTTGCTAAAATTTGATCAATAGCATTATCAGTTGCTTGAAGTGCTGTATTAAATGCTCTTAGTTGAGTCTCTGCTGGTAATCTTTCTTTTGTTGCCTCTCTAAAGTTTTTAAAAGCTTTTACTGCAACATCTGTAGCAGTTTTTAAATTCATAAATTCTCTATTTGCCAATGTAACTTTTTGTGCAAACTCACTGTATTCTGTTAGCGAAAATAATACAGCAATTTTTCTATTTGCCTCTTCTGCAGAAGCACCAGCAGCCATGAATTGAATTTTTAATCTTACTGCTATATCAGAAAGATCAGACTGCTTTGCATTATTTATCATATCAATTTCTGTTTGCATAGTCTGCTTAATTTCTTTTCTTAGATCCTTATACTGTTTAATTGTTAAACTAACTGGACTATTTGCAGCAGCCATGCTTTCAAAAATTAATCTATTTCTTGTTCTTGCACCTTCCATTGTTTTTATTGATGATCTTAATACATCAATATAATCTACATATTCTAATTTAAGATTTTTTGCTCTCTCTTCTGTTAACCCATATGAATCAGCTAATCTTTTATTGGACTCTATATGATCTTTATAAACTTTTATTAGTCCTCCAGCAACAGCTACAGTAGCACTTGCAGCTAGATTGAATCTGGTAAGCGCAAGCCCTACCTTAGACATTGCACCTGCGAGTTTGCTTCCAGATGTTGCTTGCGTAAGCATAGATTGTCCAAATTTGCTACCAGCAAATATAGACTTTTCATATTTAGTGTTTATGTCTTTGCCACCAATTCCACCCATTAGCATAAATGGTAAAATGCTACCGAGTGATCCGCCAACCATTTGCCCAGTGCCTCCGCCAGCCTTTTGTCCTAATGAAGACCCAACACTATATCCTAATTGAGACAAAAGCAGAGAAGCTATCATTCCTCCAGCATTTTTATATTGAACTCCTGATACTTTTCCTCCGCCTGCATATCTAGGTAATGCTCTTTTGTTATAACCTGTAACCTTTCCGCCTCTGTTATATCCTTTTATTTTTCCACCCATTTTATATTGAGTTTTTGGATTTCTAAATAATGATTGCATGTCAGAGAAATGCGATGTTGAATCAAAAAGCTGTTCTTCCAATGCCTTGGGCATTGTGTTATTCATTGTTCTAGAAGCCTTATCATAAAGTGAATCTAAAATAGCTTTATCTTCTGGGGAAAGAGATGTAGAATTTTTAGCTCTTAATAAAGCATGCTGCCACATATCTTGGCCATCTGATTCCAAAGAGAACCCACGCTTGCCACGAGCATCCATTCCCTGTGACCTTGAGTTTAAAATACGATCTATCATACTGCCATACAAAACTCTTTCGCCAGCAGAACTTAATCCAAGGTCTGAAAATACTCTCAAATTAGGATTTGTTGGCAGAGATGTAACAACATATCCTTTATCTTTTTCGCTATAGTGGTATCTAGCACCCAGCCTTTGCAGCAAGAATGATTTTGGAACTACAGACTTATCAGCAATTCCTTTATTTCTCCTAATTAGGTTGGCATAGAATATAGCATTTGGTTGTACTGCTCCGTAATATTTTCTACCTTTTCTTGCAATTCCGCCGCCACGATTATATCCTGGTACCACGCCACCAGAATTCATATAAATCATTCCGCCCTTATTCCTTCTTGCAGCTCTTAATGTTTTATTTTCCTTAAGAGCTTTATACGATGGCATAAATAATGCAGCATCATTATATTTTGGAAGAATAGATTCAATTCTTGGAATAATATCTTTTGTAAATGTGAACGCTGCTCCAGATTCTGGTCTATCACCTATGGTTGGAAGTCCAGCAACTGTTGTTCCCCTTCTTTGTGCCTGCTCCTCAAAATAATTTTTAATTGCAAGGTCTATATCTTTTTCTGCTAAGTCCCACTTGTCTTTTGGAATTCCAGCAGCACGTAAAATTCTTTCATATTTATTTACACCAGGAACTTGTATTAAATCTTTTGTTATTAAATCAATTGGCCTGAGCGAATTTCTATTTGCAGCTAAGTTTGATGCTGCAGTGTAGTCTACTGTATAACCACTAACTAGAGTTTTACCTCGTCCTAATTTTTTGCTAACAGTTAAATGAGTGGCATGTCTTCCAGGGGCATAAGGTAATGGATTTAATCCAGCATCCTCAAATGCTCTATTTAAATCTTCTATATTCTTTTTTTGAACAGTTTGAGCAACTGGAGAGTAAAGACTAGGATCTTTTTTTGATCTTGTTAGTTTACTAGAATATTTTTTTGCAATATCAATATATTGTGCCTTTAAAATTGGATCTTGAATATCATCTATTTGTTGAAGGAATGCGCTTGCTTCTGGTCCTTTGGCTTTTACTCCAAATATTGATCTAACAGCATCTCTAGCTCTAGAAGCTAGACCAGATACTCTACCCCCCAAAAACTTATTTGGACCAGCAGAACCTAATCCACCATTAATTGCAATTAGTAAAGGAAGATTTGCTGCTGTCGCTTCTCTATTTATAACAAATTCTCCAGGAGTTAGCATAGCTGGAACAACATCTGCATTTACATTTGGACCAGGAACTATGCTTCCATCATTTGCTGTATATATGTACCCACCTTGGTTTAATCTTTTTGGTCTAGTTGTTTCAATATTATATCCAGCACCAGAAGTTCTAACTCCTAAAACATCTCCAAGCTCTTCTAAAAATTTTTGATTTTCTCCCCTAAACATTTGTCTCATATTAGATTCACCAGTTACGACGTTTGTGGCTGGCTGTCTTGTTAAAGGAACTGTCCTTAGATCTACTGTTAATCCTCTAGCTGCTGCAACATCTGTTACAGCTTCTGCAAGCATTGCTTCAATTTGAAAATTTAAAGCAATAATTTTTTCTTTTGCTGTTTGAGCTGTAATTTTACCTGCTTGCAATTCAGCAACAATAGCAGCAGACATTCTTGCACCATTATCAGTAATTTTAGAAACTGCTGGTAAAACATCATCAAACTTATCCATAAATTCTGTTGTTGCAACACCAGTAAGCGCTATACTCTTTTTTAAATCTGCAATTTCTTTTTTAGACATCATTGCAAGTGATGCTGTCATGGCATGCCACTTTGCTACTTCTGGAGCTAGTACTCCAGCAGATGTACTAAATGTTCCCTTTGCAGTAGATCTGGTAAATGAAGTTACTCCTTCAATTCTTGGCAAATCTTTTTCTGTCAATATCATTGGATTTGGACCAATTAAGCGATTAACTGGAATTGCGCTAGGAACCATTCCTAAAATTGTTTGAGAAGCTCTTTGTTCTCTAGTCATTCCAGCGACTGGGTTCATATGAGAACTTGCTCTTGTTTGATATTCGCCAGCTAAAGGATGTTGTGGATTTACTTCTCTTGGGCCAATTACTAAAGGATTTCCTGCAGTTGTTGTTACTATATCAGACAGCGAAAGTGCTCCAGATTGTGCTTTATTTTCTAATATAGAATATTCATTAATAAGATTTTGTATTGCATTTCTTAATACATCAGCTGCTTTTGCATCAGAATAAAATGAATCTTCTATTTGATTAGCCGCTGCATTTGCAGCAAGTATTTCTGGGGTTAATAATTTCCATCCTTCGGCACCTTTAAATAATGCTCTAAAATGTGAAACTCCTTTAATAATATACCCAAAGAAGTTTCCAAGAACACCAGTGAGCATGATTATTGGACCAGCAATAGCAGTTATTCCTGCAGCCAAGCCCATAACTTTTTTAATTGGATCTGGCAGTCCGCCTACGAAGTTAACAAATTTATCAATAACATTAATTATTTTTGTTGCAATTCCTAAAAATGATTCTCCAACACCAGCCAAATCAGCTTTTAATTTTTCAATTGCTCTAGCATATCTTCCAGATGCCGACTCTGTAACCATAGCTAACTCTCGGTCAGCCACTGCTCCAAGCTCTGCAGTAGAAGCTTTCATTAAGTCTAAAACTTTTAATGTTTGGCTTCCTTCTTTTCCTAAGTTATTAAATAAAGCATTTAGTCTTGAAAACTGGAATTTACCAAAAAGCTGTTCTATTGCTTGTTGTTTTTGTAATGGATCTAATCTGTCTAGTGCTGCTTGCATGTCAAGTAGTAATGCAGTTGTATTACCTGCATTTTTTTGAACCATACCAAGAAGATCAATTCCAAACGTTTTAAACTTATCAACAGCAACATCGGTTGGATTAATTAAAGAAGCAAGACCAGATTTAAGTGCATTAGCACCTTCTGATGCACTAATTCCACCTTCACGCATAGCTGTTATATATAGTGCTAAATCTTGAATACTTCCTCCTAGACCCTTAATTACTGGTCCAGCTTTAGGAATAGCTTCTACAAGATCATTAAGTGTTGTAGATGTTTGGTTTTCAACTGCGTTTAAAAAGTTAATAGATTCTGAAAGTTCGTCAGTATTTTGTTTAAATGCAGATTGAATTGCAAGAGTAGCTTTCATTGCTTCTTGTCTATCAACTTCACCGAGTACTGCAAGCCTTGTAGTTTCTCGAACTGATCCAAGTAATTCAGTTCCAGTTTTTCCAGTTGCAGCAATATCTGCAGATAGAGCTAATGTTTCTTTAAAAGATGCGCCGAGGCTTGATGAAAGATCTTTTGCGGTTGCAACTACTTCATCTCTAATTTTACCTAATTCGTTTGCAGTTGTTCCACTAAGATCTCCATATACCTTTGTTAATCTTACAAGCTCTTTATCTGCAAGTCTAAATGCATCTGCTGCTGCTTTTCCAAATGCTGCAATAGGTACAGTTAAACCAACAGTTAGCTGTCTACCAGCCCATTGTGTATTTTTACCCCAGTTAATTAATTGATTTGCACCTTGCTGAATTACTCTATTCATAATAGCAGCTTGAGTTTGTGCTATTTTAGTTTTATTTGCTACTTCATCAAGACCTCTTGCAACCATAATATTATATTGCATAAGACCCTGAGCATTTTTACCAAGTGGCTGAATTAGAGCATTTTGTAACTGAACCTGTTGTTTTGCTAAATCAGATATTAAACTTTTTTGTTCAGTAAAATGAGTTCTTAATGTAGAGAAATAATCTCTTAGTTTAAGCCTTCCACTATCTAGGCTTTGACCAAATTTTTCAGCACCAGAAGTTAAGCTTACAAAGTATTTAGAAAATTGTCCAGAAGAAGTTAAAGCATTAGCAAAATCTGCATTTAATTTTTGTACATTTTTTCCAATTGCTTTATCTGAAGTTATCAGATCTCTTTGCAATTTAGCCAATGAGGCAGACACCCTATTAACATCTGTAATAAGATTTGAAAAATCGCTAGTAGCAGTTATATTTACTACTACGTTTTCATTGGCCATTTATTAAGCTATTACTCCCTAATATATCCTAATCCCATTCCAATTCCAAAACCAGCCTCTTGTGCAAATTGGCCTTGAAGAGAAACTATATCATCTCCTCTTGCGTGTATGCCAAGAGCCTTTCTTTGAACATCTTCAAAGGTAGGACCTTCTTGTTGCTCGGTTTCATCTAATTTAATTCCTTCTAATGAAGCAAAGAATTTTTTATCTGCAACCTCTGCATCGTGCTTTGCTTTCAATGTTTGTAACAACTCTGGCATTGAAAGACTTTCTTCTAGTTCTTCGTAGTTTTTCCAAATTCCTAGAAGAAAAACTTCACCTTCTAAAGCGGCTAAATCGAGTTCTGTCCAGCCAGAACCGCTGCCGCTAGTAGGTTTGGGTCGTCCATCTTAATACCACCACAAACCTCTAGGATTCTATTGATGGTTGGTACGTCTAATGCTGCTTCTAAAGCATCTCTATCTGCTACCAAATCTGGTAACTGTAGCTCTAGTGCTACCGAACATGCGTCTATAAGAACACTTAAAGTGTCGTCTTCTGTTGTTGCTTCTGAGCTCTTGTTTAGAGTTGACATAAATTTTCTAAGCTGCTTGATGCTTAGAGGCTTGAGCTGAACTTTAGCTCCATTTTGTAAAACAATTTCTTCTACACTGTATACTGTTGTAGCCAATTTATCCTCCTTGGATATTCTAATTTATTATAACAAATGAATATTAATAACACAAGCAGAGAGCCCCCATTTCTGGGGGCTCAATTTAAATTAAATTATTAATTTAATTATGCTGAGTAAACTCGGTCAATAATCTTGCCATACTCAGAGCCAGCGTAGCCCGAACCTGCTGGAAGCAGACGGAAAGTCACTGGGAATGTTGTTGGCGTATTACGAGCAAGAGAGAACTGTGACTGCTGAACAGAAAGAACTCGACGTGCATAATAAACACGCTCGTTCTTTGTGAAAGAAGTAACACCGTACTCTGGTGCAGGACCAACAGCTACGAGCTGACGCTCGACTGGTGCCTGGAGAAGCGCACCTGCTGCAATACCAAGTTGCTTTGGTGTTGTGCCTGATGGGTCTGCTGTTGTAATTGTATCATCGTTATCGATAGCTGTAACAGTACCTTCTCCACCTGGCTGACCGAAAACAACAAGAATATTTTCGAGTGTGCCTTCGCTCATTTCAGTCATAAGCATAACCTGCATGGACTCCTTGAAGAGTTTTGCAGAGTCAAGAAGCTGATCAACTGTTACTTCACCGAATGTTGGGTTATAAGTAATTTGAAGACCATTGTTGGTAAAACCAACATCTCTCCACTTTCCTGAAGATGCTCTTAAGCTGTCTACATAGCTCTTAGTGTTATCAAGTGCTACTTTATTAGAACCATCAATTGGATCAAGTGTAGATTCTGCTCCTTGAGCAAGGCTGATGAACAGTGGGGACGCACCGACAATAATATTCTTTGGATTGTTTGGTGTGAGTGCCATTTTAACCTCCTATTTTTAAAATTAAATCGCTGGCTAGGCTCTTTCCTTCATTTCCAATTTTAGGCTATAATACGCACTAAAGCAAATCAAGAAAATCTACCAGTTAATGGGTTAATCATTCGTGAATATTTGACTTCTAGGACTATATCTGTTGAGAAAAAGCCTTGCAGCTCTTCTGACGGAGATGTTGGGGATATATCGGCAATAAAAATAGTATGAAATTTAAATTTATCAGACTTATTGTTCCACCAATTTACTTCTCTTCCAGACTCGTCCATTCTTCTAAATAGATCTGTCATAAAATTTCTGATTTCTGCAATCTCCGATATGTCAGTTGAATATATAGTAAATAGTATTTGTTCGCAACAGATAAGCCAATTGTCCTCATATGACATGCCAATCTTATCATATACAATATGCTTTTTACCGCTTAAAAATTGATTCATCTCAGCAGTTTGTTGTACTGGAACAATAGGGACTACTTCTCTATTTAGGTTATCGCTATAGTATACATGTGGATTAAATATGCCAGCATATTTTAATTCTTCCCATAAATATTTTCTAAGTTCAAACATTACATCTAATTTATAATCAACCATTTATTATAAACCCCGCTGACTCCACGGATGCTGCGGCCTGAGCTTTTACCGTATTTGGACTAAATGTATATTTTACCTTTTTAATATCTACTGGTAGGGACAGTGCTTTTGAAGCAGTGGCACCAAATATTTTTTGAAATCCAGATTTTTTTATTGATTCATTAACAAGTTGGCTACTAAAAAATCTACTATATTGTAAACCAAAAGAATTTTTAACTGAGGATCCGCCTGGCCTTCTTACAAAAACAGATTGGCCTTTGGGCATAAAAACTGTCATTCCGTCTGATTCGAATACAAGCCTTTCTGCATTTCTTGGAGATATTGTAAGCCCATCTCCTCTTTCCATTATTTCGGCTTTGCTAGAAAAAACATGTCTTCTATTTTTAAATGAATTTGGTACAGATGATTTTGATGGCAAGAATTCATAATTTAGTTTAAATGAAAAATCTTCTTGTCCAACTATCTTTAGTTTAAAAAGTCTATAGTTTGAATTGCCAGTTCTTTTCCATTCATAAACATGATGTAGAGATCTTGGCTTTGATCTAGCCTGTGCATCCATATACTCTCCAAAATCTTTTTCTATTTGAGAGAATATTGTATTTCTAAAAAGATCATGTATTTTTTTACTTGTAACAAGTTTAGAAAAGACATGCGATTGATAGTAAACGGCTGCAGATATTTGAGCAACCATACTGTTTTTTAAATTTTTTTCATTAGAGCCATGCATAAGTCTTTCTAAACCGCTAGCCGCTTGAACAAGGAGAACATTACTCAATTTGCTGATTCTCCGATCTTTTAACCGTTGTATTGTATCCAAGAGTATTACCAAAAGGATCTGTAATTGGAGTCGTTCCAATTACTTCAAAAACAGTTGGAGTATCATTTGGATAATTAAGCTCTACCCAAATTACATTATTTTTAGAATCTCTAATGTTAGATATTTTTTCTCTATGAGTTAATCTTTCTACAGTTCTAATTTGAACCATCTGCTCATTAACATACCTGTTTGTAAATGTTTGTCTATCGCTTGATCTTGTAGTAGCAGAGTTACTTATAACTCCTTTTGCATGACAATCCATAGTTTTATAATAGATCCACTCTTTTGTAATAGCACCAGTATTTTCATCTTGACTATCAACCTGCCTATAAACATCCAGCTTCATAGACATAACAGAGTCTATTAAATCAAACATTATATTACTACCATTTGATCAACAATGTACTCAGCAAGAAGATCGTCGGCATACTTATTTCCAGTACCAGAATAAGTTCCTGAGTCATACTCAAATTGCCAGTCAAATGTTTGTACACTCTTGACATATTTATTTCTCCAAATACTATCTTTAGCAAAATAGTCTTTCATTAATTCTTTACATGCTAATTGAACTCTGTCTGGCACTTCTGGCCAGCCCCATCTGCCATGTATAATATATCTATAATTTCTAATAAATGCTTCTCCAACATATAACTCATTAATTGTTGGAGCAACCATTCCATTAGCAACATAAACTGTATTATCAATTAAATTTGTTCTATCAATTCTAATTGCATAGTTTGACTCAGATATTTGTGGAACATGAAGCCAATTATTTACTGGTGGGGTTGCTAGGTTATCTACAAGCAATATATCATTTGCATACAGCTTGTGTATTTCATGAATTCTATATGGAACAGTAAGAATATCTGTCCCTATCCCATAAACAACTTCTACATCATCATATAAATTAAATTCTTGTCCAGTGTAATCTTCTATCTTTTTACGAGCATATGTTTCTGCAGCCTGAATTTCTGCATATGTTTTATAATTTGGATCAGTTGGCTCTACGCCAAAATTAAGATCGTCTATAGCCTCATATATATTTGTATATGGAACTACAATATCAACATATGTAGAATAGCTTACTGGGCTAGAGCCTACTGTATACTCCCACAATAGTTTAAACCTTCTTTGTCTTTGAGTTAAAGAAAGCGGTAATGCTACTTGATAATTTCCTACGTCTGTTTCTATTTTTGATGATGTTAATGTAGTTTGTATTGTCGAAGTAGGGATGGCAGGAGAAACTTTAGGGTCTTCAGTTATATCATAAACTTTTACTGTTGGATTAGAATCAGCATCTACAATTTCACCCTGCCAAAATACCTTATGACGTACTGGAGAGTTTGTGTTGATATAAACTTCTGCCATTTATTATGTTTAGACTAGTTGTAAAACTCCCTTGCCTCAGCTGGGGTAGCTAGTCTAAAGCCCTCCTCTTTATCAAAAATAGCCTGAGCCTGGTCAGACTTCATTGCTACGAAAGGATGATCTTTCGTAAATGTAAATCCTAAAATATCATATCTAAAGTTTGCTCTAGTCATTCTAACTAAAACGCTGTCTTCAGGTTGCTCTTTATTTGGATCAAATTTAGGTAAAACTTCAACAGAAACATCTTCTGCTTCATTTTCAAGCTTTTTAGTTGTTTGCTCATATACAGACCAGGTTACACCTTCTTCTGCAAGTGCCGCAATAACATCGTTTTTATTTTTAAGATTGTCTACTTCTACTCCGAAGTCTTCTGCAATTTTCTTTAATTCAGAAACTTTTAGTGTGTCAAAAGACATTATTTCTCCTTAATCTAGGTAAAACAATTATAGCATTGATAAATTAAAATGAAAAGCCCCCAAATTAATGGGGGCTTTTTATTAGATTAATTCCTAATTAGGAAGCAACCTTAACGTTCTTCACGACGACCCAAGCATCTGCTTGTTCGATCTGGACGCCAACACGGGTATACATTGTATACTCGATAGAGTCCTTACGTGGCCAGAAGAATCTGTAAACCGAGACGTCTCTCTTGACACCAATAACAACGTTATTTGGGAATGTCAAGTGGATGTCACCATGGTTTCCTGTCTCGCCAGAATATGTTCCATCTTGTGCCTCATTGAGAAGAGGAACTTCAACAATCGGGATACCGAATGCGTATGGAGCAACATAACCTGCTGGACCAGAAACTGGCTGAACATCTCCACGGATAATGCTTGAAGCAATATCTTGTGGAATTGTCTGATTTGTACCAATGCTGTTAGCATACAGGAAGTCCTGAATCAAGTTCGAACCAGCAAGGAAGCGAAGATCTGCTCGTCGCTGCTTGTACTTACGTGGGAGTGCCTTAAGAGCGCTGTTGAAAACAGCTCTGCTTACAGCAGCACCTGCAGCGTCAACGACGTGTGCATTTGTCTTTGCAAGCTTAACAACACCATTGAAAGCCTTATAAAGGTTATCAGATGTAAGAGCGGTATTACCATTGAGGATAACATCTTCAATATCATTACCTGCCTGTGTTGCCATCATTCTTGCAATATGATCTTCAAGATCTGGGCCTTCGATATTGTCTTCAAGAGACTCTGTTGAGAGCTCCCAGTCAAGACGAAGTTTCTTTGTTGTGAGAGAAATCTTTGAGAATGTAACAGCGCTGTTAGAAGAAGTGTCTTCAGCCTCAGATGCTACAACCATAAGCTTCTCGCCAACCGACATACGATCAATTTCAGTAGTGTCAGCTCTCATGCGAACTGTACGTGCTACCTTACCGATTACTGTTGCATCGAACATGTAATCAAGGAATCGTGCTGATTGTTCTGGATTAAGGAGACCGCCGTACTGTGTTGCGCCAACGTGAACTCCAGTAGCTCCAGAGAAGGAACCTGAGAAATCACCTGTATCAACTGTACCAGTTGCCATTGCCTTAGCCAATGTTTCGTTATTCATATTTTTTCACCTACCTTTTCTAGTTAAACAATTCGTTTACGGAACCAAGGAAAGAACCGTTCCATTTTGATTTTTTGATTGTAACTTCCTGAGACCCGCCAAGGTCTGAGGACTTCTTAATTGCAGTATCTGATTCAACTGCATCTACACGCTTTTCTACGCTGTCGATTGTATTCTTAATAGTCTCGACTGCCTTGCTTAAAGCGGCATGTTGTTCTGCTAGCTCTGAAATACGGCCATCTACGCTCTTGCTAAATGTTTCAACTGTATCCTTGATAGCTGAAACTTGAGCTGCGTTGGACTCGGAAGCCTTTGATAATGTTTCCGAGAAAAAGCCCTTAAGATCGCCAAGCATCTTTGCAAAATCAGGTTCATCAACCTCAACTTCTGATACGTCGGCTGCTTTTTCCAGAGTTTCGGCAGAAGCATCTGCTGTCTCTTCGACAACCTCGGCTGCTGCTTCTTCTGCAACAACTTCTGTTTCTTCTACAACTGCTGCTTCTTCGACAGCAACAGTTTCTGTGTTTTCTGACACTTCGTTACCTCCTTCTGCGTTTGCCTGTTTTGCAATTTGTTGTATTTCAGGCAACGTTTCTCTTGAATTCTTATAAGAATCAAGAATTTTATTTATTTCCTTTGATTTATTAACATCGTTTGATTCAACCCATCCAATTAAAACTGTTTCTTTTCCGCTGACTGGAGAGACATAAGAGGAGTCTGTTGACATAAAAACAGAATCGCTATCCTCACAATAAAAAATATTTTCTACTACAGTTTCTGCAGCTATTCCTTTAAACAAAAGCTGCCCATTCATTTTTTGAATTGAAAGAATATTACAAAGTTCATTTGCTGGTGAATCAACTACTGAAAGTTCCATAAGAGCATACTCTTTAATAAACCTAACTGTTTGACCAGTCGACTTATTAACCTCATGCTCTTGATCAATAATTTTTCCGCCAATTGAAAATCCTGATAGGGTTCCGTCTAGAATTTTTTCCCATGTATCTTGTGCACCTTTAGAAATGTATGCATCTACATAAACACCATTATAAAATTCACCAGTCTTTGGATCATAAAATGTTTCAGGTTTAAATGAAACCATTTTACCTACTGCATTTGGCCCATGCATTTCACGAATGTTTCCTCGAAAACTTTCAAAAGCCTTCATGCTTGCTTCTGCAGTAACAAGATCTCCAGTTTGATCTAGGTTGTCTAGTGTAGCAAAACCAGAAACCGTGCGCTTTTCACGATTGACTTTTGTAAACGGAACAGATAAACTAATGTTGTCGCCGCTTGAAGACCAATGTGATTTTTCGATATTCATATGGATAATTTTATCGACTTATAAATAAAAAGGCAAATAATGGTTGAGTAAGCCTACTCGACTTGTCTTCCATCTCCCTGAGCATTTCTTCCTTCCCCAGAGATATCTGGGGAATTATTTTCTCTTTCTTGATCTCTTCTTCTACTATTATTGGCCTGAGCTCTTGCTTCTGCTCCCTGTTGTGGCTTTAATTCTACAACCTCATCGCCCCCGTCAAGAGGAATCATTCCCTTTCTAATCCTAATTTCATTAGGAGTAATTACCTGCATTCTTAAATAACGCTCATCAATTTTAGATTGGGTATCTTCGTCTGTTAAGGTTAATTCATTAAATTTAATTTCTAAAACATCTGTAACTTCTGATATTATTGAATTTAATCTTTTTTCTAAATGCATTTGAGCTGGCCTGCAAACCTGCTCTTTAAAAGTTTTATCTGCATCTCTTGCCACAGCCAAATTAACACCCTCTGGTGTTCCAATTTTATTTATTGGTACTCTATGAGCTAAAAGTATTTCGTCTCTATTTGCTTTTCTATAAATATTAAATGAAGACTCTTGAGTGCCCGCCTCGATTGGCTCCATTTTAAATTCAACTTTTGAATCAGCAGAATCTGCTGGAAGTGGTATATATATAGATCTATGATTTTTTGCTTTAATACCTACTTGAAAAAATTCCAGTAATTTTCTTTCTGACTCTGGGGCAAGCTTACCACCCTTTAGTGTAATAAGATATCTTGGAACAGCCTTGTTTTCAAAATAATCTAGATTATACTTTCCTGCAAACTCATTTCCAACAAATGCATTAATAGCTGCAACTACATCTGGTATGCCATAGTAGTTGTTCATTGGTGTATATTTCTTTAAATGAATAATCTCATTTGGCCTATCTTCTCCAGCAATAGGATTTGGCGTCTCAGTATCTCCAAAGTTTCTAAAGAATACTGCTTTGCCATAAAGTAGCTGTATGAATCCGTCACGAAGTCTGCGAACTCTCATTGTTTTTGCTGGTATATGGCCTATGTAGCCTATCTTTCCAGTAGCAGTTCTTCCTATTTCCATATAGCCATTTCCAGTGGCTTCAAGATCTGTGTACACTTTTATTAAAGTTTGTGTAAATGTATCTTCTTCGTTAGTAGTATCTATCCAAGCCTGAAGATCTTGTCTTATTCTACTTATTTTTCTTCTTGCCCGCTCCAGCTGTCTTTCATCATTTATTGCATCTAAAGCATCTTTTGCTTTTTTTGTTTCAATAAACTCATAGCCAAGTCCAACTATATTTGAGACTTTAGCATTAATGGCAGCATAATTAAATGTTGAAACTTCATATGCTTTTGATAAATACTCTAGGTTATATGGTGGCTCTACAAGATCAAATGAAGAATATCCAGTAATTGCCTGCGCTAAAAGATTTTGTTGTGTTCCTGCACCGTCTTGACCTTGAAATCTTTTGGTAAATTCTCTAGATAGCTTTCTTCTAAATGTTGGACTAAGGCCTCTTAATTTTCTAATTTCATCTTCACCAATTTTAAATGGGTCATTATCTACTGTTGGTGCTGGGTTGCTAAACTTATTCCAGTCTGCAATATTAGAAATTTCTATCTGTTGAGAATCATTTGATTCTTCTTCGTGAATCATCATTTAGTTTTACCTTCTTTATAAACGCCTATATCAAGCGGATCTGGGACTAAGCCCCACTCTAGTCTTTGTCTCTGGTACTCGTACTCTTCATCATCGATTTTTCTGCGTCCAGACAAAAATTTGGGTTGCCCGTCATAGATACCATAAGACCTTACTTCTTTTGCCAAAGCATCAATTTTAGCTTTATTACCTTTCATTGATGTTACCGATAAGAAGTTACCCTCATCGTCGCCTATCCATCTACCGTCTGGCATTTCCCAAACATAGATTCCAAGCTTTGTTTCTTCAACAACAGTCTGATTAACCCTTTTGATATCCATAGGAATTTATTTTACCACTTTCTAGAACTAAAGTCCAGCTTTTGTCATCTTAAATGACATATTTAAGAGTTTTGTACCACTACCCAGTCATTATTATAAAACTCTGCACCAGTTTCTGTCAGGGTGGCTGACGCTGCGGTGAGGTCTTTTATTTCCTTTGGATCACCATTAATATAAAAATTATAATGATCTAAAGTCTGTTGTGAGGTTAATTCCGTATTAGAAAGTAGTATGTTTTGATATAAAGACTTATTTGATGAGTTTTCTGAATAATTGTAATTAAATACTATTCTTCCAGATATTGGCTGCTCTAATACAATTGATATATAAGAAATTTCTTTGACTGTAAGGATATCAGATACATTGGTAGCCGTCGACTTATCTACGCCATTAACATACACTTTAGATATATTTGATTTAAGAAGGGCGCCTGAGCTATTCCAATAAAGTAGTGTTGTTGGATATGAACCAGATTCTTCAAAAGAAATAAATGCTCCCTCTGTAGATATAGTTTCTGGGGTTATAAAGAATTCTATAGACATTACTGCAGAGCTAGAAATTATTTGAAAGCCAGATCCAGAAGCACATCTTATTCCATTATTGTTATGTCTAGATAATATTGGGTAAACTTTTTGTCCTAAAGATATATCGTATACAGAAGAGACTACATCTCCAAGTAAACTACTTGCTTTATTTGGTCCATTTAAAGAGTGTTTTCTTTGTTCATAATAAAACCTTAAACTAAGATCTTTTAATGATGGCAAATATTTTGAGGAATCAGAAGATGAAAAAGTTATTTTTATATATATATTCTTTTTATCGGATACGCTTCCAGGCCTAAACTGCGGAATTGGATCCCCGCTTGTACAAGAAAGAAATGACGAGTTGTCTATTGATGTTTCAACTTGTATTCCATTTTCTCCCGACCATTCTATTTTTGAAGAATCTAAAAGTAATGATGATGGTATAGATACGACATCTGTTACCACTACAGTTTTGCTTCCAGTTGATTTTTCAAGATCTAAAGAATTGTTTATGCTGTTAAAAACAAGTCCATCTTCTAGCAAATATTCAAACGATTTATCTGCTGGATAAGAGTAAGTAAAGACTTCAGATATGCTATCATCATATATTTCAAAAACTTCTACATCTTCGGAATATGCAAGTTGTGCTGTTGAAATCTGCTTATTGGAATTAAAATGATTTAAAATATCAGACTCTGTTATAGAATGTCTATATATGGCGGCTGAGTTTACTAAAAACGAATCAGATATATTTGATGTTGGTCCGATTGCAAATTCTACTGATGTGTTTGTAAATTTAAAATCGTTCAAACTTTTTTGATTAACTAACATACCATCTATATAAAGCAGTATTGTGTTTACATCGTAAACCGCAACTATATGAAATGATTTTTTTAGATATGGTAATGTATAAGATATTTCTTCTGTATTACATTTAAAAACTATATTTCCTTTATCATAAAAAATTCCTATATCGTTGGTATTATCTGCAAAGATTATGGTTTCTGAGCTTGACGATATACTAAAATATGCCCAAATTTCTAATGAAAATTGTTTGTCATTATTATTAGAATTTGCAAACTCTTCTCCTACTGTTGAACCATAAAAATTTTTGTTTACTGGCAATGAAATATATTTAGTAGATGTAGATTTGTATGCTTGGGTCAAGCCAAAAACTAGTGGTAAAAGACCATTTGTTAGTCCACCTGAATATGTCCCTGGGTTTTCTAGTCCAGAATAATCAGACGCTTCGGTGCCAGAGGTTTCATCCAGTAACCAAAAAGCAGCTGGGTTATTTTTAATAATAGAAAATTTATAGGACATATTTTATATTATACACCAGTTTGTGACTTTATCCAATAATATGTTTTTTTAATGCCATCTTTTAAGCTAGTTTTAGGGCTCCATTTTAACTCATTAATAGACTTTGAATTATCCGAGTTTCTGCCAACTACTCCTAATGGTCCTTTAATATGTATTTTTTTTATTTTTTTATTTTCTATTTTTGCTATTAGATCTACTAAATCATTTATAGAAATATCTTCATCAGAGCCTATATTATAGGGTCCAGAGTAATTAGATTTCATTAGCGATATCGATCCATCTATACAGTCATCTATGTAT
>Ga0315904_10004981_pt1 | contig 18581 bp, 16 predicted proteins | sample LakEriMetagenome_6_FD_203529 | JGI IMG/M metagenome (GOLD analysis project Ga0315904, IMG submission 203529) | Freshwater fungal communities from buoy surface, Lake Erie, Ohio, United States - Buoy 12 MA120 | ecosystem: Environmental > Aquatic > Freshwater > Lake | place: USA: Lake Erie, Ohio...
GCAGCATGGTGTTTTCACCAAGCGTCCGGGCCAGCTGACGAACGACTTCTTCGTCAATGTGCTGGATATGGGCACGGTGTGGAAGGCAGTGTCTGACTCGGCCGATATCTTCGAAGGCCGTGACCGCACGACCGGCAATGTGAAATGGACCGCGACGCGCGTTGATCTGGTGTTCGGTTCCAACAGCGAATTGCGCGCCCTGTCCGAAGTTTACGCGCAGGACGACAACCAGGCGAAGTTCGTGAAGGATTTCGTGGCTGCCTGGAACAAGGTGATGATGCTGGATCGCTTCGACCTCGCCTGAGGTTGCGTTCCAGAAATTTTGAAGGGGCGCCGGTCAAAAGCCGGCGCCCTTTTTCGTGCTTGACGCTTGGCGAGGGTCGGGGGACGCTTCAACGCAACGAAGCCCATCTTGGGAGAACCCGATGCCCCAACCCGATCCCGAAGTCGAATTCGATATGGCGCTGGCGCGCGCCGGTGTGGTTGTGCCACCGGAACGTCGTGCCGCGATGATGGAAGGCTTTCGCGCCTGGTTGGAAATGCGGAAGCTGCTGAATGAACCCATGCCGCTGGCAACTGAACCCGCTTTCGCGCTGACCCAGCCGGCGGGGCCAAGATGAGTTCTCCCGTTCCCTCCCTCGCGGAAGCCTCGGCCGGCATCGCCGCCGGGACGCTTTCACCCGTGGCGCTGACCGAAGCAGCCCTTGCACGCATAGCAGCGCTTGATCCGAAGCTGAATGCCTTCATCACCATCACGGCGGATCGCGCGCGTCGCGCGGCAGCAACGGCCGAGGCTGAAATCAAGGCCGGCAAAAGGCGCGGGCCGCTGCATGGGATCCCCTATGCGCTCAAGGATATCTACGATGTGGCGGGGGTGCGCACCACCGCGCATTCCAAGCTGCTGATTGACAATGTTGCGCGCGAAGACGCTGCCTCCACCGCCAGGCTGGAAGCCGCCGGCATGGTGCTGCTCGGCAAGCTTTCGACGCATGAATTCGCCCGCGGTGGCCCCACCGATGTGCTGCCTTTCCCCAATGCGAAGAACCCTTGGAACACCGCGCATTTCGCCGGCGGGTCGAGCAGCGGTTCCGGTGTTGCGGTTGCGTCCGGCATTGTGGGGCTTGCCATGGGCAGCGATACGGGTGGTTCGATCCGCCTGCCCGCCACCTTCTGCGGCGTGGTTGGGATGAAGGCTACTTACGGCGTGATCAGCCGGCGCGGCGTGGTGCCGCTTTCCTTCACGCTGGATCATGCGGGGCCGCTGACCCGCACGGTCGCAGATTGCGCTTTGGCGATGCAGGTGCTGGCCGGGTATGATCCGGGCGATCCTGGCTCTGCGCGCGAAGCCGTGCCGGATTACAGCGCTGATTTGCGCAAGGGTGTGGCGGGGCTGACGATTGGCCGCGCGCGCGCCTATGACATTGAAGCGGGCGTTGATGCGGAAATGATGGCGGCAGTGGATGCGGCGGCGGAGCAATGGCGCGCGCTGGGGGCGAAGATTATTGATGTTGTGCTGCCGAGCAAGCAGCGCATGGATGCCTGCATTCAAACCATCCTGCTCGCGGAAGGTTTCGCCATTCATGGGGAGTGGCTGCGCACGCGCCCGCAGGAATATGGCCGCGTCACGCGTGAACGCCTGATGATGGGCGCTTTTGTCACCGGCGGAGAATATGTTCAGGCGCAGCGGCTGCGGCGGATCATCACGGCTGAAGTGGATGCGGTGCTGGCCGGCTGTGACGCGATTCTGTGCGCCGGCAACCCAACCGCCGCGCCACGCGTGGCGGATGTGGATGAAGGGCCGTTCCGCCGGTCCCACCCGATCACCGGCCCCTTCAACGCCACCGGCCATCCAGGCTTGGCGCTGCCTTGTGGCTTTGGTGCTTCCGGTCTGCCGCTTGGCTTGCAATTGATCGGGCGGAATTATGGGGAAGCCATGCTGCTCCGTATCGCGCAGGCCTATGAAGAGGCGACAGGGTGGATGGCGCGGCGGCCCGATTTGGGCCTCTGATCTTTTCACCTTCCTGGGTTAGTGCGATGTAGCGCCATCATCTTCGGAGGAACCAGCCATGGCGCGTTTTGACCTTGCCCTGAAGGGCGGAGAGTGTGTGATGCCTTGGGGCGTGGTGCGCGCCGATATCGGCATCCGCGCCGGGCGCATCGCTGCCATTGGTGATCTGACCCAGGCAGAAGCCACGCAAAGCGTGGAGTGCAAGGGGCTTCATCTGCTGCCCGGCCTGATTGACCCGCATGTGCATTTGCGCGACCCCGGCGACCCCAAGGTGGAGACTATGGAAACCGGCACCCGCGCTGCGGTGCTGGGCGGCCTTGCGGCGGTGTTTGACATGCCGAATACCACGCCTTCCATCACCAATACCGAAAGGCTGAATGCCAAGCGCGATTTCGTGAACGGCCACGCCTGGTGCGATATCGGGATTTATGTCGGCGGCACCAAGACGAATATCGCGGACCTGGCAGCGCTTGAACTTGAGCCCAATGTTTGCGCCATCAAGATTTTCGCAGGCTCGTCCACCGGGGATTTGCTGGTCGAAGATGATGCCAGCCTGGAAGCAGTGATGCGTTCTGGCCGTCGCGCCATTTGCTATCATTCGGAAGATGAATATCGCCTGCAAGCGCGCAAGCCCATGTTCACACCAGGCATGCCGCATATCAACCATCAGGAATGGCGCGATGTGGAAACGGCGCTGCTCGGTACTAGGCGCTTGATGGCGCTGGCGCGCAAGACCGGGCGGCGCGCGCATATCCTGCATGTCTCAACTGCCGAGGAATTGGCCTATCTGGCGGATTACCGTGATGTCGCAAGCTGCGAAGTGCTGCTGAATCATCTGACGCAAACCGATGAAGCCTATGGGCGGCTTGGCGGCTATGCGGTGATGAACCCGCCCATTCGTGGCGCGCGACATTTGGAAGCGGCCTGGAAGGCGGTGGCCGATGGCACGGTGGATTGCGTGGGCTCAGACCATGCACCGCATTCCCGCGCGGCGAAGGAACGCCCCTGGCCTGATACCGCGGCGGGGCTGACAGGTATCCAAACCATCGTGCCGTTGATGCTGGACCATGTCAGCGCCGGGCGGCTTTCCCTGCCGCGTCTTGCGGATTTGATGTGCGCGGGCCCCGCGCGGATTTATGGCGCCAAGACCAAGGGGCGGCTTGCGGTTGGCCTGGATGGCGATGTGACCGTTGTTGATATGAAAAAAACGCGCACCATCGAAGATAGCTGGATTGTCTCGCCCTGCGGCTGGACACCCTTTGCCGGGCATCGTTGCAGCGGCTGGCCGGTGATGACGGTGGTGCGCGGGCATATCGCCATGCGCGATGATGAAGTGCAGGGCGCACCAAAGGGCCGGCCAGTGGAATTCATTGACACCAGGCACGCTTGATGCCGGACGCTGCCGCGCAGCAGGCGGTGGAAGCGGCGATCACCTCTCGCCGTTCCATCCGCGCCTTTTTGCCGAAGCCTGTGCCGCAGGCCGATGTTGAACATCTGCTGAATGTCGCGGCGCGCGCCCCTTCGGGCAGCAATATCCAGCCCTGGAAGGTCCATGCGCTGACCGGCCCGCCACTGCAGCGCTTGTGTGATGCGCTGATGGCGGAACACGCAAGCGGCATCACCCCGGAATCCGAATACCAATACTACCCGCGCAAGTTTTTTGAGCCCTATCACGGCCGCCGCCGCAAGGTGGGTTGGGATCTTTATGCGTTGCTCGGCATTGCGAAGGGCGAGAATGAAAGGATGCGCGCCCAGCATGGCCGCAACCTGATTTTCTTTGGCGCGCCGGTTGGGTTGATCTTCACCATTCATCGCGATCTGGAACAGGGTTCCTGGCTGGATTACGGCATGTTCCTGGAAAATGTGATGGTGGCAGCGCGTGGCATGGGCTTGGATACCTGCCCGCAAGCGGCTTTCATGCCCCATCACCGCACCATCCAAACTATGCTGGAAATCCCGCCCGAGGAAATGCTCGTCTGCGGCATGGCGCTTGGCTATGCGGACCCGGATGCGGTGGAAAACAGCTTGGTGACAGAACGCGCCCCGGCCCGGGATTTTGCGCGCTTCACGGGCTGGGGCGAATAGCGGCGCGCAGGATTCTCCGGTAGGCTTTTGCGAAACTGGAGGATGCCCCATGGCCCAAAAACTCTTCCCGACCTCATTGGTCGGTTCCTACCCGCAGCCCGAATGGCTGATTGACCGCGCCAAGCTTGCCGGGCGTTTCCCGCCGCGTGTGCGTGCCAAGGAATTGTGGCGTGTGGCGCCGGAATTTCTCGATCAGGCGCAGGATGATGCCACGTTGATCGCGATCCGTGATCAGGAACGCGCCGGGCTTGATATCATCACCGATGGTGAAATGCGGCGCGAAAGCTATTCCAACCGCTTCGCCACCGCGCTGGATGGCGTGGATATGGAAAACCATGGCACGGCGCTGGATCGCAGCGGCCATCCCAACCCAGTGCCGCGCGTGGTGGGGCGGATTCAGCGCCGCCATGCGGTGGAAACCCGCGATGTTGCCTTTTTGCGCGCCAATACGGATCGGAAAATCAAGATCACCGTGCCTGGCCCCTTCACCATGGCGCAGCAGGCGCAGAATGATTTCTACAAGGATGAGGCAGAGATGGCGCATGACTATGCCGTTGCCGTGAATGCCGAAATCCGAGACCTTTTCGCCGCCGGCGCGGATTATGTGCAGGTGGATGAACCCTATATGCAGGCGCGCCCGGAAAAGGCGCGCGCCTATGGCCTGGCTGCGCTGAACCGCGCGCTGGAAGGCATCGAAGGCCCGACGGCGGTGCATATCTGCTTTGGCTATGCCGCCATTATCCACGCGCGCCCGACCGGCTATTCCTTCCTGCCGGAGCTTTGCAAATGCCGCGTCCGGCAGATTTCAATTGAAACCGCGCAATCCAATCTGGATACCGCGGTGCTCAAGAACTTTACCGATCAGACCATCATTTTGGGCGTGATTGATCTGGCGAACCACAAGGTGGAAACGCCGGAGATCGTCGCCGGGCGCATCCGGCGCGCGCTGCCGCATATTGATCCCGCACGCATTATTCTGGCGCCTGATTGCGGCATGAAATACCTGCCGCGCGATGTCGCCTTCGGCAAGATGCGCGCCATGGTCGAAGGGGCTGCGCTGGTGCGGTGCGAATTGACGGGGGAAGCGTGATGAAGCCCTGCCTGCCGCCGCTGGCCACGACGCCGCGCCCTTCCTGGCGTGCGCCGGCGCTTTCCTGCGACTGCCATTTCCATATCTTTGGGCCCTATGACCGCTTCCCGCTTGATGCCGGGCGGCATTATGACCCACAGGCAGCGACGATTGCCGATTACCAGCGCATGGCCGCGGCTCTTGGCATTGAACGCATGGTGATTGTGCAGCCGAGTGTCTATGGCACGCAAAACGAAGTCTCGCTTGATGCCGCGGAGCAATTCGGCCTGGATCGCGCGCGCGTTGTTGTTGTGATTGACGATAGTTTTGATGACGCTGCGCTCAAGAAACTGCATGCGCGCGGCACGCGCGGCGTGCGCTTCAATGCTGTCAGCGGGAACGGCACGCCGCTTGAGCAGTTGGAAGCTTTGGCGCGGCGTATCGCACCGCTTGGCTGGCATTTGCAGCTTTATGCCGAAGGCCATCAATTGCCGGCATTGGCGCCGCGTCTGGCAACACTACCAGTGCCGGTGGTGGTGGATCACATGGGCGGGGTGAAAACCAGCGAAGGGCTGAATGGTGCCGGCTTCAAGGCGTTACTGAAAATGCTAGAAAGCCCGCAATGCTGGGTGAAGATTTCCGGCTATCGCATCTCGGGCGGGCCGCCCTTTGCCGATGTTGCACCCTTCGCGCGGGCGCTTCTGGATGCCGCGCCGGATCGCGCCGTTTGGGGCACAGATTGGCCGCATCCAAGCCTGCATCAATGGATGCCGGAAGATGGGCATTTGCTCGATCTGCTCGGTCAATGGGCGCCAAGTGAGGCGGAACGCCGCCGTGTGCTTGTCGAAAACCCCGCACGGCTTTACGGGTTTTGAGCAAGGGGCATTACGTTTTGAGCAAGAGCATCACGCGCTGCGCGCCGCGGCGATCAGCGTCTTGAAGCGCCGCACCACGGCGGGCAGACCTTCAAACACGCTCTGCGAAATCAGGAAATGGCCGATGGAGATTTCCGTCACCTCCTCCATCCGCGCAATGTCACTTACCGTGTCATAACCCAGCCCATGCCCGGCGTGGCAGAGCAAGCCCACACGCCGCGCCGCCGCAACACCTGCCTGCAAGCGCGCCAATTGCCTGGGCCTGTCGGCTACCGGCCCTTCGGCATAGGTACCCGTATGCAATTCAATCGCCAGTGCGCCAATCGCTGCCGCCGCTTCAATCTGCGCGGCATCGGCTTCAATGAAGATGGAGACGCGCACCTGGGCCGCGCGCAACCGCGCCACGGCTTCGCGCAAAAACGGCCCGGCGCGCAGCACGTCCAAGCCGCCTTCCGTCGTCAGCTCCGCGCGTTTTTCCGGCACAATACAGCAATAGGGCGGGCGAATACGCTCGGCAAAGGCAACCATTTCCTCGGTCGCCGCCATTTCGAAATTCATCGGTGCCGCGATCTCGGCGCGAATACGCTCCACATCGCGGTCCTTGATGTGGCGGCGATCTTCGCGGAGATGCACGGTAATGCCATCGGCACCCGCTTCAATCGCCAGGCGTGAAGCCTCCACCGGGCAGGGATGCGTCCCACCGCGCGCATTGCGCAGTGTCGCCACATGATCAACATTCACCGATAGGTCGAGATGCTTCACGCCAAACCTCTTTTTTCAGCAAGCTGCCCAGCCAACCTGATGGCCGCCATCAGCGAAGCGGGATCGGCCAGCCCCTTGCCTGCAATATCCAAGGCCGTGCCATGGTCGGGGCTGGTGCGGATGATGGAAAGCCCGAGTGTCACATTGACGCCGCCTGCCATGTCAATCGTCTTGATCGGGATCAGTGCCTGATCGTGATAAAGACAGATCGCCGCGTCATAGCCAGGCCGCGCGAGCGCCGTGAACATGGTGTCGGGCGGCATCGGCCCGCGCGCATCAATGCCTTCCGCGCGCAAAGCCGCAATCGCGGGAGCGATGATGTCAATCTCCTCCCGCCCCATGGTGCCGGCTTCCCCGGCATGAGGATTCAAACCCGCAATCGCGAGCCGCGGCGCGGCAATGCCGAAATCGCGCTTCAGCGCGGCATCGACAATGCGCGTTGTCTCCTGGATCAATGCCGGCGTCAGCCGCGCAATCGCCTTGGCCAAAGCCTCATGCACCGTCACCGGCACAACGCGGAGGTCGGGGCAGGCCAGCATCATCACGGGTGGCACGCCGGTGCCGGCCAATTCGCCGAGGAATTCCGTATGGCCGGGATGCGGAAAGCCGGCGGCGGTCAGGCTTGCCTTCTGGATCGGGTTGGTCACCATGCCGGAAGCTCGGCCCGATTTGGCGAGCGCCACCGCTTCCTCAATCGCGCCAATCACCGCGCCAGCATGGGCTGGGTTTGGCTTGCCCGGGACCACCGGCACGGCCAGGGGCCGATGCAGGATCGGCAGCGCCTGCCCGAAGGCCGCACCCGCTTCCTCAGGCGCGCTGATCCGCGCCACCGGCACGCCGAAGTCGCGCCCGGCATCGTCAATCAGCGCAAAGCACGGGCCGCTGCCGCGCAAGGCGCGCCAGGCGCCGGCGGTGATTTCCGCGCCGATCCCGGCGGGCTCACCCATGGTCAGGATCAGCGGCTTCATGGCCGCTTCTTAGGCCGAAAGCCTGGGCAATGAAATCGCCGGCGTTGCAATGCGATGGCCTCAGCCGGCCGTCAGCGCCAGGAAGCGTGCCGCCAGCCTGACCTCAGCCAACCGATCCGCGCGCCGCGCTGCGGCTTCATCATCGCTGCCCCAGAATTCCTCCTGATACAGTTCATCCACGGTGGCCAGGCGATGCGCTTCTTCGGCATCCAGCCGCCCAAGGCTGAGGGCAAGGCCAAGCACCAGGCTACCCAAGGCCGGCACGGCAACGCCAAGCGCGGCCAGCCCCGCCGCGTCATGCCGCGCAACGGCGGCCTGAAGCGCGGCCAGGCTTGCCGGGGCTTGCGGCACCGGCATCAGGCCCTGCGTGGTGCTGAGCGGCGCATCCAGCGCCAGCGCGGCCCATTCCAACACCGGCTGCCAGGCTTCCGCCTGCCGGGCGGCTAGGCGGTGATCCTCTGCCCGGTAGCAGAGCAGATCGGTTTCGCCATATTTAACGAGGCCTTCCACCATGGCCTTCGGGTCTGGCGCGATCCGTTCCTGGGCGGCGCCCAAAAGCCGGGTGAGGGGCACATCGTCCTGGCGCATTTCGCCGCCCTTGGTGCCGCCGGCCTTGTGCCATTCCTCGGCAATCGCCTCCGCCAAGGGGTGGCTTTCGGTGGTGAGGATATTGCCGCCCGGCAGCCGAAGGGGGCGGCCATCCAGCACTACCCCATAGCCGCCTTCAAGACGTGGCACGGCCAGGGCCGCTTCCCAGAAACGCTTCATGGCGTGGTATTTAGCGGGTCGGAAGGTAAAGAAAAGCGGTGCTGCGGCATCCGGTGGCAAGGCGGCTCACCCGACTTGACGCGAAGCATGCTCCGGGGGTAGTTACGCTCCCTTCGCTGGCGGGACGCCGGCCCTTCCATCTTCAGGTTTGAACAGACAGCTCATGGCCAATAATGCTTCCGCGCGTAAGCGCATCCGTCAGACTGAAAAGCGCACGGCGCGCAACAAGGCGCGCAAGTCGCGCGTGCGCAGCTTTTTGCGCAAGGTCGAAGAAGCGGTGAAGTCGGGTGATAAGGCCGCGGCGCAGGAAGCCTTTCGCGCGGCGCAACCCGAAATGCAGCGCGCTGCAACCAAGGGTGTGGTGCACGCCAATACGGTCGCGCGGAAATTGTCGCGGCTTTCGGCGCGCGTGAAGTCTGTTGGCGCCTGACGGCGCGCAATTTCTTTTTTTCATTTTGAGACGGAGGCGCGTTGCTTTGTCAGCGCGTCTTTTTGTTTGTGCTTTTTGAACTGCGTTGGCCATCGTCTAAGCCAATAATCGAAGCCATCATGTCAAGAAAAAAACGACACGGTGGAACGCCTTTTTGTAAATTTGTCGTGCGGGTTTTTTTGCTATTGATCTTTCACTGCGCTCCGCCGCATGATGCCTTCCAACGGGGAATAATGGTCTTGAGCGTGAGGGGGGCAGCGTTTTGCGAAGCACAGGAAAGCTAAGCGATGGCACGCCCCCGCAAGGCCCCGTTGCCTGGGCAGAAGCATGGGCCCGTATCCGCGCCAAGCTGCGCGAGGAAGTGGGCGATGTTGAATTCCGCAGCTGGCTTCGGCAAATGACTCTTGCTTCTGTTGATGGTGACGAAGCAACCATCACTTTGCCCACGCGTTTCCTGCGCGATTGGGTGAGCAGCCATTACGGTGATCGGCTTCGTGCCTTGTGGCAACAGCAAAATCCTGCCATCCGCCGGGTTGACCTGCGCGTGGCGGCCGGCAGCCGCGCGGCGGCAGGGGATGCCGCGGACAATACCGTCCGCCCCTTGGCGGAAAGCCCAGCCAGTGCTGCGCCTCGCGCCGCTGATCCGCGCGGCGATTGGTCTGCACCGCTTGATCCGCGCTTCACCTTCGATACCTTCATCGTCGGCAAGCCCAATGAATTCGCCCATGCCTGCGCCCGCCGCGTGGCGGAAAAGCCCGCCACACCTGGCTTTAATCCGTTGTTCCTTTATGGCGGTGTTGGGCTTGGCAAGACGCATCTGATGCACGCCATTGCCTGGGCCATTCGCGAACAACATCCCGAACGCCATGTTGCTTACATGAGCGCCGAGAAATTCATGTATCGCTTTATCGCGGCGCTGCGCAGCCAATCCACCATGGAATTCAAGGAAACGCTGCGTTCGGTTGATGTGCTGATGGTGGATGACCTGCAATTCCTGATCGGCAAGGACAATACGCAGGAAGAATTCTTCCACACCTTCAATGCGCTGGTGGATGCCGGCAAGCAGATTGTGATTTCCGCCGACAAATCGCCATCCGACCTGTCGGGCATTGAAGATCGGCTGCGCACGCGCCTTGGCTGCGGCATGGTGGCTGATCTGCACGCGACCACCTATGAACTCCGCATCTCCATCCTGGAAGCCAAGGCAGCGTCATCCGGCGTTACCGTGCCGGCGCGCGTCATGGAATTTCTGGCGCATAAGATCACGTCCAACGTGCGGGAATTGGAAGGCGCGCTTAATCGCCTGATTGCTTGGGCCAATCTGTTTGGCCGGCCTATCACGCTCGAAGGCGCGCAGGAGGTTTTGCATGATATCCTCCGCGCCCATGACCGGCGCGTCACGATTGAAGAAATCCAGCGCAAGGTCGCCGAGCATTACAATATCCGCCTGACCGACATGTCCTCCGCCCGCCGCGCCCGCAATGTCGCGCGGCCCCGGCAGGTCGCGATGTATTTGGCAAAGCAGCTGACATCGCGCTCACTCCCTGAAATCGGGCGGCGCTTTGGCAATCGGGACCATACGACCGTCATGCATGCCGTCTCTCGTGTGGCGGAGCTGATGCAGGGCGATGGGTCCTTCGCTGAGGATGTGGAACTGCTCCGGCGCATGCTGGAAACCTGAGGGGCTGGTCAGGGCAGTCCAAGGTAAGTTTTCCACAGGCTGGGCCGCTTTTCTGGCCCCTTCCAGGCTGGTATGGGGGAACGAATCCGGGCGCTGCATCGCGCCGATTCGGCAGCTTTGTCGCCCGGGCAGGATTTCACTGGTGGTTCACCCCCGTAGCCCATCTGGCCGCGGCTGAGATCGCCACAACAGGATCGGGGCGTCGGAACGATGAAATTCTCGGTTGACAGGGCGGTATTGCTCAAGGCGCTCACCCATGTGCAAAGCGTGGTGGAACGGCGCAACACCATCCCCATCCTTGCCAATGTCATGATCGAAGCGAGTTCCGGCGGCGCGCTGAAACTGACCGCAACCGATATGGAAATCGCGGTGGTTGAAGATATCGCGGGGGTCACGGTGGCACGCGCTGGGCGCACCACGGCGCCGGCGGCAACGCTTTATGAGATCATCCGCAACCTGCCCGAAGGGGCGCGCGTTGAATTCGATCATGGCGGCGGCGATGGGCCGCTTGCGCTGCGCTCTGGCCGCTTCAATACCAGCCTCGCGGTATTGGCGGTGGATGATTTTCCTTCCATGACCGAAGGGCGCATGCCGGTGCAATTCAGCATCAAGGCCGGCGTGCTGCGCGATTTGATTGACCGCACGAAATTCGCGATTTCCACAGAAGAAACGCGCTATTACCTGAACGGCATCTACATCCACGCGACCGAAAGCGAAGGCCAGCCGGTGCTGCGCGCTGTCGCGACCGATGGGCATCGCCTGGCGCGTGTGGAAGAACCGCTGCCGGAAGGTGCGAAGGCCATGCCGGGCGTGATCATCCCCCGCAAGACCGTGAATGAAATCCGCAAGCTCGCCGAAGAAACCCAGGATGAGATCGTGGTGCGGCTATCGGATACCAAGGTGCAATTCGCGCTGGGTACGGTCACGCTCACCAGCAAGCTGATTGATGGCACCTTCCCCGAATATGAACGCGTGATCCCGCGCGGCAATGACAAGAAGCTTGTTGTGCCGCGCAAGGATTTCGCCGATGCGGTGAAGCGCGTGGCGGCGATCAGCAGCGAAAGATCTCGCCCGGTGAAGCTCAGCCTCGGCACCAATCATTTGCGTGTTTCGGCCGCGAGCCCGGATCAGGGTGAAGCGCAGGAAGATCTGGAAGGCGATGATGTCGCCTATACCAGCGGCGCTTTGGAAATTGGGTTCCAGGCGCGGTATTTGTCTGACATCACCGATCTGGTCGAAGACAAGCTGGAATTCATGTTCGCCGATGGCGCGGCGCCGACCATTGTGCGCGATGCATCCCGGCCGGAAGCGCTGTTCGTCCTGATGCCGATGCGGGTGTGACGGCGCCGGGGCTTTTCCTTGCGCGCCTGCGGCTTACCAATTTCCGGTCCTGGCAGGGCTTGGATGCGCGCTTTGACGCATCCCTGATTTGCATCGCGGGCGAAAACGGCGCGGGCAAGACCAATCTGTTGGAGGCGATATCGCTGCTGGCCCCTGGGCGCGGCCTGCGTGGTGCGCGCATGGGCGAACTTGGCCGGCAGGAAGAAGCTGCGAGCCTGCCCTGGGCGGCGGCAGGGCGGTTTGAAACCCGCGCCGGCCCCATGGAAATCGGCACCGGCACGGACCCGGAAGGGGCAACGGAACGGCGCATCTATCGGCTCGATGGGCAGGCGCTCCGCAGCCAGGCGATGCTGGCCGAACGCATGGCCGCCGTTTGGATCACGCCGCAGATGGATCGGCTGTTTCAAGAAGGCGCCAGCGGGCGGCGGCGCTTTTTGGATCGGCTGGTTTGGGCCTTGGAGCCCGGCCATGCGCGCGAAGTGGCCGCCCATGACAATGCGATGGCCGAGCGTAACCGCCTGCTCGCTGAAGGCCGTGCTGACCCTGCCTGGCTGGCCGGGTTGGAAGATGCCATGGCGCGGCATGCGGTGGCGGTGGCGGCGGCAAGGCGCGCTTTGATGCTGCGCCTGAATGCCGAGCTCGCGGCGGGCCGCGCCACAGGCGCCTTTCCGGCGGCCCGGTTGGACATCACCTGCCCCATCACGGCGGGTTTGGCGGAAAACCCAGCACTCGCGGTGGAAGATGCGCTGCGCCAGGGATTGGCCACTGATCGGCGGCGCGATGCAGCGGCGGGCGGGGCGGCGCGCGGGGCGCATAAGGCAGATTTGAGCTTGATCCATATGCCAAAGGGCATCAGCGCCGAATTCTGTTCAACCGGAGAGCAAAAGGCGCTGCTGGTGTCAGTCGTGCTGGCCCATGCGACACTGATTGCCGAAGCGCGCGGCTTCGCGCCCTTGCTCCTGCTGGATGAGGTGGCCGCGCATCTTGATCCCGCGCGGCGGGAGGCGCTTTTCGCAGCCCTCGCCGCCCTGCCCGCGCAGGTTTTCATGACCGGCACGGATGCTGAGGTTTTCGCCCCTTTGGCCGGCATTGGGCAGGTCTTTGGCGCGGGTGATGGCAGGCTTTTCACTGTGGCCTAAACGCCTTCGGGAAAGCCGCGAAAAGCCGCGCACCGGGGTCGCGTTTTGTGCCGAAAAACGCTATAGGATTCTGGTGTTTTCGCATCCCCAAAGCAGGAGCCCGTTACCGGCATGAGCGATGAGCCGCGCGCCGAAACTGAAGCCTATGACAGCGCTTCCATCACCGTCTTGCGCGGGCTGGAAGCGGTGCGCAAACGGCCGGGCATGTATATTGGCGATACCGATGATGGTTCGGGCCTGCATCACATGGCCTTTGAAATTGTTGATAACGCAGTGGACGAAGCGCAGGCTGGTTTCGCTTCGGCCGTTTCTGTCACGTTGAATGGTGATGGCAGCGTCACGGTGCGCGATGATGGGCGTGGCATTCCCGTTGATATTCACGCTGAAGAAGGCATCAGCGCCGCTGAAGTTGTGCTGACGCGGCTGCATGCCGGCGGTAAGTTCAACCAGAATTCCTACAAGGTCTCCGGCGGCTTGCATGGCGTGGGTGCCGCCGTTGTCAATGCGCTGTCGGAATGGATGGAAGTGCGCATTTGGCGCGGCGGGCAGGAATATCGGCTGCGCTTTGAACATGGTGACACTGTGGTGCCCTGCACCGCGCTCGGCGCATCAGATCATCCGAACGGCACGGAAGTGACCTTCAAGCCATCGGCGCTGACCTTCACGCGCACGGAATTTGATTTCGCCGTGCTGGAACGGCGCTTGCGCGAATTGGCCTTCCTGAATTCTGGCTTGCACGTTGTGCTGCGTGATGAACGCCACGCGGAAGCGCAGGAAACCAAGTTTCATTTCGATGGCGGCCTCACGGCCTTTGTCGAATGGTTGGACAAGGGCAAGACGCCGTTGTTCGCAACGCCAATCAGCCTCGCCGCGCGGGAACAGGATGGCATCAAGGTTGAGCTCTCACTCCGCTGGAATGACAGCTATCACGAGACGATGCTCTGCTTCACCAACAATATCCCGCAGCGCGATGGCGGCACGCATTTGGCCGGCTTTCGCCAGGCACTGACGCGTGTGGTGGCGAAGGTTGCTGAAGGCATCGCCAAAAAGGAAAAGGTCGCGCTGACCGGTGAGGATATGCGCGAAGGGCTGACCGCAGTGCTTTCGGTGAAGGTGCCCGATCCGAAATTCAGCAGCCAGACCAAGGAAAAGCTCGTTTCATCCGAAGTGCAACCGGTGGTGCAGGTGGCCTGCGCCGATGCGCTTTCGCATTGGTTTGAAACCCACCCGAAGGAAACCAAGGATCTGGTCGGCAAGATCCTGGATGCGGCAACGGCGCGTGAAGCGGCGCGCAAGGCGCGCGAATTGACGCGGCGCAAGGGCGTGCTGGATGTTTCATCGCTCCCCGGCAAGCTTGCGGATTGTCAGGAGCGCGATCCGGCGAAAAGCGAATTGTTTATCGTTGAGGGTGACAGCGCCGGTGGTTCCGCCAAGCAAGGGCGCGACCGGGCCTTTCAGGCAATCCTGCCGCTGAAAGGCAAAATCCTGAATGTGGAACGCGCGCGCTTCGACAAGATGCTCTCCAGCGCCGAAATCGGCACGCTGATCACGGCGCTTGGCACGGGGATCGGGCGTGGCGAGCCATCGGAAGGTGGTTTTGATATCGGGAAGCTCCGCTATCACCGCATTGTCATCATGACCGATGCCGATGTGGATGGCAGCCATATCCGCACGCTGCTGCTGACTTTCTTCTTCCGGCAAATGCCCGAATTGATCACGCGCGGGCATCTTTATATCGCGCAGCCGCCGCTTTATCGCGCCAAGCGCGGGCAGGAAGAACGCTACCTGAAAGATGATCGCGCTTTGGAAGATTACCTGCTGGAAAAGGCACAAAACGCGGCCAGCCTGCGCCTACCTGATGGGCGTGATCTGACGGGCGATGCCTTCCAGGCGGAGCTTGACTTCCACCGGCAAGCGACCGCGCGCATTCGCCGGCTTTCTGGCGCGGTGCCGGCGGATATCGTGGAACAGGCCGCAATCACCGGCGCTTTGACCCTGGAGGGCGATCGTGCGCTGGCCGCTGCACAGGCCTTGGCCGCGCGGTTGGATGTACTGGCGCCGGCTTCCGAACGCGGCTGGGTGGCGACCGCCGGCGATAACGGCCTGACCCTTGCGCGCACTGTGCGCGGCGTGGGTGAGCGCCATGTGCTGGATGCGACAGCGCTCCGCAGTGCTGAGGCACGTTGGCTGGATGAACGGCGCGATAGGCTGGCGGCGGATTTCCTGGGCGGCGCGGTGCTATCGCTGGACGGCGCGGCAACGCAGGTTGTCGGGCCGCTCGCGCTGTTTGAAAAACTCATCGCGCAGGGCCGCAAGGGGCTTTCCTTCCAGCGCTTCAAGGGCCTTGGGGAGATGAACCCCGATCAGCTTTGGAAGACAACGCTCGACCCCGCGATCCGCACGCTGCTCCGCGTGCGGGTGGAGGATGTTGAAGATGCGGAACAGGTCTTCTCCACGCTGATGGGCGATCTGGTGGAACCGCGCCGCGACTTTATTGTTGGCAATGCGTTGAAGGTTGCCAATTTGGACGTGTGAGGTTGATTAGGATGGTTTTCAGGCCATCCCACCCCGCGCCGAGACCGGCCAAAGGCATTCCACGCGCCCCTTGCGCACGCCGACATACCAATCATAGCGATCAACCGTCGGGTCGCAGTGGCCCGGCACCAGGCGCAGCTTTTCGCCAAGCGCGGGCGCGCTGCCATCTTCAATCACCAGCTTGCCATGCTCATCGGATGCGCCTGCGTAGCGCAGCCCAGGGCGTTGCCAGACCTGCGGCATGCCGGAATCAACCGAAACGCCCTTATGCCCACAATCCAGCACGGCAATGCCAGGCCCGGCTGTGCTCATGACTTGAGACAACACGAAAAGCGATTGGCGGAAGGGCGGCGCATCCTCATTCGCCGCGTAATCGGCATCCATGAAGCAATAGGACCCGGCCTGGATTTCGGTATAGACGCCGCTCGCTGCCTCATGCCGGAAGGTGCCGGTGCCGGCCCCGCCCACAATCGGGCAGGCGAGGCCGCGTTGGCGCAATTGTTCCACCGTGCGGCGCGACCGCGCGACAGCTTCGCCAATCGCGGCGGCGCGTTCCTCCGGCGCGCGCTTGTGCTGCGCTGAACCGTGATAGGCTTGCAGGCCGCCGAACCGCAGATGCCGGCTGGCAGCGATGCGCTCCGCGAGTGCCACGGCAGGTGGGCCATGTTCCACCCCGCCGCGCGCCATGCCGACATCAATTTCCACCAGCACCGGCAGGCGTACGCCAGCCGCTTCGGCAGCGGCTTCAATCAGCGCGATTTGCGCCGCGTCATCCACACAAACCGCGACTTCAGCAATGCGCGCCAGCGCCGCAAGGCGGGCCAATTTGCGCGGGCTGACAACTTGATTGGTCACCAGAATATCGGGAATGCCGCCCCAGGCCAGCGCCTCGGCTTCCGCCACTTTTTGCACGCATTGGCCAACCGCGCCGCGCGCCATTTGCAGCTTGGCGATGACGCTGGATTTATGGGTTTTCGCATGGGCGCGGAGTTTCGCGCCCGTCGGCGCCAGCAGAGCCGCCATGGTATCCAAATTGTGTTCGAAAGCATCCAGGTCAATCACCAGCGCGGGGGTATCAATATCTTCTTCGCGCATACCTGGTTCGGCGGGCGGGTTTTGCAGCATGGGGTATCCTCCGTGGCTTTGCGCATCATAGCCATGCCGATGCGTTCCGCGCCAATCCGGGCTAAACCAGCAGCATGAGCATTCAGCCTGATTTTCTGGTGGTGGGCGCCGGCGTGGCCGGCATTGCGGCTGCCCGCGCCTTGCAGGCGCGCGGCCTGTCCTGCCTGGTGCTGGAAGCGAAGGACCGCATTGGTGGCCGTGCCTATACCGATGCCACGGGCTTTGATCACGGCGCTTCCTGGCTGCATCAGGCGAATGACAATCCACTGACTGGCTTTGCCGAGGCTCTTGGTTTCGAAACTGTAGATCACGACAAGCTGCGCCAGCGCCTGCTATTCACCAAAGGCCGCTTTGCCACCACCGCCGAACGCCATGCCTTCGCGGCGGCGGAAGATCATTTCTGGCGCGTGATTGAAGCCGCTGCCGCGGATGGTGCGCCGGATCGCCCCGCATCCGATGCCGCCCCTGAAGGTGGCCGCTTTGATCCGCTGGTTGCGCATTGGGAAGGCGCGCAGATTTGCGCCGCCGAACTTTCGCGCATGAGCCTGCATGATTTTGTCGCCACCGCGTTGGATGGCCCGAACTTGCTGCTCCGCCGCGGCCTTGGCACCCTGGTCAGCACCTTGGCTGAGGGCCTGCCCATTCGCCTCAATGCACCTGTGATGCAGCTGGATTGGAGCGGCAATCATGTTGAAGCCAGCGGCGCTTTCGGGCGTATCCGCGCGCAGGCCGCGATCATCACGGTATCAACCGGCGTGCTGGCGCAAGGCGGCATCACCTTCACGCCCGATCTGCCCGCCGAAAAGCGCGCGGCGATCAAGGCGCTACCGCTTGGCTTGCTGAACAAGCTTGCCTTTCCCATCCCACCCGGTGTGCTCCCGGAATTCGGCCCTTTCGCCAGCCTGAGGCGCGATATCGCCACGCCCGGTGATCGGCCCATTTCCTGGATCGCGCGGCCCTTTGGCGCACCAGTGATGCTTGCCTTCATCGGTGGGTCGCTCGCCTGGGAATTGTCGCGCGCTGGCAAGCAGGCGAGCGAAGCGCATGCCCGCGCCGAATTTGCCCGCGTCTTTGGCGCAGAAGCCGCCGCCGCACTCGGCCCGCCCATCATTACCGATTGGGGCGGCGATCCGCATTTCCTTGGCAGCTATAGCCACGCCATCCCAGGCGGGCAGGCAGCGCGGCGCGTGCTGGGTGAACCGCTTGGCGATGGCCGGCTGATTTTTGCCGGAGAAGCCTGCCACCCGCGCTTTGCTGCCACGGTTGCAGGCGCCTGGTTAAGTGGTGAAGCGGCGGCTCAACAACTCGCCGGCGGGCGCGCCGCAGTCGCGAAATTCAGCAAGCACGGCCCATAGCGCGTATTGAAGGCGGAACTCGCACCCGCGCTATGGCCAATCAGCCCCTCGGGCCGATCAATCAACAAAAAGCCGGCGAAGCGCTGGCCATATTGCCGCATCAGGGCAGCTCGACGTTCCGGGTCTGCATCATAAGGATCGTCGCGAAAATTGGCTGCCGCCACCCTCGCCTGAGATGATGCCTGGCCGGCGGCAAGGATGGCTTCCAATTGGCCGATCTGTTCCCATTGCGGATTGTTTCTGGCGTCAGCGCCCTGGCCATGCGCCGCTGAGGCAATGGCAATCACCACATCGGCAAGCCCTGGCTGATCCAACATCATCAAGGCATTCCAACCGCCACGCGATTGCCCCGCCGCGATGATCTGCCGATAGCCGCGGCGGCGGAGCTCCGCCAGGTCCGTCTTGAACCAGCGTGCCGCGCGTGCCGTGTCGTCGGAATT
>Ga0315904_10004982_pt1 | contig 18580 bp, 6 predicted proteins | sample LakEriMetagenome_6_FD_203529 | JGI IMG/M metagenome (GOLD analysis project Ga0315904, IMG submission 203529) | Freshwater fungal communities from buoy surface, Lake Erie, Ohio, United States - Buoy 12 MA120 | ecosystem: Environmental > Aquatic > Freshwater > Lake | place: USA: Lake Erie, Ohio...
TACCGATGAAGTGAGCCGTAACATCGTGATCTACGAGCGTGTTCGGGCCGCTTTCAGCACCACCCGAAATGTATGCGGTGTGAACACCACGGTGAAATTCACCAATGGCTCCAGGTATTCAAGCGGAAACAACGTGAAGTTCTTCTGGGACTTCGGAGACAACAGCCAAAGCTCCGATACCAACGGATTGCACCGCTACAACAGCGCGGGTCAATATACAGTACGGTTGATTGTAGTAACCGACGATGGTTGCAGGGATACCGCCCGCGAAACCATACGCGTGTTCGACGCCCCCTCAGCCGGATTTACCCTGACCAATAGCTGTGCGGCCAACGGTTTGGCTGCATTCAGCAATACGTCCCGAATCCAGAGTGGCAGCATGACCTATAGCTGGAGCTTTGACGATGGCAAATTTTCCAACCTCACTTCCCCAACCCATAAATACGGTAGCTTCGGCTTCTACAACGTAAGGCTGATAGCCACCAGCAACAACGGTTGCCGCGATACGGTGATACAGCGCATCCGTATCTATCCCGTGCCTGCGGTGAAAGTGAAAGACACCATTTTAAACCATTGCCTCCGCAACAATTTGTTCGCCCTGGCGGATACAGTAACATTGACCTCCGGCACCTTTACCCGCCGTTGGATCCTGAGCGACGGAACCAGTTATACGCAACCTTGGCTGCGGAAGACTTTTGCGGATAGCGGAAGGTTTACTGCCGTTTCCAGGATTACTTCTGACCAAGGTTGTACAGCCACGGATACCGTTGTATTCTACGTGAAGCCCGACCCGATTGCGGCCTTTACCGTCAACGATACTTCCCAATGCCTGAAAGACAATTGGTTTGTGTTCCGAAACCGAAGTTCCAATCCGGGCTTACGCAAATCGCTGGATTATTACTGGGATTTCGGGAACAGCGATACAACAACCCTGGAGAATCCTGTTTACAAGTACAATGCATACGGCCTTTTCCCGATCAGCCTCCAGGTTCGGAATTCAGACGGTTGTGTGGACGTATTCAAGCAGCGCATAACCATCCATCGGCATCCGACCGCCATCATTGGTGTGAACGACTCCCTGCAATGCCTGCAGCCCAACCAGTTTGTATTCAGCAACCTCAGTCTGAATTACAGCGGCGGCGGTGCTTTGGCAAGCAGCTGGACATTTGGCGATTCGAGCAATTCGAACCTTTACAGCCCGATACACCGCTACAACAACCATGGCCGTTACACGGTTGCTTTGACCGTTCGCAGCATCCACGGTTGTGCAGCGGATACCGACATGGTCGTACGAGTATGGCCACAACCCGATTTGCCGCGTATCCGGTTCACCCGCCCGATTCAATGTCACGGTGGCCTGGGGGCGCTGGATGCAAGCGTGACCGGCGGAACAAGTCCGTACAGGTATTCATGGAATGGGCGTGCGCTTTCAACCGTTTCAAGATTGGACAGCATTCCCGCAGGCCTTTACCAGCTCACCGTTTCCGACGCCAATGGTTGTGAAAACGGAGACACTTTCCGCCTGCTGCAACCGGATCGATTGGTCGATACCATCCAGGTATTGCGCGATGTGCTTTGCCACGGTCAATCAACCGGTATGGCAAATGTGAAGGTCAATGGTGGCGTTGGCCCGTACCAGCTCGAATGGACCTTGGGCAACCGAACGTTCTTCGGTGCTGACCTCGTGCGTGTTCCGGCCGGTAAATACTATCTCCTGGTTACTGACATGCTCGGATGCCGGCTGAAAGATTCGATGATCATCCGCGAACCGGCAAGACTTCAGGCCAAGGTTGACATCCTGCGGCCTTCACCTTGCTTCGGAAGTACTGCCCGTGTGGAAGCCGTGGTAATCGGTGGCGTTAAGCCCTATCGGTATTTCTGGAACGGAATTACCGAAGCAGGTAGCGTTTACGATCAGCTAAGCGCCGGAAATCACTTCGTAGAAGTACGCGACAGCAATGGTTGTTCTGTAGTGACGGCATTTACCATTACTCAACCGGTATTGCCCAGGGTGCGCATTGATTCGGTACGCGATGTGTCATGCTTCGGCGTAGCCGATGGCCGCATTTTCACCACTCCTTCCGGAGGTACAGGCCGAATAGATTATCGCTGGTACAATGCCGGAAACCAGTTGGTATCCATTGAACGCAACCCTACCGGTATGACAGCCGGCAGCTATTCACTGCTGTTGAGTGATTCTAACCGCTGCCGGGATAGTTTCCCCAATGTGGCGCTGATTCGCCAGCCAGCCCAAATGTATGTGAAGGTGACACGCCATGAGAACATCAATTGTTTCGATGGAAACGACGGCCGGATTGTCGTAGCTGCTGTGGGCGGAAACGGACGCTACAGCTACCAGTGGCAGGTATTGCCGGTGCCGGTTGTCGACAGCAGTCTTGCCGCACTTCGCATAGGAACGTACAGGGTGTTTGCTTCGGATCGGAAAAACTGCCGCGCCGACACGGCCATTACCCTCACACAACGGCCCAGGAATCCAGTAACGCTTGCCAACGACTCCATGTTTGTTTGCGAAAAAGGAAGCGCCGTACTCACTGCTGCCATGAACCAGGCCGCATCTTTCCGGTGGACAGATCCGGATGGAAAACAATATCCCTGGGGTGTAAATCCCTTGCGGATCGACTCCTTCAACATCACCAAATCCAATTGGTACAAAGTTGTCGGTGTAGACCAGTTCGGCTGCCGTGACAGTAACCGGGTGTTTGTCGGCGTGAAAGCCTTGCCTGCAGTTACTTCCTCAGCACAGCCTGCGGTTTTCTGTTACAACCAAAACGCTGCATTGCGTGCTAACGGCGCATTTGATTACCGCTGGTTGCGCTTTAACCGTGCCTTTGGCGTCTGGGATACTATCTCCAATGCCAGAGACCTGGTTTTCAGCCCTTTCCAGCGTTCCGACACGGGCTTTTATCTACTTCGAGGTACAGATCGTAATGGTTGTACCTCATCGGCAACTGTCAGAGTAAGAACAGGATTAGACAGCGTGATAGTACAGCGAGACACCCAACTTTGTGCAGGCGGCTTGTTCCAGATCAGGGCAACCGGTGCCAGGTTCTACGAATGGCAAACTCCGCGTGGTCAGTTTATACAGAATCCGATACTCAGTTTCGCAGACCTGCAATCTGCCGACTCCGGGCTTTACCGCCTGAAGGTTACCGACGAATTTGGCTGCGAAGGCAACTACCAAACCTTCGTTCGCGTGTTCAAAAAGCCGGTAGTGAATCTGAGCGATTTTTCACCCGGAAAGATATGCGAATACCGCCCGCTGCGCCTGGTGCTGAACACCGATGCAGAGCGATTTGTCTGGACCGGACCCGGCTTGCCACGCACACAGAATACTTCCACCTTCTATGAAATACCACAGGTAGGACGCCAGAATCAGGGCATATACAAAGTAGTAGGTACCACGTCCTTCGGTTGTATGGACTCCTCAGAATGGTTCGTACAGGTGAACCCAAAGCCCGACGCGGGCATGGATATCCACCAGGGATGCAAAGTCAGCCTCGCCAGCGAACCGCTTGCCTTCTTCCCGCTGTGGCGTGGAAGAAGCAGTTCGCAATGGTTTATAGACGACATCAAGGCGTCCGACTCTGCTTATTTCCAGCATGTTTTCAAGTTATCCGGCTCATATCGGGTAAGGCACCGCATCGTTTCAGATCAGGGCTGCGAAAACACCTCCGAGCAATTGGTTAACGTGGTGGATGCGCCCCGTGTTTGGCTCGCCAATGCCTTTACACCTGAAAACGGCGACCTGTTGAACAACGTCTACAAACCGGCAATGACTTCCACCGTCCTCGAATACAATATGGCCATTTACGACCGTTGGGGTGGAAAAGTATGGGAATGGCGCGGCGCTAACAGCAGCACCCTGCAGGAAGGCAGCTGGAACGGCAGGGTAAACGGCACCTTGTTGCCTCCAGGCACTTACGTAGTGGTGGTGGACTACAGCACAGTCTGCGGCGACGACCCCAAGAAGCTACAGCAGCGCGTTTCAAGCGATCTGACCTTGTTCAGATAAGACGATGATTAAATGATAACCCGGTTTCAACTTTCGACACAACGCTAACGAGAGATGAAACCGGGTTTGTTTTTTATGGATGGCGAGCCCTTTCCCTGCGGCCGGGCCGGGCTATTCGCTGCAAGTCCTCGCCGCCTCATGCTTCGGCGGCTCCGGGCTTTCCGCTGCTATCCCTCTCGCGGGCGGCAGTGTTGGTGTGGGCTTTGGAAACAATGAAGTGGGACATTGAGGACACGAAAGGACGGGAAGGGTCTGTAAGGGACAGGGTACCTAGCCGACCCTCAGCTTGGCGGCCTGCTTCCAGAGGTAATGCGGCAAAGGTGTGTTCAGTTTCCAGCGGATGCTCATGGGTTTGGAACCTGAATGGTCTTCATACACCGCGCTTCCCACAAACACATAGCCCATGGTCTGGTCGAATTCGTCGGTTTTTTTCTCGCGGATGAATAATAGTATGTTCTTCTTATTGTCTTCGTGATGGATGTACGACAAGCCCTTCGGCGTATCCGGCCCGGCTGAATTCTGCGTCTGCCAGTGAAACAGCGATTCGCTGATGGCGTAATCATCATACATAGTGGTGGGTGAAAAGTTCTCTTCAGACTTGATGAGATTGATGAAAAGCAGTTCAGTTTTAAGCTCTTCTTTTTCAGCGACACCTTCACGGTTGGACGCCCGTTTTCCGAATTCACTGAAGCGAAACGCTGCCAGAATCTGATCGCGGGTGTAACGCGCATGTACCTTGAGCGGTTGTGCGTATGGAAGCGTTAAGGGTAGCTCCTCAAATCCAATGCTGTCATTCAGGTATTCCAGAACTTCGATGATTTCTTGCAGGAGTATGTTGTTTTGTCCGATTGCGCGAATGCTGGCTTCAAGTGATTCGAATCCAGAATTTTCCGGCCATACATCCACATGCAGCATCTGCAGCATCAAGTATTCCTCTTCATTCAACGCATGCATGGAAACCTGGAAGCCTCTGCGCGCGAGGCCGAGTATAAAATTAAAATAACTGGTTGAACGGGTGGCAAGCCATTTTTTGCGGATGGCTCTGATGATGGCATCTTCAAACGTGTCATCATAAACGTCGATAATACCCGCTTCGTAACACAAGCGTTTCCAACCGCCTCTCCTGTAAATCATCTGGACTGGCAGTTCATGGTAACGCAGAAAGTTACGGATATTGAATTCCTGCAGGCTGTGGTTGCGGAACTCTTGCATGCGCCGGATGAGCTGGCTTCGGTTCAATGAAGTGGCGGCACTGATATTCTTCAGAATCACATCCTTCGCTTTGGCCTCCAACACGATGGAACAACCCAGGGGAAGATGCGGGAAGTTCTCCTCGACTTCCTTTTTTACTGTTGTCTCTGTTCTACCAATTAGGGCCCTGAACTTGTTTTCGAAGTTGTATTCCGGACGAGCATTGCCGACAAAATCGAGCACTGTCAGGCAATCTTTGTCGTCGGCCAAGCGAAGCCCTCGGCCCAGCTGTTGAAGAAAAATCGTGAGACTTTCGGTTGGACGGAGAAACAACACCGTATCGATTTCCGGGATATCAACCCCTTCGTTGAATATGTCCACCACGAACAAGTAGTTGATTTCCTTGCGCTTCAACTTGTTCCGCAACTCTTCCCTGCGCTGGCTGTTTGCGCTGGTAAGAAAATCGGCCTTCAACCCTGCCAACGTGAACTTCTCTGCCATGTACTGAGCGTGATCGACCGTTACACAAAATCCCAAAGCACGGACTTGATGGCTGTCTTTCGTATAGTACTCCAGCGCGTTGAGAATGTCGCGTACCCGTTGGTCGTTGCCAGTATAAATCTTACTCAGTTCGCTCGGGATGTAACGACCGCGCTCCCAGGCAACATGCGAAAGGTCAATGCTATCGCTGACGCCGAAGTATTGAAAGGGGCACAAAAGCTTGCGGTTCAGTGCTTCAGGAAGGCGGATTTCCGCGGCTATTCTGTTGTGAAAATCCTCCTGGATATCACCGCCATCCATACGCTCAGGCGTCGCCGTCAACCCGACTAAGACCTTGGGTTTGAAATATGCTATGATATCGCGGTAACTGGATGCGGTGAGGTGATGGCATTCATCTATGACAATAAAATCATAGTATTCAGGAGACAAAGCAAGGGCAGACAATTGGTTATTGAGCGTTTGCACCGATGCGAACACATGCTGATAGGATGCCGGCACATTCCCTTCAACCCAAAGCTCTCCGAAGTTTCTTTCCTCCAGAATACCGTTAAACACTGCCTGAGCCTGCACCAGAATTTCTTTGCGATGCGCAAGGAACAGGAGGCGCGCGCGTGGATTCGCCTTCCTGAAATCGCGGTAGTCAAATGCAGCAATAACTGTTTTTCCTGTTCCGGTAGCCGCTACAACCAGGTTGCGGTTTCTTGCGTGGATGTTTCGCTCTACCTTGAGCTTTTCCAGTATTTCAGCCTGGAATTCAAATGGGGAAATTTTAAAGTAATTGCCACCGGAGATGCTCTCCTGTTTTGTATTGCTTGCTTGAAGCGCTCTTACCAATTTTTCGCGATGCAGTTCGCTACCTGGCGTATACAATTCAAATTCCTTGTCTTCCCAGTAGGAATCGTATGTCTTTCTGAATGCGTCGATGATGTGACTCACCTCACGGGTGGTCATTTTGATATTCCATTCAAGCCCGTCAGTCAGCGCAGTTCGGGAGAAATTGGAAGAACCGATATAAGCGGTATCGAAACCGGTTTTGCGCTTGAACAGATATGCCTTGGCATGCAAGCGCTCGTTTCCGGTATTGTAGGAAACCTTGACTTGGGTATTCGGTAAATTGGCCAGCAACTCAATTGCTTTGTAATCCGTGGCGCCCATGTAGGTAGTCGTAATAACACGCAGCTTGCCGCCGCGTTGGGTAAATTCTCTGAGCTCCTTTTCAAGGATGATGATCCCCTTGAACTTGATAAATGAAACAAGCAGGTCTATTTCATCCGCTGAGAGAATTTCCTTCCGCAACTCACTGCCCAGGGAGCGGCCTTCGTTGCTGCCGGTGAAAAGCACACTCTGACTCAGTCTGGTTTCGGGCATAATCTCTTTGAGACGCAGATCGAGATCACTGTAGTCTTGATCCAGGCGCACAAAAACGGCTTTTAACATGCGACCAGGAATGGAAACCAAGTCCACGCCAAACTCCTCCTTGCTCAATTCTGATTTGAGCAACAGGATGATCTTATTCGCTATTTCAATTTGCCTTTCAATCTTGTTTTCACCCGATACGAAACCAAGTGCAAAGCGTATGATCCTTGAAAGATGTTGTGACAAGACAATTGCGGCTTCCTCCTTATCCAGGGTGGTGGTATGGATATAGAATTCATTTTGATCCAGCGCATGCAATCGTTCATTCACCAATTGAGTGATAAGTTCTTCGTAGATTCCGTTTACCAAAACCGGCTTTAAGTTTCCTCCCATCTTCAATTCACTATAATTCAAGTGCATTTTAATATATTTTCTTTGCTACTTCATCACCTTTCCTGCATTTCCACCCCACCCCCGCCACCAGCGTTAGGGATAGCAGCGGAAAGCCCGGAAGGCGGTGCAGCGAAGCGGAAGCGCCTGAGGACTTGCAGCGGATAGCCCGACCGCGCCGCAGGCAAGGGAACGCCCAACCCTGAATGATTCCGTATAAATAAAAAACGCACCGCCTTGCGGGCCGTGCGTTGGGGTTCTTCCGGGTAAGCCGGACTTATTTCTTCTGCAGCGCGTCGAAGGTGTTGAGGAGGTTTTCGTACGCGGTGATATCGACCTTGACGCTGCCTACCTGGATGGCGCTTTCGACGCGGATCGGAATCTTGTTCTTGTCGTCGGATACCCAGATGGTCATGTCGTCGTCGTCTTTGAAGACGCGGTCAACCACGAGCTTGGGCCGGAGCTTGATGCAGCGCACCTTGCCGATGTCGGTCGAAATGGTTTCGCGGCCGATGAACTTGAACTGGAGGTTGTATACCTTGTTGTCCATGTATACGTCGATGGGAAATACCTGCCCGACTGCGGCTGTGCCGAGGTTGAGGTTGCGGGCGTAGTAAAGCGCCGAGGCGATGTCTTGGGTATAGGACGGCATGACGAGTTCGCCCTGCAGGTTCCGGAGCTTCTTCTGTTCGTGGAAGTACAGCACGGCGTCGACGGCGGAGTATTTGTTTTCGCGCTTCGACATGCTGTAGCGCAGGGGTGCCATGGATTCCTGGTCGAGGTAGCTTTCGAACTTGTCGCGCACCTTGTACATCCAGTCAAAGCTCTTGAGGGTTTCGCCTTCGGTTTTGACGAGGAAGGTTTTGCGGTTGTTGATGGTGTGCATGGCCGGGTCGACACTCATGGTGATGCGCGCGGCGTTGATGAATCCGTAATGCGCACGGTAGGTGAGTTTTTCGCCCACCTTGAAGGCCGTATTGGCCATCTTGCGGTAGGCAAACTGGCTGTCTTGCGGGCTGCGGGCGTCGCTGGCGGGCCGCATGGCGGGCAGCACGGCGATGGCAGCCGCGGGAAGCAGCCAGGGCAGTCGGAAGGTGAACGGGGATTTCATGACTCGGTTCTCAGATAATCTGTTTCAAATCTCGGGCCAAAAAACGAAAGCCCTGTCTGCTGTTAACGCTGCAGACAGGGCTTTCGGTATCCGGGTTGCTTTGGCTTAGTAGCCGAAGAGTTGTTCGAGGGGCACTTCCTGCACCTTGCCGTATTTGGCGAGGTCGCCGGCTTTGATGCGTTCGCGTGAGCCTACAATGCTGATATTGTATGGTTTGCGGCTGAATTGCGCCTGGTGGAAAGTATTGATGTCGGCGAGTTGGAGGCGGGCAGCCTGCTCGTAAACATCCTTGCGGATATCGCGGTTGAGGCCAAGACGCGTGAGTGCGTCGTAACCGAAGAGCAGGCGGGTTTCGGTGATGCGTTCGCTTTCGATGGACTTGCGCACGGACTGGCGGGCGAGCTCGAACTGTCCTTCGTTCGCAGGTAAGCGGTCGAGCAGCTCCTGCATGGATGATATCGCTTCGTGGAGTTTGTCGGCCTGGGTGCCTACGAAAGCAATCACCTGCGCGGTTTTTTCTTTCTCAGCCGGCATCACAAAAGAAGAATAGGTGGAATACGCCAGGGCTTTGCTTTCGCGGATGGTCTGGAAGACCACGCTGCCCATTCCGCCGCCGAAATATTCGTTGAAAAGGGTGGCCACTGGCACCTGTGCGGCGTCATACATCCCTGCCGGGCGCTGCCAGCGGATATCGGCCTGCACCATGTCGTAATGGGCAAACCATACCTTGTTTTCGGTGACAGGCTGTTCGGTGAATTGCTTGAGCACAGGCGCGGGACTGAAAGTAGCGGGTACTTTGTGGATGCTGCTGAGCGCGGGAATGAGCTTGGCTTCGTCGCGGCTGCCGTAATAGAAAATGCGGTGTTTGGTGCTGAAGAGACTGCGCAAGCTGCCGAGCAATTGAGCCGAAGTCAATGCCGAGAGTTCTGCTTCGCTGAGCTGGTAATTGAACGGGTTGTCTTTGCCGTAGCGGGCATAAGCACCGAGGGCCTGGCTGATCTGCCGCTTGTCGAGCTTGTTGTCGCTGCGCTGCTTGCGCGTGCGGTCGACGAGGCTGCGCAGGGCTTCTTCGTCGGCCTTGGGAGCGCGGATGAACTGTTCGAGCAGGCGCAGGGCGTCTTCGAAATGCTCTTCCGGACCGCTGAGGCTGAGATAGCTCTGCTTGTCGTCTGAGTTGACACTCCAGCTGCAACCAAGTGCGTAGAAGCGTTTGTTGAGTGCTTCATTGCTCATGCCTTCCATGCCGAGGAACTGGAGATAGTTGAGGGCGAATGGCAGGTCTTTGCGGTGCAGGCGTCCGATATCGAACACGTAATAGAGGTTGAAGAGGCGGTTGCTTTCGTTTTTCACGTACCAGAGCGGCGCCTTGTTCACCTCACCGAAGCGGATGGCTTTGGTATAGTCGATGAACTGCGGGCGCAGGCTGTCCATCGGGTCTGCCAGCCAGGTGGCTGTCCATTGGCTTTGCTTGTCGCGGTTGAGCGCTACCTGGCTGATGGCGGGCTTTTCGATTTTGGCAACTGCTGCCTTTTCGCCCTTGCGCTTGTACACTTCGACGCGGTCAACGCCGAGGTACTCGGTCACGAAATCGATGATTTCCTGGCGCGTTACCTTACTCATTTCGTAGAGTTCGTTGCGCACCTTGTGATACGGTACGTCATTGGTGAAAGCCGACATAAGCATATAAGAGCGGCCCATGTTGCTTTTGAACGATTGGATGGTGCTGATTTCTTCGTTGAGGATGATGGCGCGAAGCAGCTCTTCGTCGAATTTGCCCTGACGGATGAGGTCGAGCTGCGCAATGAGCAGATCGCGCACTTCTTCGAGTCGCTGTCCTTCCTTGGGTGCTCCGTTGAGCAGGAAGAAACCGTAATCTTTTTCAATTTCAGCCTGGCTCCCGGCGCGCAGCACTCTTTGCTGCTTGACGAGGTTGAGGTCGATCAAACCGGCGCGCGAGTTGTTGAGCAGCAGGTCGGTGAGGCGGGCCAGCATGGCTTCGCGTGTTCCGGCACCGGGCACCCGGTAGCCGATGTAGAATTGTTCGGCTTCCGGGCCAACCACATCGATTTGTTCCGGTTTGCCGCGGGGCATTTCAGGCACGATAGGCTGCAACGGAATGGGTTTGGGCTGCATCCAGGCGAAATGCGATTTCACCATTTCGGCGCACATATCGGGGTCGATGTCACCGACCATGATGATGGCCATGTTATTCGGCACATAATACTTGTAATAGTATTCGCGGATGGCTTTCAGGGATGGATTCTTGAGGTGTTCAACGGTGCCGATGGTGGTTTGCTTGCCGTAGTTGTGGTTGCGGAAGAGGGCGGCGAGGAGTTTCTCGTACACCTGGTCCATATCGTCGTCGAGCGAGATATTCTTTTCTTCATACACGGCCTCAAGCTCGGTATGGAAAAGGCGCAGCACCGGATTGCGGAAGCGTTCCGATTCCAGCTCAATCCACTTGTGCAGGGCATTGGATGGAATATCGTTGATGTAAACCGTCTGCTCGAAGCTGGTGAAGGCATTGGTGCCCTGGGCTCCGATACTCTGGCACATTTTGTCGTATTCGTTGGCTACGGCAAGGCGCGCAGCCCGGGCGCTGGCTGAGTCGATAAGGCGGTAGATGGTTTTCCGTTCTGCCTCGCTGCTACTGCTGTTGTAGCGTTCGTAGAGGGCATCGATCTCGTCGAGCACTTTCTTCTCTTCTGTCCAGTTGAGGGTACCGTATTTATCGGTGCCCTTGAAGAGCATGTGTTCGAGGTAATGGGCAAGCCCGGTATTGTCGGCCGGATCGTTCTTGCTGCCGGTTTTAACGGCGATCATGGTTTGCACCCGCGGCTGCTCTTTGTTGATGGAGGTGATGAGCGTGAGGCCGTTGGGCATTTTGTAATAGCGCGTCTTCAGCGGATCGCCGGAGTACTCGGTCACTTCCCAATCGGGTGTTTTCCGGGTTTCCCAGGTGCTGATGCGTTCCTGTGCGCTGAGTGTGTTTGCGGCAACGAAGGCAACGAGGCCCAGGGTCAACCGCAATAGGTATTGCATCTTCATATTAGCTCTTGTGGCGCAAAGAAAGAAAAAACCGTGCCAGCAGGAAGTAAGGATTGGTTGAAAGGGAAGGAAAGGAGGATGGAGGGTGATCCGGTTCCCGAGCTGTGCGATAAGGAAGGACGGGCGCAAGGCGCGCCGGCACAGAGAAGTTCGCAGCGGTTGGAGGGTGAGCACAAGGCTTACCGGTCTTGAAGCTGCTCTTCCGGATAGGAGCGGTAAAAGAAATGCGGATTTACCCTCAGGACGGATGGATGCCGGGCGAGTTGTTCGATGGCACGGTAATAGGCTTCGTCGATCACTTTGCTCTTCCAGATTGCCTGATACGTATGGGTTGTACCCCAGCTTTGGTTGTGATCGATGAAGCCCAGGGCCAGCACTGTATCGGAAAAACGGGTTGGAACTGTATTGGGATCCCATACTATGCTGATGCTACGGTCTGCATGGGTTTCCGGGTGATTGCCATACACAACACGGCGGCTGATCAGGGCGATTTTGGCATCGCTCTTCAGCGCCGAGAGGATGCGGGCCTGCTCGGAAGGAGTGCATCGTGAAAGGTCGAGTAAGCGCATGTGCAGTATTTCTTCGTCTGACAACACGATAGCCTGGGTATTGCCGCGTAGCGCCCGTTGGAGGCTTTCGCGTATCATGGCTGCCCCGGTGACGATATCCTTCCATGCTCCGGTTTCCCAGTGAATGGCATATTGAGCGGGCTGGAACCGGATGGGTACTTCCTGGGTGCCGTCAAACAAACCGACTGCACCGGATTTGAGGAGCCAATAAGCAAGGAAATTCTGGTTCTGGAAAGTTGCAGGTACGATGCGCAGTGTCGCCGTGCTGCTGTCGCCGCGTACCAAGAGCTGGCCGCTGAAACCGGGCGGGAAGAACACATAATGCCCGCCGGAAGCACGGAATGACTCGGCCCGGATTTCTTCGGCGCCATCCGAAGTAAGGTAAAAGCTCAGGGAATCAGCGGCCTCAGGATTCTGGGGCTGCAAGAAGAAGAAACTGCCGTAGGAGACGCCTTTCATGCGCACACCGTTTGTATCGAGGATGTTCCAATAGCCGGTCCGGCTGCCGCTGCGGCTGATTTGTCCGTAGGCTATTGGCCGGCCGAGACTGTCTGCCTGCACAGCGAACGAGGTGGGCTTGTGGGAATTGAATGCCTTGGTATAGGTGATCATGCCTGCCCTGCGGGTTTGCAATGCATCGGCTGAAATCAGGAAGTAGTCAAACACGAAGCGCTCTCCGGGGCCACCTTTGACGCCGAGGCGCAGCCCGGTGGTATGTTGTTGAACATCGCCCGGATGCATGTTGACGCGGAAGCGCATCACTGCATGCAAATAACTGCCCGGACCGATCACGGGTGAAACATCCAGTTCCGGACCCGGCGAAACATTCCATTCCAGGTCGAAACGCTTCATGCAGGTATTGCGGATGTGAAAGGTATCGGTGAAAACCACCGCGCTGACATTGTATGGCAAGACCCTGAGCCGGGTTCGTTGTTCCGGACCGCTTACCCGCACGCAGCTGCTCAATTGCTGTATTTTTTCAAGTCTGGCTATTCGCTCCTGCTTCCATTCCAGGGTTCTGTCGCGGAACACGATGGGGCCGCGCAGCCATTGATTGCCGTCGAAGATGTACTCAACCTGCAGGTACCAGTCGGCTGAGTCTACGTGTTCGATGCGCCGGAATATTCCATTGGTGTCTCTCCACACATTGGGTACTTCGCTCAGGGCTTCGATGCGGATGTAAAGGTTCTGGCTTTCATCGAACCGAAAGTAATCGGCGTAGTAATCCGGGTTGTAAGGAACCGGCGAGGGCAACACGAGGGTACGTACGACCAGATCTGGCACATTCAGGTTCCGTTCCCCGAAAAAATGCACCAATTGCACATTGGGGTTGGGGTTTTCCTTGCTGCGGTTGCATCCGCTCCAGATGCGGCGTGATGGCGCAAACACCTGCACCGTGCGATGGCTTTGGTAATCGACGAGGCGGGCGCGGGCCAAAGCGCAAAAGCCGGCTGAATCAACGTATTCCAGGCGCAGAAACAGGCTGTCGGGATGGGGCGGGCGCTGCGCATTCATGACGGGCGCCGGCTTTCCCGGATCGATGGAGATGGCTCTCGCCTTGTTCCCTCCTTCATCGGTAAACTCCCTGGGTGTTGCGCTCTTTTGGTGCAAATTGTTCGGACAAATGGGAATGCTGCGTTCGAAGTAAAGCCGGTGATAGGCGGTGTCGTCTCCGCGCACGAGACGGGCGAAATACACAGGAGGCAGTTTGGTGCGCGGAACATTGCCATGGATCCGAACCATGTGGTAATCGCCCAGCCAGGCAAAGGTTTTAAGTCCGGCAGAAGCGAGGTTTTTCGGCGCTGCGATTTCTTCGATGACCTTTCGGTTGGCGTCCGTAAGTGTTACCTCCCATCCGCGGGCCTGACGGTCGCTGCCTGCTTCACGGATATCGAGCAGGAAGAGGTTGTAGCCATCGAGCCCTACGCCACAGCGCTGCGCCTGAGCCCGGGCAGGGAGGCCCGTCAGCAGCGATAAGAAGGAAACCACGAAAAGGAGCCGGGGAAGTGCTTTTCGGCGAAGACGTTGTATGCAGAGGGCCATGGTGCGTGCGTATGAATACGCGTTGGCCAACAAAGGTAAACGCTCAGGCCAGGGCTTCCTTTAACATGCGTTCCACGCGGGCTTCCAGGCTTTCGTTGCTCAGCTGTTCGCGGCTGAGCATATCCACCATGATGGGAAAGGCAAAGGGTGTAGGTCGGTCGCAGCGTTTGATCAGCTTGCGCTTGTGCTGGAGGCGTTTGAGCGCGTCTCTGAGGCGGTGTTCTTCAAGCTGGTAATAGAATACTTCTTCTTCGGCCTGGCGCAGCAGCAGGTTATCCGGCTCATACGTGCGGAAGGTTTCATAAAAGAGGGAAGCGTTCGCCTGCAGGTGCCGGGCTTTAACGGGCCGGTCGCTGAGATTGCGCAACACCAGTCCGCCGATGGCGGCGATATAACTGAAGCGCCGGCGGGTCATTTCAGTAAAATTGGCACAGGCATAGAGGTCTTCCATGAGCTGGTCGGTATTGAAAAGGTCTTCTTCCAGCCCTTCTTCCAGGGGAATCGGGTCGGCGCTGAGCAATTCGAAGCCATAATCGTTGATGGCGATGGAAAAAGTCATCGGGCGGATGCGGCTGAAGCGGTACGCGAGGAGGATGGCCATGCCTTCGTTCACCATGCGGCCTTCGAAAGGGAAAACGTAGAGGTGATGGCCCTGGTCGGTATGGTGCAGTTCGATCAGCAATTCGTCGGCTCCGGGAACAGCACTGCGTTCGGCCTGGGTTTCGAACAATACGCGCACGGCCTGCATTTCGGGCGTGGTATCGCTTTGCCAGTTTTCAATGCAGCGGCGCAGGATAACACTGATTTCACTGCTGAGGCTCATGCGCCCGCCCTGCCAGGAAGGCACGATGGCATTGGTAGCGCGGGAAGGCTTTACTGTTGCCACGTTGGCGCGTATGCCCACAAGTTCCAGCGTGCGGCCGGCGAAGACAAAGGCATCGCCCGTATTGAGCCGGCTGATGAAAGATTCTTCGATGGTGCCCAATGAGGGACCGTTCTGCATTTTCACCTGCATGCTCTGATCGCTGTGGATGGTGCCGATGTTCAGGCGGTGCAGCATAGACATGCGGCGTGAAACGATATGGTATTTGTTTTCGACGCGGTGGATTTTCCGGTATTCGTCGTACGCCTGCAGCGAAGTTCCTCCTGTGGTGAGGAAGGCAATACACCATTCCCACTCTTTGCGCGAGAGGGACGCGAATGCATAGCTGCCCTGCACTTCGCGGTACACCACTTCCGGGTCGAAACCTTCGCCGCAGGAAAGCGTCACCAGGTATTGGAGCAGCACGTCGAAAGCACGCACTACAGGTATTTTTGCTTCGACGGCCTCGCTTTCCATGCCGTGGCGCAGGGCAGCGGCTTCTACCAGTTCAAGGCTGTTGGTAGGAACGAACCAGACCCGGCTTTGGGCATCGGGGCGGTGACCTGAGCGGCCGGCGCGTTGCAGGAAGCGTGCGAGTCCTTTCGGGCTGCCGATCTGCACCACGCTGTCTACCGGACGGAAATCGACGCCAAGGTCGAGGCTGCTGGTACAGACCACGGCCTTGAGCCGGCCTTCGTGGAGGGCTTGCTCCACCCAGCTGCGCAAATCCTGGCTGAGCGACCCGTGGTGGATGGCGAGGCGGCCGGCCAGTTGGGGCGCAGTTTCGAGCAATTCGCGGTACCAGATTTCGGTCTGGCTGCGCGTGTTGGTGAACACGAGCGTGCTGTCGGAGGCATCGAGCACCGGCAGCACATGGTTCAACATGCGGATACCGAGATGTCCGCTCCATGGAAAACGCTGCACTTCTTCCGGAATCAGGGTAGTCATTTCGGGGCGGCGGCGGATGCCGGAGCGCACGAGTCGTGCATCGCGATTACCAGGGTGCAGCACTTCGAGCGCTTCATCCAGATTGCCCACGGTGGCTGAAATACCCCAAACTTTCAAGTTTGGCAACAAACCGCGCAGCCTCGACAAAGCCAGTTCGGCCTGCACGCCGCGCTTACTGCCAAGCAGCTCATGCCATTCATCGAAGACCAGGAAGCGCAGTTTGACGAATCGCGCAGAATAAGCTTTCCGGCTCAGGAGCAGGTGTAAGGATTCGGGTGTTGTGACGAGCACCTGGGGTTCCCGGCGGTCGATTTCCTGGCGCTCTTTTCCGGAGGTGTCACCGGAACGCACTGCTACCTGCCAGTCGAGCCCAAGGTCGTTGCAGGCGCTGCGGATGGCTTCGGCGATGTCTTTGCTGAGGGCTTTAAGCGGGGTAATCCAGAGCAGGCGCAGCCCTTTGCCGCTGTCTTTTTCAGCAACGGCTTGCAACAGCACCGGTAAGGCGAGGGCGAAGGTTTTCCCGCTGCCGGTGGGCGCATTCAGGAGTCCGCCCGGCGCCGTGGCATAGGCTTCAGCCATTTCGAGCTGGAATGGGAAAGGTTTCCAGTTGCGGGAGCGATACCAGTGCACCAAACGCTCTTCAGGGTACTCCGCTTGATTTTTCACTTTGTCAAAGAACAACGTAGGATGGATACGGCTTATATCGTCAGTAAAAAAATCCGTACAAATGTGGATAAACAGATTTGGCAAATTTGGAAATAATATGGTTGCATGTAGTTTTGTCAAATTCAGGTCTTAAATTTTTTTAAGGCTTGAAATATTCTTAAATAACCGTATGAAAAGAAGCTACCAGTATTTGCTACGCCGTTTCCTTCTGAGTCTGGGTGTCGGATTGATTTCGGCACAGGCTTACGGCCAGGCAACAGTTTTAGGAACAGATCTCGTGAACGGATCTTATTCCACGTACAACCTAACGGATCTGGGAGTATTCCGGCAGATACGTTTGCAGGCCAGTTCAGGCGCCAGCGCTTCAACCCGCAAATGGGAATTTGCCACGGGAACTGCAGCCTCGACGAATTACAGTACCAACTGGAGGCCTTACACCGGGCCGGTCAGCATTGCGGGCTACAACACGTTCATCGCGCCGAATACGGCATTCCCGGCAACAACCGCTACGGCTACGTTCAACACCTCCAGCGGCGGTACGGGCGGATTCTTCCCGGCGGTGGTTTCGGGGCGTTATTACACCATCAACATCACAGAGAACAGCACGGCTGGTAGTCCGGCCAACGAAAGCATGTCTGTGATTGAAACCGGGTTCAATCCTGTGGCCATCAGTGCAGTAAACTCCAGCAGTGGTGGTGGCGTATTGCCTGGAAACAGCGTACTGGTTTCAGCAACTTTATCCGCAACACCTGCAAACAGCGAAAACCTGTACATCCGCTACAGCACAAATGCTGGATTCACGAGCTCTTCGATCGTGCAGATGAGTGTAAGCGGAAGCACGGCCAGTGGCTTCATTCCTTGCCTTGCTGCAGGAACCCAGGTTTACTACTACGTATACAGCTCACCCAAATCGCTGAGCGAGATTCTGGCAGATGTAAGCACCCATGGCCAGCGTGCCCACGATATGGCCACGCTTAGCCTTGGCAACAACAGCGGTGCAAATTTCAACTATACGGTTTCCACCGGCACAGCATTTACCGGCAGCTATGCAATCCCCAGCAGCTGCTATCCGACAATCCATTCGTTTGTGACTGCCCTGAACAGTGGCACCATTACCGGACCGGTGGCGGTGTATGTGATGCGGGGACATCGCGAAACGGCTCCCGCCACCGGGATCAACCTGACCACCAGCGGCACTTCGTCGAACCCCATTCGCTTTATGGCATTCGGCACGGGACCAAAGCCGTTGGTCAATGCAGGTACAGGTACTATCACCATGAGTACCTCATCCACTTCGGTAGACTATATCTGGGGCATCCATGGTTCTGACTATGTTTCCATCGACGGCATCAACCTCGCCGACTCCAATGCAAGTGGAGCCGGACAGATGGAGGCAGGTTTTGCTGTATTCAGGAACAGTGCTTCGGACGCATCGCGCTACCTGGCCATTCGGAATTGCCGGATATGGTTCCGCAATCCGGTATTGCAGAGCGGGCCGAGCCTCTTTGAAAACGGCAACAAGGGGATAGCAGTAGTGCCGGTAACGGCAGCTGCCATGACCACAACCATTACACCCAACGCAGCGACCGGTCGTTGTGAGTTCGATACAATTGAATCGGATACCGTTATCAATGCGTTTTCAGGTATTCTGTTCCGCAGTGCGAACGAAACAACCATCCCCTACACCTTCATCGACCAATCGGTGCTGATCGCATCGAACGTTATAATCGGCTTCGCTGAAAACGGTATCAAGGCCTATAACATCAACAATGTGGTGGTGCGCAACAACCGGGTTGACAACAACAATCAAATCGGCTACACAGGCATTTCAACTACCTTGGGCATACAGGGGATCTGGATTT
>Ga0315904_10004985_pt1 | contig 18575 bp, 17 predicted proteins | sample LakEriMetagenome_6_FD_203529 | JGI IMG/M metagenome (GOLD analysis project Ga0315904, IMG submission 203529) | Freshwater fungal communities from buoy surface, Lake Erie, Ohio, United States - Buoy 12 MA120 | ecosystem: Environmental > Aquatic > Freshwater > Lake | place: USA: Lake Erie, Ohio...
GGCCTCGTGAACCACCTCGGCTTTTACCGTTCTTGCTGCTTGAATGAGCTGTTCCCGATCTCCTCGGCAGACATAAGTCCACTCGTGACCACCTCCGCGATGTTCGATCGCGCCGAGAATGTTGGGAGCTTCGGAGAACGGTTGATCGAATCGGAGCGTGATGCGGCGAAACGACTCCTGAATCGCATCGAGTTCGCCCTCGAGGAGGACGCGGCCTTCATGAAGGATCGCGACATGATCGGCAAGCCGTTCGACTTCATCCAATAAGTGCGACGAGAAGAGTACGGTTCGGCCTTCATCGGCAACCGTTTGGACAATGGCGGCCAGAATATCGCGGCGCACCACCGGATCGAGCCCTGAGGAGGGTTCATCGAGGACCAGCAGTTCGGGGCGATGGGCAAGTGCGACCAGCAGGCAAACGCGAGCCGTCTGTCCACGCGACAGCGTCCGAATCCGCTGCTTTGGATCGAGATCGAACATCTCCCGCAACTCCTCGGCAAAACTCGCATCCCACTTCGGAAAAAAACTCCGCGTGTAATTCATGATCTCCTGGACGCGCATCCAGTAAGGAACGTCCCGATCTTCGGACATGTATCCGATGCGGCTCAGGACTTCGACCGGATGCGTCACCGGATCGAAGCCAAACACTCGGACCGAACCGGTCTCAGCGTAGTGGGCACCGAGGAGGTGCGTGATCAACGTCGTTTTTCCAGCTCCATTGGCACCGATCAAACCAAAGACGCCGCCACGCGGGATATCGAGCGAGACGTCATGCAGCGCTCGTTTGCTGCCAAAGGTGCGGCTCAGGTTTCTGATCTCAACGACATGGTTGTAGGATACGGAAGCAGAATCACCCATGGTTTCTAGTCCCCTTTCTTCGGATTGCGAGAGGCCAGTTCGCTTTGTTGCACGAGCTTGAGAACCTCATCCAAGTCAAACCCCATTTGGAACGCTTCGACCAAAAGCTGATCGATTCGCTCCTTCAACAATTTCAACCGTTCCTTGCGGGCGAGCGGCGAACCGTTCTCCGCAACATAGGTGCCCGCCGTCCGCCGCTTCTCCACCACCCCGGTAACCTCCAGCTCACGATACGCTCGCGCGATCGTGTTCGGATTCACGAGCAGTTGTTCTGCGAGCGCTCGGATCGACGGCAACTCCTCCCCCGGCTCAAGCCGGCCCGAGGCGACCAGGTACTTGATCTGCTGCATCACCTGCAGGTAGATCGGAACTCCGTCCTGTGCCTGAATATGAATTTGCATCAACATAGCCTCCTGTACTTTTGTATTAACTGTATAATACAGCAGACTTTCCCGGTGTCAAGAGAAAAATCGCTGCCTGGGTTTCGATTTTTTTGCTCCGCGGTTTGCCCCACGGAGTGGAACCCAACGGAGTGGAAGAGGAAATTTGCAGTCTGCGACACAATTCATTACCGTTTCTTGGTTTCCCGGTGGCCTCACGGTTCATCGCGATTCTCTGCAGCAAGGAAAATTCCATGTCCATCGAAGACTCGCATTCCGACCTCCATCCAATGACCGCGGATTTGCCGTCGCAACCTGGCACGTCCCATAACGGCGAGCCAGCCCCCCAATCCTCGGCGGGCGAAAGCAAGCCGCGAGTGGGCTCGAACCTTGAGTGAATATCGCGAATGGCCTTCTTTGCGGAGGTTTGGTACTTGCTACTGCAGGCCAATCGTTGCAAGATACCGATATGGACAAACGACAGGTACGGACTGGCATTGACCAGTTGGCGAGCGATCAATTCAGCTTTCTTCAAGGGAAGCGGATCGGTTTGCTGTCCCATGCGCCCGCCTGCGATTCCTTGCTGCGATCGACGCTCGGCTTGCTCCACGGTGCGATAGGTGACGATCTTAAGGTCGTATTCGCTCCGGAACACGGGTTTCACGCGCACGCCCAGGATCTGGAGCCGGTACCCATCGATTCGTCACCCACCGTGCCAGAGTGGATCAGTCTTTACGGGAACGATGCGGCGTCTTTGTTTCCGAAGCCGTCCGATCTGCGGAAGATCGACGTATTGGTGGTCGATTTGGTCGATGTTGGCAGCAGGTATTACACCTTCCAAGCGAGCATGTTGTATTGCATGAAGGTGGCTTTTGGACAGAACTTGCCGGTCGTCGTTTTGGATCGCCCCAACCCCCTTGGATGCCAGGTCGTCGAAGGCCCCATGCTCCGCGAGGGCTGGGATAGTTTTATCGGAGCGTACCCAATTCCCACACGGCATGGGATGACGATTGGCGAGCTCGCAATCCTCTACAACCAAGAGCTTGGCTTGCATGGCAGGCTCGAAGTTATTGCGTGCGAAGGGTACACCCGCAGCCTCTGGCAGGATCAAACCACGGTTCCATGGGTCATGCCCAGCCCGAATATGCCTACCCTGGACACCGCGATTGTTTATCCAGGTCAGTGCTTGTTCGAGGGAACCAATCTGTCCGAAGGACGTGGAACCACACGGCCTTTTGAACTTGTCGGCGCCCCGTGGCTCGACGGCGATCGGGCGGCCGACGCGCTCCATGGCATCGGATTGCCCGGGGTACTCTTTCGCTCGGTCAACTTCAGGCCGACGTTTCAGAAATGGCAAGACCGCCTCTGCGGCGGAGTGCAGCTACACGTGACGGACCGGGACAGCTTCCGGAGCGTGCGAGCAGGCTTGGCGATCTTGCAAGGACTGCGAAATCAAGATCTATCGCAATTCGCATGGCGCACGGAAACCTACGAGTTCGTGAGCGACCGCTTGGCCATCGATCTCCTCTTTGGTAGGGATCGGGAACGACGGGCGATCGAACAACAGATTGCCTGGTCCGAGATCGCGAGGGAATGGGAATCCGAGGAAAAGGAATTCTTGAGCAGAAGACAATCGTATCTCATCTACGGGGAGTGAAGTTTTGGAAGGCGCTGGATTTTCATACTCGCTGCATTGGGTCGACCTGATCGTCATCATCGTCTACTTGGCAGCCAGCACGTTCGTGGGCGCCTTGTTCCGAAAAGGGCAAAAGGACATTCACACCTACTTCGTAGGTGATCGCGAAGTGTCGTGGCTATTGGTCCTGGTCTCAATCGTAGCCACCGAGACCAGCACGGTCACGTTTCTGAGCGTCCCTGGACTCGCATTCAATCCCAAGGGTGGTGACCTTACGTTTCTCCAACTGGCACTGGGGTACCTCGTCGGGCGAATCCTCATCGCGGCGATCCTGCTCCCCGGTTACTTCCAAGGGCAGTACATCAGCGCATACGAAGTTCTCAGAAACAAGTTCGACGCTCGCGTTCAGCGATCCGCATCTTTGTTGTTCATGCTTACCCGAACGATCGCGGACGGATTGCGACTCTTCCTGACCGCGATTCTGCTCCAGCAATTCACGCAGTGGAGCATGCCAGCTTCCATCCTGCTGATGGGGATCATCACGGTGGTCTACACCTACTTGGGCGGCATGCAGGCCGTGTTGTGGACCGATTGCGTCCAGTTCCTGATCTACACCCTGGGAGCGATCATTGCGGGATGGCTGTTGGTAAGCTCCATCCCAGGAGGATGGACCGGCTTTTTTCAAGCGGGCGATGCAGCTGGCAAATTCACGTTCATCAACCTGTCCACCGATCCGTCCATCACATATACGCTGTGGACCGGGGTGATCGGCGGCGCCTTTTTCAGCATGGCGAGCCATGGCGCGGACCAGATCATGGTGCAGCGTTATCTGTGCGCTCGCAGTCTCAACCATGCCCGCGCGGCTCTGGTGGCAAGTGGCGTGGTGGTGTTTCTCCAATTTTCGTTGTTTCTTTTCATTGGAGTCGGCTTGTACGTGCTGTTGGTATCGGGAGGTTGGCCCCTGCCCGCCGATATCAAGAACGATCAGGTGTTCGGCAGATTCATCGTCGAAAAACTGCCGGTTGGACTGGTTGGCTTGGTGATCGCTTCGGTGCTGGCCGCCGCCATGTCCACTCTCTCCAGTTCGCTCAATTCCAGCGCCAGCGCCGCCATTGCAGACTTCTACAAGCCCATGAAGCCCAACAAGAGCGAATTGCAATACCTGCAGGGATCCAGGCTGCTGACACTGTTCTTTGGCATGGCCCAGATCGCGGTGGCGCTTTGCGCCTGGCAGATCGACAGTCCACGCAGCGTGATTGATCAAGTTTTGTCGGTGGCCGGATTAACGACTGGCATGGTTCTCGGGTTGTTCTTGCTGGGCTTGCTCAAGCAGCCTATTTCATCGACTGCGGCGCTGATGGGAATGCTGTTTGGCTTTGGTGCGGTGATGGCTGTTTATGTTCCAGGAGCGATCGACAAGCCGATTGTCGCTTGGCCATGGTACGCCCCGATAGGAACGCTCTCCACGGTGCTAATCACCCTGGCGCTGAATGCCGCCATCCGACCGAAAGCGAATGAAAACGGATAGGAGCTGTCTGGTACGACGGGACTTCCGGACCGCCGGCCGGGGGAACTCGACGGACTGGAAGTCCGTCGTACAAAAAGGCCGCAGTATCCACGCACTGGTGCCATGCGTTGCGTAGATGGCACGTCTACGGTGCTGTGTAAACGATGCCACCTAGGGCTGGAAGCGATTGAGACTCCCGAACCCGATCAAGGGTAGACCGGGGACGCGGCGCGCGTAGGCCAGGTACTCTTCGCCGATGTAGTGGAGCAATCGCCGATCTTTGGCCCAACTGCCTGCGTAAATATAGATTGTCCATACCGCGGTCAAAATCGCATGGTCGAGCGTCATGGTAGGGGTAAACCAGACCAAACCTAGGAAACTCATGTAGACCGGATGCCGCATGTAGCGAAACGCGCCGGTCGTCAAGAACGGACGGCGTGGAGGAGGGGTCTGGCGGTACCAATACCACCACTGGGTCAGCCCGGTTTGGTACCCGAATCCTGTGCAATAGAGGCTGTACAGCAGTGCGGCCCACGACAAATAAAAACATGCCAACACCATGGACTCAGCCACTCCTGTCGCTTGCCACAGCACCACACCGGAGCTGCCCCAGTACCGGAACATCAGCAGTAATGAAATACAGGTGACTGTGCAGTGAATACAACCCATGAGTCCGCTCGGTACCCATCGCCGCATTAGCCTCTGCATGGGAGGAAACAGGATCACGCTGTGCGGGACCGCAAACATGGTTGCCATCAATGCATCGGCCCACCACCACCCAGCATAGGGGGTTCCCGAACAATAACGCAGGAACAGAAACAGATACACCACCGTCCACAAAAACAAAAGCTGCGTGCCGATTCCGAACCCAATCCCCAGCGCGCGGCCCAGGTCATGAACCAGATTCCCAGAGCGAGTCGTCGTGGGCTCGGGATGCGTTAGCGTGCTCATGCCTTCTTCTCCGCGATGAAGTATCCGTACTCCATGGCACCGGTACGATACGCATCGAGAATGGCCTGGAAGTGATTCAGAAATAGCGTGTGGTTCTGCCCCAAGAGCTTGGCCAAATAGCGGACCCCGGAGCGGTTGACTCGTTGCAGACAGATCTCCCAGGTCTGCTCGACGTTTCGTGTCCACAAGCCTTGCTTGATCACCCGATAGCCCGCTTGCTCGAACCACTGGACGTAGTCCGTCTGCGAACCGAGCGACGGGCAGAACATCCCTTTGCAGACGGTGCGTGTCAGTTCGGCTTGCTCCGAGGTCAACGGATCATCGCCTGCGAGCCAGGCGAGCAACGCGAATCTTCCACCCGGCCGCAACCACTGCGCGGACTTGCGAAAGAACGCAGGTTTGTCAAACAAGTGCTCGGTGCATTCGATGCTCCATACGACGTCGGCCGATCCCGCTTCGAAATCGATGCGCTCGGCATCATCGCGCAGGAAACGTGGGCGAGGTGTTACGCCTCGGCACGCTGCTGCCCAAGTCGCCCAATTCCTCTGCACCGAGCTGAGCGTGACCCCAGTCACATGGCAACCGAGTTGCTTCGCCAGCCAAACACTCGAGCCTCCCATCCCGCAACCGATGTCATACACGCGGCTGCCAGGAGCGATCTCGGCCAACCGAGCCAGTCGTTCAGTCAACTGAATTTGAGCCCTCGCCGGCGTCTCTTTTGCTTCCCAGTAACCATGGTGGATATGCGGCCCCCACAACAAGCGATAGAACAGGGTCGATACGTCGTAGTGGTTGCGAATGACTTGCTTCTCAACCGAAGGAAATTCAATCATGCTGCCTGATTCATGGAGGAAGCCGCGGCGAATTCACCTCGGCAAAAATCGTCAACTCGAACTTCACTGCGAAGGTGCGATCCAAAGATCGCCAAAGATCAACAACTCGTCCTTGACACCGACCGCGCCCAAAGCGCGGGTGTAAGGCTTGATCCCATAATCCGTCTGTCGGATCCGGAATTTTCCGCGAAGATTGCTCCAGCCATTCTTCTCTTCGAGATCACACGTCGCGGATATTTTGCGTGTGGTGCTGTGGAGGGTAAAGTCTCCCTCCATCACGTACTCGGGCAACTTGCGCTCGGACACTTTGCCGGTAGCGGTCAGCTTGATGTTCTCCAATCTGGCGTCCGGGTACTTGCTGACGTGAAGCACCTCAACGCCGAGCATGTTACCGTTGACGGTCTTGCGAGTCTTTTGGTCGATATCGTCAGCCAACCCGAATACCTTCCGCCCGGTAGGCGTATCGGCATCGAAGGATTTCATATCGATCACGAGTGAACCAGGACGACTACCGTCGATGGTCACGTTCCCACCTCGCAAACGCCCCTCGACGCCATGCGCGTGCCCGAGCGGCGTCGTGCGGTCCACCAAGATGTAGACGCGGCTGAAATCCAGATTGATATCCCCCGCTTGCAACGCAGGTTGCGGTTGCTGCTGCTGCCGTTCCTGGCCAACGCTGTTCGATCCCAGAACTGCACAAACGACGAGGAGCCATGCAATGAAAGACCGTGCGATCGCAGCGTGCCCCGTGTTCCAAAATCGATGAAAAAAACCTTTCAGCAAACAGGGTCGCATGGCTTCCTGCCTCATCGTTGTGTCGATCGAATTCCTGGAACTCACGCGTGACACTATAACGCGATGTCGTACGAAACCACAACCGGAGTCGAGTCGCGGGCAAGCGATGAAGACTTAGATGTACGATCATTCATCTAATGTCCCGTTTGAAAACTTTGATTGGTCAAGATTGCTGCTCTCTTAGACACAGCCGACAAAAGTCAATTTTCGCTTCCATGCACCTGAGGCGCTAGCCGATTTTTGCACGGCGAACGAAATCGGCTAGCGCCTCAGGCTCACTTTTGTCGGCTGTGTCTTTTTAATCTCATCGCTTCCTGGGCAAAACGGATCGCGATCGGATTAGCATGCATTCGGTTCGAACCTGTTCGCAGCAAGATTTCGTAGATATCTATCTCAACCCGAAGCGTGAGCGAGGGAAGGTAGCTACCGCTGCCAAGCGGTGGGTTAAGAAAATCCTTGATCAATAGTCACGTATTTCCTTTTGTATTCGTAACGATCGCGATTGCGGCTTTTGTCTGACCGCGATTTCCGAATTCCTCTACAATGACGTTGGTGTTCGCGTTTTATTCTCGACCTCGGTAGCTGTGCATGAAAAAACGTCACCTCGTGCCTGAGAAGATGGATGACCCAGGGCTCTGCCCGGTGGAGCATCAGCGCGCTTTAGCGGGCTTGCGTCGCATCAATCGCTTTTCTGGGACAGCAGCTCAGTTGCAGCGAGAGATTTTGCGACTCGCTTCGCGCGAGACGGATCGAACATGGCGAATTCTCGACGTCGGGTGTGCTGACGGTGAAATTGCGTGGGAGTTGTCGGGGTTGCTCGAGGGGCGCATGAAGTACACGCTGACCGGTTGGGACATGAGTCCGGTAGCGATTGGTGCGGCACAAGCACGGTTGAATCAGCCAGGGAGTCCGACCTCAGGGACGATCCAATTCGAAGTGAGGAATTTGTTTGATGAGATTGACGCGGTGCGCGGTGAGCCACAGTTTGACATTGTCTACTGCACGTTGCTGCTCCATCACTTCTCAGACGCTGATGCAGTGCGAATCCTCTCAGCGATGCAGCGATTGGCGCGTCGCGCAGTGATTGTCGACGATCTCCAGCGAACCCATCTAGGCTGGTGGTTGGCGGCGGCGGGGTGCCGCATTCTGTCTCGGTCGCCGGTGGTGCATTTCGATGGGCCGCAATCGGTTCGAGCTGCGTTCTCGTGCGATGAAGCGTTGCAGTTAGCGAGGGCTGCTGGATTGAAGGATCCGACGTTGCGCCGACACTGGCCGGAGCGTTACATGCTCTGCTGGGAGGCCGCGCTGTGACTGCGTCGCAGCCATTGACGGCAACCCTTTCGAAGCGCGAAGCTTGCGATCGTCGATGGGACGTCGGCATTATAGGTGCCGGAGTCGCCGGCGCATCGTTGGCGATCCACTTGGCTCGTCAGGGTCAATCGGTCCTGTTGATGGAGTCGCAGCGATTTCCTCGCGAGAAGGTATGTGGCGGTTGCCTGAACCAGCGCGCAATCGCTTCGCTCGAGGAACTCGGCGTGTTGCCAGCGTGTCAAGCCGCTGGTGCGGTCGAGATCGACGCGATTCGTATCCGCCAGGGTACGCACGAGCATCGATGGGCAATCCCCAGGATGCTGAGCATGCGTCGATCCACGCTGGATACGATCCTGGTACGGCAAGCGATCGCCAGCGGAGCGGATTATCTCGATCAAACCTATGTGTCGATGGGGCCCTCGGAACCTCGGACCGCTGGAGAGGTTCGTATGCAGTTGCGATCCCGAGACAATGAAGCCAAAGCACCGCACGAGGTTCAGGTTCGGGTTGCGATGGTCGCGGCTGGATTGACTCGGTCACCTCTTGCGAAGCGCGAGGCGTGGCCTGCGACGATCGAACCCCATTCGAGGATCGGCGTGCAAACGCTGGTGCCGGCGGAATCGCTGGAGGGACATCCAGGTCCTTGGTCCGACGCGTTGCAACTGCGAGCCCAGCACGATTTGGACATGTTGATCGGAACCGACGGATATCTCGGTATCTCGCGTACCGATGGAGATTTTTACGATTTCGCGGCAGCATTGGATCCTGCTGCGATTGGGAAGCATGGATCGATTGCGGCAGCGATCGACGCCTTGTTGGCGAGTGGCGGTTTGCCAACCATCCGGGCGATCACACCGCAAGGTTGGAAATCGACACCCCATTTGACCCGTCGTTCATGGCCCGTTGCACGCGACCGCGTTTTTCTGGTGGGAGACTCCATGGGTTATGTAGAGCCCTTCACCGGCGAAGGGATGTCCTGGGCGATGGCCGGGGCAAAATGGCTCAGCGATCGACTGCAAGATCCGTTAGCGCTTTCATCCGATCAGGGATCCGGTGACCGTGCGATGGCGGAGGTGGAAACCGCCTGGAACGATTGGGCGGGAATCCAGCGGCGACGTCACCAGACCGTGTGCCAATGGGTAGCCAGTCAGGTGCGTTACCCAACGCGGACGGCATGGGTATTACGGGGGCTGGATTGGATCCCGCCCGTCAGAAACATTCTTCTTCGAAAGGCAACGCAATGAGTATCGACTTCGCATCAGAGCCCTCGCTCACGAACGCGTCGACGCGCGTTCAGGCGCGGATCACCGACTTCGCGACGGTGATCCCGACAGAAACGATTTTGCAAAGCGATTCGGCGCTTCTGGCACAGGGGCTCGGCGTTTCCAAACGTTGGAATCGAATGCTCCCTGCCCTGTATCGCAAATCCGGGGTCCATCGTCGCAGCAGCGTATTGCTCGGCCCGCCCAACGACGACCTACTTGCAAGGCAATCGTTTTACAATGTCGCCTCGGATACTGAGCCTTTGGGTCCTTCGACAGCTCGGCGGATGCAGGCGTATCAGGAGCACGCGGGACCGCTCCTGCACCGCGCTGCCCAGCGCGTCATCGATCGCATGGCGGGTGGGGTCGGTTCCGTGACCCATTTAGTGACGGTATCCTGCACCGGATTCTGCGCGCCAGGTGTCGATTACCAGTTGATCGAATCGTTAGGTTTGTCATCCCAGGTGGAACGCACCCATGTCGGGTTCATGGGTTGCCATGGTTTGATCAATGGAATGCGTGTCGCGACCGCCATAGTGCGATCCAATCCTGAAGCGCGGGTGCTAGTCGGGGCGGTCGAATTGTGCAGTCTGCACCAACAGTATTCTGAGGATAGCGATCAATTGGTGGCCAGTGCGCTGTTCTCCGATGGCGCGGCAGCGATCCTGGTCGAATCGGATCGAACCGAAGTATCACCGAATGCTGAGGGATGGGAGATCGTCTCGAGTCTATCCCAAAAACTCGATCAGACTTCGGACTTGATGGCCTGGTATATCGGCAACCACGGCTTTCAGATGACACTTTCGCCGCGGATCCCAGCGGTCATCGAAGCTCAACTGCATCGCCCGATTGCGGAATGGCTTGCCGGGGAGCGGCTTGCGGTCGGTGAAATCCACGCGTGGGCGGTGCACCCCGGCGGTCCGAGGGTGATCGATGCGGCAGGTCGTGCCTTGGGTTTGGAAGAATCCATGTTGCAAACCTCCCGTACGGTGCTGTCGGAGTTTGGGAACATGTCCTCTCCGACGGTTCTCTTTATTCTGGAACAGTTGCAGCCTTCGTCGTCATCGAACGATCACGTAGTGATGCTCGCATTCGGCCCGGGACTACAGGTCGAAGCATTGCTGCTCCGACGCGTTGGATAACTGCTCGCTAGGAAGGATGAACAGCAGGAACGAGGACTACTGCCCGAAGATTTCCGAGGAAGCGGACCCATCAGCCCGAGCGCAGAGGAGCATCAGGATCCGCAGGTCAATCGAACTGCTCAAGAATTGGACCGATGCATCTCCCAATCCGCCATGGGCACCACCGGAGTGGAACGAGTAGATTTCCCCTTGGTTCGTGCAATTGATGCTGCACTTGTTCGGATTGTTCGCATGGGTCGTACTTCCAATGTTGGAGAATTGGGGAGGCGTTGCGCCAGTATTCCAATACGAACCATCGACCGCGATGTCGTTCCCTTGATGGGCCCACGGACCATTCATGTACGCACCGGTTCCGCCAGCATACTCTTCCAGGCGCAGGTTCCTACTCCATCGCGCTGGGCGGCCAGCGGCTTCGGAAATGGTCAACGTTCGGCTGAGTCCATCGGTGATCTGCGAATACTTGGTGAATTCGTTCGTAGCCATACCACCTCGAACACCAGGATCACCAGGATAAAGGGGATTGGATTGCGTCAGAACATTCCAGACAGCGCCGGAAGCATTCCAATTTCCGCGATTCACTGCCATGTAGTCGGTCAAGGCTGGGCGCCAGTCTCCAGCGGGCCCCGCGAATCGGTTCCGGTCGCTTGTTCCAAGTCGCGTTGTGTCAAGAAATCTTTCCCCAGGAGAGGACGGGCAAAGATACGTGGCGATCGGAGTCGAAGCCACGGCACGATTCCGAGGATCCCACCAATCGAGTCGAACACTGTATCCACCCGTCGCGCTCGGATTTTGGGCTTGGAGAACATTCGAAGCCTCGAGGAAGGGAAGAATAATGGTCAGAAAGCATTGGTTCGCGTAATGGCCGTTTTGACTTCCATCAACGCCGTCTTTCCTGAATTCCTTGAGCTGATCGCGGACCACGGTGCTCGCTGCTCCGGTTCCACTGAGATTGATGCTCGAGGGCGGAAGTTTTTTGAAGGTGGACTCGAAGTTCGCAAGTCCGAGGCAAACTTGACGCATGTTGTTGCTACAACTCATTCGACGAGCAGCTTCGCGAGCCGCTTGGACTGCTGGTAGCAGCAAACCCACAAGCACTCCAATAATCGCAATAACCACCAACAACTCCACCAGCGTAAAGCCTCGCTGTCGGCGCTTCCCATTTTGAACAAACATCATCAACTCTCACAATCGGAAAAAATGAATTACGAATCTGATGCACCGCACTGTATCCAAAACAAGGCGGCGACCTAGGCATCTATTGCAGCGTTTTTGCGGAGTTTTGAGAAGTCTTATTGAAGAGAATTCGGGCGAACCAGGTGCGAAACACCGTCGCAGGGGCTGACTTTCCCCCCAATTTGGAAGGCTTCCGGCATGAGTAATCCTCGAATGCCGTGGGAATTCCGGGTTGAGCAGAGATGGTTCGTTGAAGGCACGCCTGGACTCATTGGTCCCCCCCCTTCGCTTGTGCCAAATAGGCGGTAGCGCGACCGGCATCGCGGTCGTGGGCAGCCTAAAGCGCTAACTCGATCACGCTCGTCTGTCGAAAGCCATCCGGGTAATGCTGGATGTGGTTTGCCAGGAGATCGGGAAAACGACGCACCTGATCAGGATTTCGATAGTCCATGGCTCGGTATAGCAAGACGTTCATGGTAGCGATGCGGCGCGGCATGTCTTGGGAGTTCAGAAGATCGGCTTGAAAGACTGTTTCGACATACCAATCCCGAGAGCGCATACCTGCCATCGATTGGGCAGAAACGCGACATAGCTACATAATCCTGCTACGAGCATCGCGATGGCGATGCTCGAACACAGTTGAATCCTAGAACGATTTGACGAGGACGAGGAATAGGCTTGGGAATCAGAACTCATTGATCGCGTTGGGACCGGGGGGAAGCTCTCTTGTTCGTCTTGGCTACTCTGGCATTGGATTTCGGCCGCTTGGTTTTTGGCTTTGCGCTCGCGGGAGGACGTGCCGACTTTTTTTCTTTGGGGGAGTCGACAGCCATCGGGAAGTAATTCCAGAAAACATGGAACGGGGTTCCCCCTTCTCGCCGTCGCTCCTGTTCAAAGATGCGGCGGATGGCAACGAGATGATCTCGCACCGACTGGGCGGCGGATTCGCTCAAGTGGCCGGTTTCTGCTCGCGTGGTCAAGAACCGCTGCATCGGAATCGAGAATTTGCGGTTCTTCTTGAGTGCCTTGGTCAGCAACCGCTCGGCATGCCGTCCCCAAATTCTGGCGATGCGGATCATCCCGGCGGCCATCACTTCGGGGTGGGTTTCGAAATCGTACCTCCAGTCCTCGGTTGTCAGGGCAAAGATGCGCTCGACGTGCTTGCCGCGTTTCTCCCTCTCGTGTTCGCGGAGCAACCCGCCGCGATAGAGGATCCCGACATGGTGATGGATGAGGGTCGCCGATCGCCCCATTCGTTCCGCGATTTCGCGGACCGGCATCGGTCCGAACGCGACGAGCATCTCCAGGACGGACGCCCGCACGGGCGAACAGATCAAATCGAAGTCCTCTTCCTTGCTGATCAGGAAAACATCTTTTGCCTTGTCCACTTCCCGTCTCCTTCGTCAATGGGCAATCTTTTCATTCAAAATAGCACACCTTTTTTGAATAGAAAGAGCGGGAAGGGGAGATTTCGGAATTTTCGTATGCGATTCGATGCGTCCGCGATACAAAAGGGCTTTTTGAGGATTCGCGGTCCGTGCATTCGGGACGGATCGATCATCCTTTGAGACCTTTGGGGCTCGCCAAGCCCGCAGCATCATGAAAACGATTGTTACTTTTTCTCGGGCTGGGTTATCCAAGGAGTCGGGGATTCCAATGACTCACAGGTTCGGCAGGCGAGTTTATGCCAACCCTGGCGGAGGATCTTTTGGCGCAACTTGCCGATTCTGATCCGTCGGGGAGTTCGCTGGACCGGCCAGATTAATTGTGTTTGCCGGAATGCTTTGGGGGAGGCAGATGGAATATCCCCGCCAGACAAGCGCCGGAAGGCATTTCTTCGATCGGCAGGGCATGGACCATGTTCCCGTGCCGCAACGTATGGACCGCGGCGAAATTGGAGAGGTTCTCGTCGGTCGCTTCCGGTTGGTCGTGCATGGTGATTTGATCACTTCCTTTGCTGACATATCCCCAGAGCGATCGATTGGACGCTACGAAGAGGCACTCCAACTCTCCGCGGTAGGCAGCCTGGATGGTTTTCATCGCATAGTCGGTTGCTTTGCCTTTCGATGCAACCTGTTGATACTTGGCGAGGGCCTTGGTTTGTTCCGCTTGGAATTTGGGTTGAACGATCGACCACGCGCGATCGTGCAACACCTGGCTGCTTATGCGGTCGGGATTTCCAGGGATGCACTGTTCCTCCAGATGGGCGTAGGTGTTCGCCTGTCGGTAAATAGGATGGAGGTACTCGACGGCGGCGACTACCAACGGGACCCGCTCCTCTTTGAGAATCGCATGCAGTCCGTGGTCGATTTGCCGGAAATAGCGAAGCAGATCATCTTTCGCATCATCGATCCCAACCCCCTGTCCCGAGAAGATCGCACCCCAACCGCCGCTGGACGTGCGTCGCGAATGAAACGTCAGGACCTCGTCCCGATCATGATTGCGCATCGCTTCCTCGATGTTCTTTGGCACCCCCGTCAGTTCCACTTCGCTGATCGTGAACTTGGTCCCCTGGAAAAGTCGGACATGGTTCTGGCTGAGGGCGAGCACAAAGAATCGTCCGCCTCCATGCATCATGGGGAGAAGCGGAATGGCGAGGAACAATCCACCGACGTTGACTTCCTCGGCGAACGAGCAAGGCAATCGGTAGATCCCGTGGTAATCGCGGGCGGCGAATGCGGCGAGTCCGTCGCTTTGGTTGGACCAAAAATCAATTTCTTCCTGCGCAGTTTGGAGAGGGGCCAGGAGGTCGCGGGCGTCGGGGCTACGCATGCCGCATGCGACCAGTTTCTTTTCCGCTTGATTCAAAAGGTTTCGAAATCGAATCGGATCCTGTTCCGCTCCGCCGCGGCGGGTGGGCATGAAGATGGAAACACAGGGTCCATCATGCTCGGCGAGCAATGTTCTCAAGTCAGATCGTGTCAGTAGATCCATGGTTCGACCTTTCTAGGGTGGGTTTCGTTTCCGGTGATTTTTTCGAGTCGATTTCCCAGGGGGCCGCCTGTCTCGACGCGATTATGCGTTATCCCTTGGCGACTTCCCGGGGTGGAACCGAGAAGGCTTGCAGCAATCGCACGGCCTCCTCATCCTCCACCTGAGAAAAGTCTTCATAGAATTGCCCGACCGCCTGGAAGTCGCGAGCAATCAGGAGGCAAACCGTATCGTCGCACGACTTGCGCACCTCCCTCAGCCGATCTGGCGAGGAAACCGGAACTGCGACGATGAGCTCCGCCGGCTTCTGCGAACGCACTGTCTGCAGCGCAGCGATCATGGTCGACCCGGTCGCGATTCCATCGTCGGTAACAATCACGGTCCGTCCAGCAATCGTCGCTTGAGGCCTCACCTGACGGAAAAGTTTTCGCCGGCGAGAAATCTCGGCCATTTGATGTCGGCATTCCGAAATCAAGTAGTCATCGAGTTTGTCGACGAGATCCTTGGCGAAGTCATTGAGGTGGACTTGGCCATCTTCGGAAATCGCTCCGATGGCTAGTTCGGGTTGTCCGGGAGCGGGCAATTTCCTGGACAACACGATATCGAGTTCCGCATCCAAGCCCTGAGCCAATGCAGCCCCGACCGTCACACCGCCGCGCGGAATCGCCAAGACGAGAGGATCGTGGAGTTTGCGGTCCCTCAATTCATCCGCCAACCGGCTACCGGCTTCTTCTCGATTTTGGAACATGGTTTTCTTCTTCTCTCTTTTCGGGCAAGCTGTCGATGTGCTAGTGCACGCGAGAACTCTTTCGAGGAAGCTGGCTTGTTCGATCCGCTTCCTTGGGCTCGACGATGTGGGCGATCAACCACTCCTGAGCCATCCTCGCGACGTCGTCCAAAGCGCCAGGCTCTTCGAACAAATGCGAGGCGCCGTGTACGATGGTCAACTGCTTTTCACAACGGAGAAAGCGCAGTGCCCGTTCATTGAGATGCAGAACGACATTGTCATTTCCGCCAACGATCAACAGCGTCGGAGCTTTGACATATTCCAGGAAGTCCATGGCCAGATCGGGGCGTCCTCCACGGCAGACCACCGCGCCGACGTTTCTCGGCTTTCGAGCTGCGGCGAGTAACGCGGCCGCCGCGCCCGTACTGGCTCCAAAGTAACCTAGACGAAGCTCGCGGGTCTCCGCCTGCTGGCCGATCCAATCGGCGGCGCATTGCAATCGATCGGAGAGCAATTCGATATTGAAAACCATCTCGCGATCATCGGCTTCATCCTCCTCCAACAGATCGAGCAACAAGGTGGCCAACCCGGCGTCTTCCAAAACACGAGCGACAAACTGGTTTCGGGGGCTGAACCGACCGCTGCCGCTCCCATGAGCGAATACAACCACGCCGAGAGCATGCTCTGGCACTCGCAAAATCCCATTCAAGCGGCGATAACCGATTGGGATCTCCACATGTCGTTCCAGGATCGTCGGGGAAACAGCTTCTGGCATGGATCGTCTCCGAAAAGTGAGGTCTTTTTCCTGATATGTCTTTTTAAAAATCGCCATCCGCTGCACTTCGAATCATGAGGGATTCGGGGGTCACGTGCAGCGGATGACGACTCGGTGGAAATTCTCGCGCCGTACTGAGCGAACTACCGTTGCCGACCACTTCGTTCTCTTTCTTTTGCTTTGAAATTGCACCTGCCATTTGTGACTCCTTCCCAAAAATCATGTACAACCCAATGACTCAGAATCGTTCATGCATTCCAAATCGCGTTTTCCAGAGTGGGCACTGCATTGGCGACAAAGCGCATTTTTGGTTTTACGCCGCGGCACTTTTCGTCTTCATCGAGAATGGCAAGAAAATTGAGTTGGCAGGCCAAATCTTCAAATCGAAAGGGTGGGCGGGCAGAAGCGGCGATCATTGGATGGCGACGCAATCCAAAACCTTCCCCTTCACCCTGCAACAACATCACCGGCAAATGGCGAAGTTCCTCATCCTCGAGCATGACCGAAAGGACCCCCTCACTCCCCCCCCACTGGAGGTGGCTGCCGATGGCGAGGACATCCGGCCCCCACTCGCGAAGGGCGTTGAGGCATGACAAACCATCGCTGGCGATCGCGGCCTTATGCCCCTGGGACCGGAGAAAACATTGGAAGGGTTCCAAGAAACGATCGTTCTGGTCGGCAATGACAATGCGCATGATCTGGTTTCCTAAGGCGAGCGTTACATTTTCGAAGCTCCCGAATCGCATGTTGCGATCGATGTTTCCTCAATTATCCAAAATTCTGCCCTCCACCCCATCGAGACGTTCACCATTTTGGCACCGCGGATTCCGCCATGGTTGGTGTTCGAGGCATGGCTGGGATGGTTAAAATCATGTTGAAAAACCATACGATGGGTCCCTTGGGATCCGAAACTTGAGGGAGTAAGAATCGATGTTTCCAGAATCCGACCCATGGCTTGGACGCCCGTCTCGATCGTCGGATCATGAAGAAGAGAGTCGTGCGCTCGCGATGCTCAATGACGCGATCTCCCGTCTTCACAAACTTGGAGCTTCGATGATCCATGAGTCGAAAGTCGATCGGTTGCTGGCGGAGATTCTCGATACAGCGATTGCAATCTCCCTTGCCGACTTCGGCACGCTGCAGTTGCTTGACGTTTCGTCCGGCGAGCTAAAGATCGTGGCTCACCGAGGCTTTCCAGAGTGGTGGCTTGATTTTTGGAGTTCGGTTGCGCCAGGGCATGGAAGTTGTGGCGCAGCCCTTTTGCGGGGAGAACGCATCGTCGTTGAGGATGTCGAGCAAAGTCCGATTTTCCACGATGCCAAAGAACTTGACATCCAGCGACGCGCGGGTGTTCGCGCTGTTCAATCGACCCCGTTGGTCAGTCGTTCCGGTAGATTTCTCGGCATGCTGTCCACCCATTATAAGAGCCCAAGGCGACTTGACGAACGAGTGCTGCGATTGCTCGATCTGTTGGCGTGGCAAGCGGCGGAACTCATCGATCGCTCGCTAGCCGAAGAAGCCCTTCATGACCGCGAAGCCCGCCTGCAGGCGATTCTCAAAACCGCGACCGATGCCATCATTTCCATCAATGAAAATGGTTCGATCACCGACGTCAACCCGGCGACGGAGCGGATGTTCGGATACGCGAAATCCGAGCTGATCGGCAGCAACATCAAGATCCTGATGCCGAGCCCATTTCGCAACGAACACGATGGATATCTTCAACGGTACATGAAAACCGGAGAAAAGAGGATTATTGGACGGAGCCGTGAAGCCTCTGGACGCCGCCGCGATGGTACGATCTTTCCGATCGAACTATCGGTGGCGGAGATCGATCGAGAGCGACAGTTCACTGGTTTCATCCGGGATGTAACGGAGCGCAAAGAGCTCCAGCGGCATTTGCTCAATATCGTCGCTGAGGAACAACAACGCATCAGTTGCGAGCTTCACGACGGCATTCAACAGGAGCTTACGGGACTGTCGCTATTCGCGGGGGTCTTGCGTCAAACGGTGCGTGAACTGGCGAAAGCAAGCGAATCGGCGGATGCATTGGCAGCCATTGCGGATTCCAAAAAACGGCGAGATACGCTCCGGTTGCTGCAGGATGCCTCGGACCGATTGACCCAGGGGCTGGCCGACACCCATCGCCATGTTCAGGAGTTGGCGTATGGGATCATGCCCGTCCCCATCGATGCCGAGGGGTTGCGCGATGCATTGGACTCCCTGGCGCGAGGGGTCGGCCCCAACATCGACTGTCGCTTCGAGCATGCGGGCGATGTATCGATCGTCGACAA
>Ga0315904_10004986_pt1 | contig 18574 bp, 15 predicted proteins | sample LakEriMetagenome_6_FD_203529 | JGI IMG/M metagenome (GOLD analysis project Ga0315904, IMG submission 203529) | Freshwater fungal communities from buoy surface, Lake Erie, Ohio, United States - Buoy 12 MA120 | ecosystem: Environmental > Aquatic > Freshwater > Lake | place: USA: Lake Erie, Ohio...
AAGCTTGGGAATCCGGTAAATCCTACCTGAAACCACAAAACTAACAGAAAACATAAACCACAGCCACCTGCTTCAGCTAAAAGCCTTGAAGAATTTTACAGAAAAAAATTTGCGCGGCCGGTCGATGGGACCATAGGCGGTCAGGAGTTCGGTCAGTTGCTTTTTCATGAAGCCGGTGTAATCCCCGCCGGCTTCGGGCGGGAGTCCGTGAAGTTTGTCCTCCTCGCCTTTTGGCAGGTGGCGTTTGGCGAAGTCGCCGGGAAAGCAGTAATAAAGCCCGGCCTTGATGCCGTGCTTGCGGCAGGCATCGACGAACTCGCGCACGATGTCGCCCTTGCCGTCCTTGTAGTTGGAGAAGGCCGTCATGTCATGACTTGCGGTGTGTTTGCCGTCCCACAGGCAGTAGCCGCAGGTGTGCTTCACGGTGAGCACGGCATATTTCATTCCGGCTGCGGCGGCGGCATCCAGCCACTGGTTGCAATCGAGTTTGTCGGGTTTGAAAGTGGCGGGGTCCTCGGTGCCGGTGGCCCATTGCCGGTCATGATAGGTGGCGACGCTGTAATGGATGAACATTCCGAATTTCCAACTGAGGAAGTCCTCGCGAATGCGGACCGCGTGATCGGCGGACGCCGGGAGCGCGGAGAGGACGAGGAGGATGAGCATGCGAAGCATCGGTGAGTGTTTCATGATGAAATGCGTGTAGGGAGGCATGAAGCAGGCCACCTGTGGATACGCAGAACAAGGGTGGAGATCGTTCAGGTTTTTTGTTCCATGCGGCGTGAACCGACATGCGGCCGGTTGCATGAAGAAGACTGGAACAAGATGTTCCGGCCACGAGAAAACCCGCTTGCCGCCATAACGCCGGGCCGGTATCACGCCTTGCATGAGACCACGCAAGAAGCAGCCGGAAATCACCCGGCGTGCGATTCTGGATGCGGCGGGCGTGGAATTCGCGCTGCATGGCTATGCGGGCACCGGGCTGGAGGCGATCGTCGGCAGGGCGGAACTGACAAAGGGCGCGTTGTTTCATCATTTCACCGACAAGCGTGCGATGGCCGTGGCCTGGATCGACGACCTGCTCGGCGCGGAAATCGCCGCACGCTGGATCGAGCCTTTGGCGGATATCGGATCGTTGGACAGCCTGCGTGTGTTTCTCCGCGCGCGTTGTCTGGAAATGCGGCCCGGTGACGCCGCATCGGCGTTGGTCGCGCTGGCCGCGGAGACTTCGGATGGCGCATTGGGCACCGCGTTGGAGCGGGTGCTCGCAGGCTGGCGCGCGGGGCTAACAGATTTGCTGGAACGCGGGAAAAACGAGGGCTGGATCCACCGGTCCATCCGCCCGCCGGCGGAGGCGGCGTTTCTCGTGTCCGCGGTCGCCGGGTTCACCGTCACCACCCGCGCGGGCGATGGGGAAAACCTCCGCCGCGGCTGTGCGGACGCGCTCGAAGGATACCTCGAAACCCTGCGCGCGCAGTAATCGCGAAAAACCCGGACGATTGGGCCGCCGTGCGGCGCTTTACGGGTTGCGCCGGGTGCGCAGCCTGCCAGATTCACGCCACCTCACCGAACATGATTGAAGAACTGCAACCACGCATCGCCGAATCCAGCGGCTGGATTCAAGCCGTCAAAGATGAAATGTCCCTTGTGCTGGTCGGCCAGCAAAGGCTGGTGGACCGGCTGCTGATCGGCCTGCTGTGCAACGGGCACATTCTGCTGGAAGGCGTGCCGGGCCTCGCCAAGACGCTGGCCGTGAAAGCGCTCTCGGGTTCGCTGGACGCCTCGTTCGCGCGCTTCCAGTTCACGCCCGACCTGCTGCCCGCCGATCTCGTGGGCACCATGGTCTATCACCCGCAAACGATGAAGTTCGAGCCGAAGCTCGGCCCCATTTTCAACAACCTGATCCTCGCCGATGAAATCAACCGCGCACCGGCCAAGGTGCAGTCGGCCTTGCTGGAGGCGATGCAGGAACGCCAGGTCACGCTGGGCGATCATTCCTATCCGCTGCCCGCGCCGTTTCTCGTGCTGGCCACGCAAAACCCGATCGACCAGGAAGGCACCTATCAGCTACCCGAGGCGCAGCTCGACCGTTTCCTGCTCAAGGTGAACGTCGGCTATCCGACCAAGGACGAGGAGTTGACGATTCTCGACCGCATGGCCACCTCCACTCCGCCCTACAAGACGCGGACGGTGGCGACGCCGGAGCAGGTCGGAGCCTCGCGCGAGCTGGTCAACGAAGTTTATATCGATCCGGCGATACGGAAATACATCGTGCAGATCATCCACACCACGCGCTATCCGGGGCTGGTGGACGCGCCGCTCAAGAATCTGGTGCGCGCCGGCGCCTCGCCGCGCGGCACGATCAATCTCGCGCTGACGGCGCGCGCGCTGGCCTTCATGAACGGGCGCGCATTCGTGACGCCGCAGGATGTCAAAGACATGGCCGCCGACGTGCTTCGCCACCGCATCCTGCTCACCTACGAGGCTGAAGCCGAGGAAATCACGACGGACTCGGTGATCGAGCGCATCATGTCGAAGGTGCCGGTGCCGTGAGGGGGAGTTGATGGTTGATGGCAGGAAACCGACATGCTGACGGACCAACAGATCGAGGAAACGATGGCGCGCGTGCGCAAGCTGGAGCTTAAAGCCCGGCGGCTGGTGCGCGAGTCGTTTGCCGGCGAGTATCTCTCGTCCTTCCGCGGACAAGGGCTGGATTTCGACGACTTCCGCGAATACCAGCACGGCGATGAGGTGCGTTTCATCGATTGGAACGTCACCGCGCGCATGAACACGCCTTTCGTGAGGAAGTTCCGCGAGGAGCGCGAGTTATGTGTCATCCTCGCGGTGGATGTCTCCGGCTCGGCGGACTATGGCAGCGTGTCGCTCAGCAAGCGCGAGGTGGCCGCTGAAACCGCCGCCGTGCTCGGCTTCAGCGCGCTCAACAACGGCGACAAGGCGGGCCTGCTGGTCTTTGCCGACGAACCGCTGCTTTTCATCCCTCCGGAAAAAGGCAGCCGCCACCTGCTGCGCATGATCCGCGAGATCCTCGTTGCAAAACCACCGAAGCCCGGCACATCGATTGCAAACGCCGCGGATTTCCTCGTCCGCACACTGCACCGCAAGTCACTGGTTTTTCTAATCTCGGACTTTTACTCCGACCCGCTCGACAAACCGCTGGGCAAGCTCGCCCGCAAGCACGAGACCGTGGCGCTGCGCGTGAGTGATCCGTTAGAGTCCAAGCTGCCCAAAGCCGGCAAGGTCGTCATGATTGATCCCGAAACCGGCTTTGAAACACTGGTCAACACCGACAACCCGAACCTGCGCATGGCCTACGAAAAACTGATGCGCCGCCAGCACGAGGGCGCGACATCGGTTTTCCGCAAGCACGGCATCGACCACGCGGAGCTTGCCACCCACGGCGACACGCTGGCCGAACTTCACAAACTGCTCAAAAAACGCGGACGCAAACGAACCCGTTGAAACTGCGATGAACGAAGAGTCCACCACTCTCGAACTGCGGGACGCCGCCATCCCGGACGCGCTCATGCCGGGCTATGGCCTCGAGTGGTGGTGGGGCGTGGCCGGGATTTTCGCGCTGATCGTTTTACTCGTCGTTTCCATGCTGCGCATCCGCGGGAAAGCCAGGGGTCCGAGCGCGTCGATGCTGCGCGAGGCCGCCTTCCGCGAGGCAATGGCCGCGCTGTCAGGCAGCGCTCCCGCCGAGGCGCGCGATGCCGCGGTGCTCTCGTCGCTCGCTGTTAGAAAATATTTGTCAGTCGCCGCGGCGGACCCGGCGCTGTTTGAAACCCACGAGGAATTCCTCGCCCGCCACAACGCGCTCAACGCCTTCAAACCGGAAGCCCGCACCGCCGCGGAGGACGGCTTCACCCGGCTTGCCGCGCTCAAATACGCGCCGCTGCAAACCGACGCCAACGCCGCGAATGTCATCGCGGAATCGCGCGCGCTGCTGCAAACCCTGCACCACGGATTCGCCGCATGAGCGCAGTGATCGAACACTTCCGTTTCGCCCAACCGGGATGGCTGCTGCTTCTGCTGCCCGCGCTGCTGCTGATGTTTTTGCGCCGCGGCCGCGGTCCGGATGCGGCGGTGCTTTTTCCGAATCTATCGGTATTGGTGAGCCTCGGCCGGCGCGTGCGCAGGACGGCCGGCGGCGTCGGCCTGCCGCTGGCATACACCGCGCTGTTTCTCGCGATCCTCACGATGGCCCGCCCGGTCTGGCGCAATGAGTTTCAAAACCGCAGCGCCAGCGGAATTGATATCATGATCGCCTTTGATGTTTCGCTCTCGATGGACATCGACGACTTCATTGAAAACGGCAACCGCGTGAAACGCATCGATGTCGCCAAGGCGGTGGTCGATGATTTCATCAGCCGCCGCCCGGACGACCGCATCGGTTTGGTGGCCTTCGCCGGCCGGCCGCGCGATGCCAGCCCGATCACGCTCGACCACAAGTGGCTGCGCTCGGCGCTCGGCGAGTTGCGGCTCAACGACCAGTTCGACCGCGGCACGATCAAGGAACAGGGGACCGCCATCGGTTCCGCGCTCGCCGCCGCCGCGTCGCGCCTCGACGCGCGCGATGCGAAGAGCAAGATCATCGTGCTCATCACCGACGGCGCGAGCAACTCCGGCAAGATTTCCCCGATCGAGGCCGCGGAGCACGCCAAAACCCTCGGCATCAAGATCTACACCATCGCCATCGGCACCAAGGAAGGCCGCGTGGACCGCAGCATCATGCGTTTCCCTTATCAGGAATTCGACATCCCCACGCTCAAGAAAATCGCGTCCCTCACCGGCGCGGAACATTACTGGGCGCAAAATCTCAAGGCGCTGCGTGACACTTTCACGACCATCGACGAACTGGAAAAAACCGAGGCGAAAACCCACACCGTCATCGAAGACAGCGAGTTGTTTCCATGGTTTTTAGGGCTTACACTGCTCGCGGCGCTGGTTTCGGTCACGCTGCTCGCGCTCAATCCTCCGCCATCGCCCTGAAGTCCATGCAACTCGCCCATCCCTTCTGGCTCTTGCTGCTGCTCCTGCTCCCGCTGCTGGGAGTGGCGGCGGTGCTCGTCACGCGGCTGCGGCGCAAGCAGTGGGCGGCGTTCGTCGCGCCCCGGTTGCGCGGCGCGCTGTTGAAACGCGGCAGCGACCTGCCGCGCTGGTTCGCGCTGTTATTTCTGTTAGCCGCCTGCGCCATGCTGATCGCAGCCATGGCGAGACCGCAGGGCAACGACGGCACGCGCACCGAGAAATCACTCGGCCGCAACGTGCTCATCGCGCTCGACCTCTCGCGCAGCATGCGTGTCGCCGATGTGAAACCCGACCGCCTCACCCGCGCGAAGATGACGGCTTACGAACTGCTGGAGGCGATGCCGAACGAACGCGTCGGACTCATCGGTTTCGCGGGCAGCGCTTATGTTTACGCGCCGCTCACCGTGGACCATCAGGCGGTGCGCGAGACCATCGAACAGATCGATGAAAACTGGGCGACCCGCGGCGGCTCCAACATTGGCGACGCGCTGCGGCTTGCCATCAAGACCCTCAAGGAAACCGGCCAGAAGAACAACGCGCTCGTCATTTTGAGCGATGGCGAGAAACACGACGGCCGCCTTGATGACATCATTGAAGAGGCGCGCGAGGCCGGAGTTTACATATTGACCGTCGGTGTGGGCACCGAGGACGGCGATTATGTTCCGAACAAGGATTTCCCCGACGGCCGGATGGTGAACCGCAGCGGCCAACCGGTGCTCAGCCGCCTCCAGCCGGAAGTCCTGCGCAAGCTAGCATCGGAAACCAAGGGCCGCTATGCGGTTGCCGGCAGCGGCGCGGACATCGCGGCGATGGTCAACGACGTGGTGAAGGACCTCGACTCCTTTGAAATCGAAGGCCGCGAACGAACGGTGATGATCGAATTTTATCAATGGCTGGTTCTTCCAGCGATCTTGTTGCTGACAGCCACGATCCTGGCAGGCACGCGCTGGCGCGGCGTGAAGACCGCCATGCTTGCGGGCGGCCTGTTGCTGATGCCGTCCGCCGCGAGGGCGGACGAAGTATCCTCCGCCAAAAAAGCCCTGCGCTCCGGGGATTACCAGACGGCGCGCGGGACCTATCAGAAACTTGCGGAGGAAACGCGTCTCAAGGAACGCCGCGCGCGTTTCAAACTCGGCGAGGCCGCCGCCGCCGAACGCATGGAGGATTTCCGCGCCGCCCGCAGCGCCTACAGCGAGGCGCTGCTCTCGGAGGAATCCGAAGTCATGGCCCGGGCGCACCACGGCATGGGCAGGTCTTTGTTTCAACTTGGTTGGCTGGGCCTTGATGAAAAACCTTACCCGGCGGATGCGCCCGAGTCCGCCATGCTCGAACACTTCGAGAACCTCGTGCGCGACAAACTCGACGCCATGAGCCGCGAGGACGAAGGCGGACGCTCGGCGGAGGAAATCGAGTCGCTCATCACCAACTGGACGGACGCCATCCGCCACTTCGGATCAGCGCGCGCCAAGGGACTGCCCGCGGATCTAACGGATCATAACCGCAAGGTGGTCATGGTTTATCTCAAGCGCCTTCAGGAGTTGTTGGAGGAAAACAAGCAGCAGACCGAGGAATCCATGCCGCAGCCGCAGCCCGGAGAAGGCCAGCCGAAACCCGAGCCGGGCGAGGGCGAGCCGCAGGAACCCGGCGAGGAAGGCGAACCCAAGGAAGACGGCCCGCAACAACCCGGCGAACAAGGCCAGGGCGACGAGGATCCCAAGGAAGACGGCGAGGGCAAGGAAGACGAATCCAAAAAACCCGAAGACAAGTCCGGAAAACAAAAAGAAGAGGAAAATGACGGAGACAAAGGCCGCGGCGATCCCAACGAATCTCCCGAAGACCGCGCCCGCAGAATCCTTGATGAAAACTCGGATCTTGAAAAAGGCCCGCTCACACCGGGACGCCATGAATTCAACCCGCCGGAAAAAGACTGGTAATATCATATGAATGGAATTCTCAACTTCCGCAGAATGCCCGTGCTGGCCGCATGGCTCATGTTGTGCGCGCCTGTCCTTGCGCAAACCACCAGCAGGCTGTCCTCGCGTTTCCTCGCCCGCGGCGAGCAGGCCTTGTTGGAAATCGCGGTATCCGGCGTGCAACCCTCAGCGTTTCCGGAGATTCCCGCCGTCAAAGGCGTGGAGATCCGCCCTTCCGGACGCGGCGCGCAAACCAAGATGCTTCCGGGCCGCAAGCTGGAACATGTCTTCGAATACCTCGTTTCGAGTTATGATGCCGGCAGCCATGTCCTGCCGCCCTTCGAGGTGAAAGCCGGCGCAACCTCCACCCAAACCGAACCGCTGGAATTCACCGTCTTCAATCCGGACGAGCTCCGCTGGTCCGACGCCGTGGCCGGCTCCACCCGCTTCCGTTATGCCAGCGCCTTCCGCTCGCTCAACCCGCGCCCCTTCGAGGGCGAAACCACGCCGGTGGAGATCAAGGTCTACGTGCCGCGCGATCTCTTCGTCGAGGACTGGGGCATCCCGGATTTCCAGCGCGACGGAGTGACCGCATGGCGCTTCCAGCCGTCCGCGATGCGGGGCCAGGTTAATCTGTTAGGCATGCCGCATGTTTCCGTAGCCTATCCGAGCACACTCACCCCCACGCGCAAGGGTGCCGTGTCGATCGGCCCTGCCACCGTGCGGCTGATCACCACGGAAGTCGTGATGGATGGCATCCTGCGGCGGGTTTCGCGCGAGGTGCATCTCTCCATTCCGGGACTTGAACTGGAGGCCCAGCCGCTGCCCGAGGGAGCGCCCGAAGGATTCGATAACGCGGTCGGCAACTTCAAGCTGAAGGTGAACACCGAGCTGACAGACGTGCAGGAAGGCGATCCGATTCCGGTGGAGATGGTGGTAAGCGGCAGCGGCAATCTCGACACACTGCGTCCGCCCGCACCGGTGAACCCGGATGGCTGGAAACTCTACGATGCCAGCACCGAGCCGCGCGGCGACGAGAGGCGCGAACTCTCCGGCACCGTGGTCTTCCGCCAGTTCATGAGGCCTCTGGAACTGAAATCCGCCCTGCCCGCTTTCCGCTTGGTTTACTTCGATCCCAAGGCGCGCGAATACAAGACGGCTCTGACTGAACCGATTCCTCTCAACATGACACCCGCCGCAGCCGCTCCCGCCGCTGGCATCGCACCGCCGCAGAAACTCTCCATGCCTGTCGAACGCATGACCGACATCCTCGGCGTGTTGGACATTACCCAAGCCACTCGCGACCCCGGGGCGGGCATTCCCGCATGGCTGCCTCACGTGCTCGCCGGATTAATGGCGCTGGGATTGATCGGCAAGGCGCTGTGGATGCGCGTCGCACATCTTTTCCAGCGCGACCCGGCACGCAGCGGAAGTCTGGCGGAGTTGCGTGAAATCGAACAACTTGCAAAAACCGCCGATGACACCAACTTCCTGCTCGCCGCGGGGCGTTTCATCGAACAACGGCTCGGCACAAATCCGCCTCCCGAAGTGGCGGCAGTCCTGGCGGAACGTGACAACCATTGTTTCCGCGGCGAAAACAACTCCGCCGCGTCGCTGGACGCGGAACGCCGCCAGTCGATCGTCCGCACGCTGCGCGGGGCGGTCACGCTGTGGCTTGCCATCATTCTGTTAGGCAGCGCGGCGGGCACCGCGCGCGCCGCCGGAGATATCACTGCGGAGGCGCGCGCCGCCTACGATGCCGCGAGATATGATGATGCCGCCGCGCTTTGGCTCAAGGCCGGTGATTTCAACAACCTGTCCGCCGATGTGCTCTACAACATCGGCAACGCACACTACCGCGCCGGCTCCATCGGCCATGCCGCGCTCTATTTCCGCCGCGCGCTGGCGCGTGATTCCGGCCACCGGGAAGCGATGCAGAACCTGCGTTTCATCGAGCGCAAGTATGGCGCCATCACCGTCGAGCGGCCGGACTATCAATACGCGCTGGCGCGCCTGCCGCTTTCCGCATGGCAGGGTCTGATGTGGACCGGCGCATGGTTCTGCGTGCTCGGCGTGCTGGTCTTTCCCGCCACCCGGCCCGGCGCGCGCCTGCGGGTGGCCGCCATCGCCGCGCTTGCACTGGCACCTTTGTTGGCGGCGGTCGGCGCTCTTGGTTGGAGGCATTATCCGAATGACGCGCAGTTCGCACCGGTCGCGCGCCAGGCGGTGATCATCGGTGATGACATCGTGCTGCGCACCGACGCCGCCCGCACCTCGCCGGAGGTCATCGACGCGCCGCCGGGATCGCTGTGTGAAGTGATCCGCGTCTCCGGCCAGTGGGCCTACGTCGCCTTCGCCACCAAAACACGCGGCTGGGTCCCGGTGGCCGCCATCGAGAAGATCATCCCCAAAAACACACCGGCCCCGCCAACCATCCGCAAACCCAAAGCCGATGGAAAAACGGCGTGACGGGGGGCGTTGCTTACAGGAACAGCGGCTTGATATGGCGTTCCAGCAGGTTGGCGGTGACGTTTTTGGAAACGATCCCGCGGTTGGTTTGGAGCGCTTTGAGATAGGTATCGCCGAGTTGTGCGGCGATCTTGAATCCGACGTGCAATAGCTGGCGCAAGTCCGGGTTGTAGCCGGGATTCGTTTGATCGTGGCGGAGCGCGGAGGTGAATTGATCGCTGGTCCAGCCGTTGACTGCTTCCGCGGAAGGCAGGTTCGCATCGCGGATGTCGATGACGGTGGCGTAGGGCTCGCAGAGCGCGGCTTTCTTTTCCAGCGCCTTGGCATAGATGGTTTTGGCGAGCGCGAGTCCGTCGCCTGCTGATTCGGCGAGGCCGATCATTTCCTCCAGCCAGTTGGTGCCGGCGGTCTTGATGTGCAGGCCCGCGCCGCTGCGGCGGATGGCGTCGCGGATGATCGGATAGATGGAAAACTTGTCGGAACCGGAGTGGACGGAAAGTTTCAATGTGGCGGGCAAGCCATAACTTTTCACCGCATGCGCGATCACGGCGAGGTCGTCGTTGAACTCGGTTGCGAATTGTTCGGGATCACCCACGTAATCCACGCCCTTGTTGAACCGGCCGGTGAATTTGGGCGCGATGGTTTGGATCGGGATGCCGTGGTCGGCGATGGCTGCAAGAATGATGAGCAGCTCGGGCGGCGTCTGCGGGCTGTCGGTTTCATCCATGGAAACCTCGGTGACGAAGTCGTCCACGCCACCCTTGGCGGCGACAATGTGTTGATGGATGGCGGCGGCTTTCTGAACGGCTTTGAGAAATTTGTTGGCTGCCTTTTCCACATCGGCGCGGGTGATTTCAAACGGGCGGTCAATGCCATCAATCGCCACGGTTCCGATGAGTTCGGGATGCCGGTTGATGAACGCGGCGACATCCTCCGCAGTGGCGGCCTCGCCGATATCGTCGGCAACATCGAGCGTGAAGAAATCGCAGGGCGCGACGAAACGGTCCACGGTGGAGAGATTGATGTGGTCGGCGTCCAAGAGATAAGGGCCGGTCCAGCCGAGATCGGCCACAGCCTTGTCCGCGGCGGCGCGTGTTTGTGCCGGCTCGGAGCCGATGATGTTGTGTTCGCGGTTGGACTTGTTCCAGACGGGCGTGATGTCGATGCCGAGTTTTTTCGCTTCGATGAAGGCGGCAAGCTGGGCGTGCGCGCCATGGGCGAAGCGGTCGCCGACGCCGAAGGTGAATTTGGGGCAGGTTTTCATCGGGTGGTGGATGTTCATAGACCACCTCCAGCCGATCCCGCAACAACTCATACGGAACGCGCGAAGAAGGCCGCAGCATTCGCGCGTGTGAGACCGGCGAGTTCGTCCGCGGGCATGCCGAGCGCGGTTGCGAGCGCTTGGCCGACCGCGGGAAGATTGGCGGGATGATTGATGTTTTCCGGCAGCGGATGACGGATGATTTCCGATGGCGGCAGCATGTCCGGCGCATCGGTTTCCAATAGGATCCGATCGCGCGGGAGCTGGCGGAAGACTTCGATCACGCCGGCCTTGCGCGGATGCAGGAAATGCCCGGAAATCGAGAACCACGCGCCCATGGGATGAAGCTGCCGCGCGGTTTCGAGCGAACCGCCGAACGAGTGCATGAGAAAACGCGGCGGCGGCTGTGCGGAGAGCGATTCCAACAGCGCACCCCATGCCTTCAGGCAGTGAATGGTGAGCGGGCGGCCGGTTTTACGGGAGAGTGTGAGTTGCTGTGCAAAGACCGGCGCTTGCACATCGATGGAAGGAAACGAAATCCATTTGTCCAAACCGCACTCGCCGAGAGTGGCATGCGGATGTTTATCTAACAATCCAGCCAATCGTTCGATCCAGCCTTCGGTCGCGGTTTGGGCTTTCCACGGATGGATGCCGTATGCGGGAAGTATGAAATCCGGATGGACGAGCGCGAGTTTTTCGACTGCCTGCCAGTCGGCCTCGCAGGTGGCGTTGACCACGCAGCGTCCGACGCCCGCGGCCTTCATCGCTGCGATGACCGGCCCGGCGTCACCCAGCCGCGGGTCTTGCAGGTGGTTGTGGCTGTCGGTCCAGGAAAGCATGTGACATGTCATCAGCGCGGTCCTCGCGGACCGGCTTTTTTCGGCGTGTCGAAGGTGACATCGGTGATGGAAAGCCGCCGGCCGTTTGCGGGATCGTGGCTGGCCACCTGCATCTTGCGCAGTGTCCAGAGATCCTTGGCGACCTGCATCACATCCTCAACCTGGAACTCTTTGACCAGACCGCCGTTCTTGTCATGGCCGCGGATGCGCATGAACGCGCCGAATTTTTTGTGAACCCAGACATAGATGACTTCGTAGCGCCCGGCCGCGCCGCGGGGTTTGTCGATGCGGATTTTGTAACAAGACTGGCCGCCGACATCCTCCTCGCCTTCGAGTTTCGGATTCGGCCAGTAGAAGAAGCGCATCGCAAGATCCTCATAGGTGAGATCGGTGCCTGCGACGGGCGCGATGAGTTTTTCCGGAGCGAAGGCTTTTTGTTTTCCATCAATCATTTCGAACAACTCCAAAGCCTCGTCGCCGACGCGCATGTGGAAGACCTGCCACGGGCCGTTGTTTTCGTTGAACTGGAACTGGATGTCCTGGCCTTTGAGGAAAAGCACGACCGGGATGCTGCGCCTGCCGTGGCGCAGGTTGCCGCTGAGGCCCTCGTCGAGGCGGGCGAGCGCGACCGACATGCGCGCGCCTTCGAGAATGGTCTTGGCGTCCGGTTGCTGGGCGGAAACAAGCGCGGTGCTGAGAAAAACGGCCGCGAACGAGGCTTTGAGGTTCATGGCGGGGAGCATGGCGGAATCGGGCGTTTGGACAAGCCCGCTGCCGCATTCATTCAAATTTCGCCGCCCGCAGCCCGCGCTTGCGCTGCGACCGCCACTCGAATAGGAATTTCCCCGATGAAACGACACCTCGCTCTTCTCGCCATCGTTCTGTTTCCCGCCTTCGCGTCGTGCGAACCCGCCAAGGAAGCAGGGAAACCCGCCGCCGCAGCCGTGAAAGCTCCGAAAGTCCGCCTTAAAACCTCCTTGGGCGATATCGTGCTCGAACTCAACGCGGAGAAAGCCCCCATCAGCGTCGGGAACTTCCTCAGTTATGTGAAAAAGAAACATTACGACGGCACGGTGTTTCACCGTGTGATTCCGGATTTCATGATCCAGGGCGGAGGCTTCACCCTTTCTGATGGCAAACTTGTCGAGAAGCCCGCAGGCAAACCCATCAAGAACGAGGGCCAGAATGGACTGAAGAATTTGAAGGGCACCATCGCCATGGCGCGCACTCCGGCTTTGGACAGCGCCACGTCCCAATTCTTCATCAACGTGGCGGACAACGCGATGCTCGATTACCCCAGCAATGGCGGCTACGCGGTCTTCGGCAAAGTGGTCGAGGGCATGGACGTGGTGGACAAGATCAAGTCCGGAAAAACCGTCGCCGATCCCCGCGGCGAACCCTCGTCTCCTGTCGAACCCGTCGTCATCAAGTCGGCCAGCGTGGTCGATTGATTGCCATCATCACGCGCGGCCGCCGCTCCAACCGATTTCCGGATGCATCATTACTGGTCCTGCCCGCTGCTGGCATTTCTGTTGGGATCCATCCCGTTCGGACTGATCATCGCCAAGTCGAGGGGCATCGACATCCGCGCCCACGGCTCCGGCAATATCGGCGCCACCAACGTGCTGCGGGTGATGGGGAAAAAATATGGCATTCCCTGCCTCATCCTGGACATGCTGAAGGGCTTCATCCCGGTGGCGATCGCGGTGAATCTCATCCAAATCAACGGCCGGCCGGTGCAGGTGCCGCTCGGCCTGCCCGAGGCATGGGTGATGAAACTCGCCGCCGCGGACGCGCTCAAGGCGCAGATCGCACACATCGTGACGGCCCTCGCCGCAGTGCTCGGCCACAACTATTCGCCATGGGCCGGCTTCAAGGGCGGCAAGGGCATCGCCACCTCCGCGGGAGTTCTGTTAGGCCTGATGCCCTTCGCGGTATTGCTGCTGCTTGCGGTCTGGCTGCTGCTGTTCCTGACCACGCGTTATGTTTCCGTGGCCAGCATCGGAGCGTCCTGCGTGCTTCCGCTGCTCACGCTTTGGGGATCATGGCACCACGGCCGCATCCAGGACGGCACCTGGAACAAGCCCTTGTTCGTCTTCACCATCATCATCGCCGTGCTCGCGGTCTGGAAACACCGCTCCAACATCCGGCGGCTGATGGACGGCACCGAAAGCCGCTTTGAACGCAAGCGCTCGAATCAATCGTCGAACTGATATCACATTGGTGTTTACAACAACCCTTCCATCCCATGACCCCCATCACCTCCGCCGCCATTCTCGGAGCCGGCTCCCTTGGAACCGCCCTCGCGAAACTCCTCTCGCCGAAACTTGAATCCATCCTCCTCGTTTCGATCGACCAGTCGTGCGCTGACGGCATCAACCGCGATCACCGCAATCCGAAATATTTGACTGACATTTCCCTGGACGTAAACGTCCGCGCCACCACCGACCATCGCGAAGCGCTCGCCATGCCGCTGGTCATCATCGCCGTGCCCACTGTGGGCGTGCGCTCGGAAGCGGAGAAACTGGCCTCTCTCGGCTTGCCCGTTGAAACCGCGCTGGTTTCCTGCTCCAAGGGCATCGAACGCGAGACAGGCGAACGCATGAGCCAGATTCTGCGCGAGGTTTTCCCCCACAATCCCATCGGCATCCTCACCGGTCCCAATCATGCCGAGGAAATCGCACGCGGCCTCGTGACCTGCGCCGTGGTGGCTTCCGAAAACCCGCAGCTTGCAGAAGCCTTGCAGGAACTTTTCACGCTGCCTCGTTTCCGGGTTTACACCAGCGACGACGTCGCCGGCGTGGAACTCGGCGGTGCGGTCAAAAACGTCTATGCCATCGCCGCCGGCATGGCACACGGCCTCGGCCTGGGCGACAACGCGGTGGCCGCGCTTGTCACCCGCGCCCTTGCGGAAATGACCCGCCTCGGCACCGCGCTTGGCGGCCGGTCGGAAACCTTTGCCGGACTTTCCGGCGTCGGAGACCTGATCGTCACCTGCTTCTCGGAGCACTCGCGCAACCACCGCGTGGGACTGGCTCTCGGCAAAGGCCAGACGCTGGAAGAGGCAATGGCCTCGCTAGGCATGGTCGCCGAGGGTGTGCCCAACACGCTTTCCATCCACGAGGCGGCCCGCAAGGCCGGCGTGCGCACGCCGATCATCGATGCGATGTATGCCATTCTCTATCAGAACAAACCCGCCGCGGACGCCATGCGCGAATTGCTCGCACGCGACCCGCGCCCGGAAAACAGTTAACTGGAAAGCATCCGCAGCGGATTCCCAAAACCCAGCCGCGCGGACATTCCGAACCACAAGCCATGATATCGGTCACTGTTTCCGATCTTGCTGAATTCGACGGATTCATCCCGTGGCTTGTCTCCGGCGCGTGGAAGGACGATCTTCAACCCTCCAATCTCAAGACCGAGGGTTATACGATATCCCTGCTCAAACTTCTGGATGACGATGAAGCATACGATGATCCGGATTTGCTGGTTGGCTCGCAAGTAAGGGAGCCGTCCGGCAATTACCACCGTGCGGCCATTTCCTTCTACTTCGATTATGAGGACGAGGATTTCCCCATCGATTTCACCTTCGATTGCTCATGTTCCAATTCCTACGTTTGCCGCCATGTCGCCGCCACGATGGAATTGTTGTCCTCGATTGCGGCCACCGCCAGTCCCGCGCGGAAAGCTCCCGTCAACCCGGAAATCGACCGCTGGCTCAACATGATCCGGCAGGCGGAAAAAATCGTCGCGGCAAAGTCCGCGCGTCCCGCCCAGCCCGACAAACCCTACAACAAGTTCCTCGCCTATTGCATCGAGTACCGCGAAAGCCGTTACATATACGGCGGCAGCGTGGTGGAACCATATTTCGCACTCCACATCGGCAGTTTCAACAAATCCGGCGGCCACAGCATTGAGGCCAGCCACGCCACCGCGGATCCCTCGAAGCCGGCCAGATACATGGCCGCCGAAGACCTCGCCATCTGCGCGGCCTTCCACGCCCACCGCCGCAAAGTCGGCGCATGGGGAGCGGAATTGCCGCTCGGCGGTCCCGGCTGGGATGACATTCTAAACGCCGCGCTCGCCACCGGACGATTGTTTTTCACACGGCAGGCCGCCGATTACCGCTCGTCGCGCATCTATCAAACTCTCTCCGGAGGCCCTCCGCACAATGTGGAGCCCGGCTGGGAACTCACGGAAGACGGTTCCGCGCGCCCGGTCCTCAAGCTGCCATCAGAAACCATCACCATCATCCCGACCCAGCCGCTGCGTTACATCGATTCCGCAGAACACTCCATCGGCTTGGTGCAAAGCGAGGTTCCGCATGAAATCCTCGCCGTCTGGCCCGGCGGACCCGTCATCCCTGCAGCGCGCGTGCCCGACATCAACGCCGAACTGCGGTCCATTCCCACCGCCACGCCGCTGCCCACACCCGCCGAGAAACCGGCCCATGTTCTCAGCGGTCTCACGCCCGTCCCCACGCTCCATATCACATGGGTGATGTGCGGCATCTATCAGAAACGCCATATCGGCGGTTTGGTGACATTCCAGTATCCCGGCTGCCCGCCGCTTGCTCCACGCGCGCCCGACAGCCCGCCGCAAACCTCATGGATCGAAGGCGACAAGCGCATGATCCTCCAGCGCGACGTGACCGCGGAAAAACAACTGCTTGAAGTTCTAACCGATAACGGACTCTCACCCATCGGCCACTTCTACGCCGACGGCGAACTCAACGACAAGAACCGCCGCTCCTTCGTGCTTAATGATCTCAAGGCGACCTCCGCCGATTGGCTTGAATTTCTAACAAGCGACGGGGCGGAGGCCCTCAAGTCCAAAGGCTGGATCATCGCCAGCGATCCGAAGCTCGGCCTCACCGTCCAAGACATCGCCGACTTCTTCCCCGCCATCGAGGCCGATCCGGATCATGGCATCGACTGGTTCCGCTTCGATGTCACCGGAGAGTTCGACGGCAAGCGCGTGAGTTTGATCCCGCAGATCGCCCGCGCCATCGCCGAGGACTGGCACGAGCGTTACAAGGATGACAACATGCCGGAAACCCTTCTCATCCCCTGTGACAATCCCGCCGACGGACACATCCGTTTTCCCGCCCGGCGGTTTCTGGAAATCGTTGATCAAGTCCGCCACCTCTTCCATGGCAAGGATGGCGCTGGAGGCCCGCTGCGCCTGGACCGTCTCAGCGCCGCCGGCATGGCCGACGCGCTCGCCATCCAAAGTTCGGAAACCACCCGCGCGCTGGCCGAACTCGGCCGCAACCTGCGCGACATCAAAGGCCTGCCGCCCGCCGAGGTCCCGGCCACCATCAAGGCGGATCTCCGCAACTATCAGATCGATGGCTTCCGCTGGCTGCAGTTTCTCGCCAGCCACGGATTGCACGGCATTCTCGCCGATGACATGGGCCTCGGCAAAACCCTGCAAACCCTCGCCCACCTCGCCGCCGAGACCGAGAGATTCCCCGACAAGCCCTCGCTCGTCATCGCCCCCACCTCGGTCGTGCCGAACTGGGCCGCCGAAGCGGAAAAATTCGCGCCGCACCTCAAGGTGCTCGTCCTTCACGGCAACGAACGCGCCGATCACTTCGAGCGCATCGCCGAACACCACCTCGTTCTAACAACCTACCCGCTGCTGGTGCGCGATTTCGACGAACTCGCCAAACACCACTGGCACACGGTCGTGCTCGACGAGGCGCAATACATCAAGAACCCGAAATCCATCACCGCCTACAGCGCCTGCAAGCTCAAGGCCGCCCACCGCCTCTGCCTCTCCGGCACGCCGATGGAGAACCACCTCGGCGAACTCTGGAGCCTCATGCGCTTCCTCATGCCCGGTTTCCTCGCCGATGAGAAAACCTTCAACGCCCACCTGCGCAAGCCGATCGAACGCGATCATTCCGCCGACGCCCAGATCGCGCTCAACCGCCGCGTCTCAACCCTTATCCTGCGCCGCACCAAGGATCAGGTCGCCACCGAACTGCCGGAAAAAACCACGCTCATCCACGGCATCGATCTCGCACCGAAACAAACCGACCTCTATGAATCCGTGCGCGCCGCCATGGACACGCGCGTCCGCGACGCCATTGCCGACAAGGGTCTCGCCAAGTCCCACATCATCGTGCTCGACGCCTTGCTCAAGCTCCGCCAGATCTGCTGCCATCCGCAACTCCTCAAGAGCGAAGCCGCCCGGCGAGTGACCGACTCCGCCAAACTTGAATTCCTCACAAGCGAGTTGCTGCCCCAACTCATCGAAGAAGGCCGACGCATCCTGCTGTTCTCGCAGTTCACCTCCATGCTCGAACTCATCGAGGAACATCTCGAACTCCAGGACATCCCCTTCCTCAAACTCACCGGAGAAACGAAAGAACGCGCCAGGCTCGTCAAGAAATTCCAAACCGGCGAAGTGCCCGTCTTTCTCATCTCGCTCAAAGCCGGCGGCACCGGCCTTAATCTAACAGCCGCCGACACCGTGATCCACTACGACCCCTGGTGGAACCCCGCCGCCGAAAACCAGGCCACCGACCGCGCCCACCGCATCGGCCAAACCAAACCGGTCTTCGTTCACAAACTCGTCTGCCGCGGCACCATCGAGGAACGCATCCTCGAACTCCAAAAACAAAAATCCGCCCTCGTCGAAGCCCTGCTCTCCGAGGACACGAGCAAACTCCGCATCGACGCCGAAACCCTCTCCCACCTGCTCGCGCCGATGTAGGCGCGGTCGAAAGACCGCACTCTTCCGCTCTATCATTCGGCGCATCCATCAGTGAATCGTGGCTTGTGGATCGAAGATATGACCGAACGGCATCTCTTGCTCTGCTATTTCCCGAAGGAACCACCCCGCGAACCAAATTCTGATCCTGGATTTTTGGAAGGAATAAGGAATGCGGGAAAAGATCGGCATTCAAGCCCGCAATGACTGATGTCCAATCTCCTTTCCTAAGAATCTCCTTCACCCCGCCCGTGTTTCCGATAGCCTTGCGGCAATCACTCTCGATCCATGCCACCCATGCACTCCAAGCCGCTGACCACCCT
>Ga0315904_10004988_pt1 | contig 18565 bp, 29 predicted proteins | sample LakEriMetagenome_6_FD_203529 | JGI IMG/M metagenome (GOLD analysis project Ga0315904, IMG submission 203529) | Freshwater fungal communities from buoy surface, Lake Erie, Ohio, United States - Buoy 12 MA120 | ecosystem: Environmental > Aquatic > Freshwater > Lake | place: USA: Lake Erie, Ohio...
GTCACTAGCCCTACTCGTAGAAAGTACCGCCCCTGATATGGACGGGCTTCCTGCCTATAATCAAACCCTGCTATTCGGGTACAAGAACGAAGTCCAATGCTATCACCGTATCTCCAACGGCACTAAAGGTCGTGGGCAGGTATGGACTAAGGTTAGCCACGTTGATACCGATAGCCTTATCTACAACGACCCCGTAGCCGTTGTCCTCAATGACCGTGACCTATCTATGGTCGAACTAGGTCTAGTTACCAATATCGCCGTTAAAGCCCTATATGCTAATGAAAGTGCCACCCCTACAACCGCGCCGACGGCACACAAGGAAGTAGTCAATAACCTTATCGGTCGCCTAGTATATGGAGACCCTGACCTAGCCGATTACCTCACCGACAAGCGTAGGACTAACGGTATTACTATCTCTCCCCTATCTATCACTAAGCCTATTGGTGACGTTACGGAAATCGCGCAAACCGCGCCTATTGAGCCTACTGAGCCTAAGGCTTATGAGGACGTCAAGGTCGCACTCAATGAGCAGGTAGAAGCACTAAGCCTAGCCATGATTAGCGTTCCCGACCCTAAGTGGGCTAAGCAATACGTTAATCGTATGATTGACGGCGTTCAGGATTGGGCTATCTATGACCACGCTCGCGCTAACGCTATCAACGTGTTGGTAGAAGGTGGCGCAGGTAGCGGTAAAACTATCTCCGTCCAAAGTTATGCAAGTGCAAGAGGCTTACGCTACTTCAACGTATCAAGCAATAACGGTATTGACCCGTCTCAACTATTCGGTCGTTGGATACCTAAGGCAGACGGTCACGGCTACCAATGGCAAGACGGTGCGGTTACGCAAATCGTCCGTCACGGTGGCGTACTCCTATTGAACGAAGTGAACTTCCTACCCGTCCGTGTCTCAACCGTACTATTCTCACTCCTTGACTACCGCCGTGAAATCCAACTATTGGAGAACGGTGGAGAAGTAATCAAGGCTCACCCCGACCTGCTAATCGTAGCCGACATGAACTTAGGCTACAAAGGTACACAAGCACTAAATCAGGCGTTCAATGACCGCTTCGGTATCAAGTTAGAGTTTAACTACGATAAGACTATTGAGTCTAAGGTCGTCAAGAATAAGGCTCTCCTTGACCTTGCCTACCAACTACGCGCTCAATACGATATTGAGGAAATCTCAACCCCTATCTCAACCCGTGGGCTAGTGGACTTTATCTCCAACGCTAAGAACTTCGGTATTGACTTCGCGGTTACCTGCTACGTCAATGGTTTTGATAAAGAGGAACGCGGTGGCGTAAGACTAGCGTGTGAGACACACAAGTTTAATATCGCTACTGAACTAGGCTTATCGCTTACTTCACCCGTGTCTGAGTCCGAGTCCTATGAGGTACTCAACTAATGACCACTATCCGTCAAATCAAGAAGTCCGACGATTACCTCAACGACTTTAATAATAGTTTCAATATCGCCGTTGAACTAGAGGGCGGTGGGTACGCCTACACTAACGCCGAAGGCTTCACCCGTGACGAACTCATGGGTGACGTAACGGACGAGATGAACCGACTAGACGCTATCGGTGCGGTATATCAACGCGCCGATAGAATTATCACGGGCGATAGCGATATTGCCGTGACTATCACTCGCACTAAAGAAATGACCGAGCCTTCAATGACGGACGGTAAAGATATTATCCTTAACGGTAATCTTATTGACGACGTGACGGACGATACGATTATCGGACTCAATGGCGTTAATTACCACGAACTCGCTCACGTCCTATTCTCTCCACGCGTTGGAAGCGCACTAGGGCAGTACGTCACCACTAACAATATGAAGCGAGCCTTCAACGTGTTAGAGGAAGGTCGTATTGAGCGACTAATCACAACACTTTACCCTAGCACTACGCTTACGCTTGAAGCCATGAACCATGACTTTATTCTGCGTGACCACCCTAGCCAATGGGGTAACTCGTTCGCTACTACTACGGGTCGTATGTACCTACCGCTAGAACTACGTCAAGTTATTGCCGATAAGTTTATCGCTCAATACGGAATAGCCTTAGCGCAAGAGGTACACGCTATCGTGCATGAGTACCGCACACTCTCCTTCCCTACCGACTTTGCTCGCGCTAAGGAACTAATCGCTCAACTAACTAATCTAATAGGAAAAGATGATGAGCCTGAAACGGAGTGGGCGCAAGGTCACGGTGACCGCGTACTACCTGAGAAGGGTCGCCCTAAGTCGGGCAAGGAACAAGGCTCACTTCAAGAACGAGCAAAAGATAATAAACCTGAGGAACTAAACAATAATCCTACGGGCTTCGGTAATGGTATCGGTGACGAAACTAAAGGTGAGCCTGAGGAATACAAGGGAGACGACCATAACCTTAGCGATAAGGATAAGGACTTACAAGCGCAATTAGAAAAGCGCATGAACGAAATCAAGAACGATAAGCGTATCGCCCGTGAACTTAAAGATACCCGTACGGCTATCTTAGGCAGTACCGATACACGCACTAAGTTACCGAAGGCTAATGCTAGTGAGCAGAAAGCCACCGAGCAAGGTATCGCCTATGCTCGTAGGTTCGGTCGTGAGTTAGAGCGTATCGTCCGTGATAACGACCCTTCGTGGGAACGCTTCCTGCCTAGCGGTAAGTTAAATATCTCTCGCACTATGAACCCCGACGTTAATGCTATCGGAGAAGCCTTCGACGTATGGGATACGGGCAACGATAACACGGAGATTGAAGCGACTATTCTAATAGATAACTCAGGCTCAATGTGGGGACTTATGTCCACCGTATGCGAGCAAGCATGGATTATCAAGCGCGGTATTGAAAGTATTGACGGTAGCGTTAGCGTGTATTCTTTCAATTCTGATAGCAAGGTTGTATATGAAAGCAACGAGAAGGCTAAGCCTAACGTGTATCGCTACGTTTCTAACACGGGGTGGACTAATCCCTACCGCGCACTCATAGAAGCCGAGCGCACACTAAAGGCGAGCAGTAAGCCTAACAAGTTATTCTTTGCTATCACGGACGGTCAATGGTCGGACGATAAAGATTGCAACGACGTTATCAAGCGCATGAAAGAAGCAGGTATCCTCACCGTTGTAGTCTATCTATCTAACGATAGCGATAGCCTTCACGACATAATGCTACGCGCCCGTGAGGGTGAGGAACAAGCGAAGGCATACCTAGCCTCACTTAATCATGGGGCGCATATATTCAAGTCGGTATCTGAGCCTAAGCACTCGTTAGCACTAGCCAACGAGATTATCAAAAGCACCCTAAACGGAAAGAAGGTGGCGTGAGCCATGACCGCAACAAACAATATCAACTACCATATTGACGGAAAAGAAATAGTCGCAGAACTACAAGTAGCACTTAACAACGTTAAACGCATGAACTACACGCTCGCTATCAAGGCTACGCTTATCCGTATCCTTGATGAGTGCGAACGCCTACAAGCAAACGGCATGGACGTTACGGAAATCGTAAGTCTCGTCCAAACTATCTTTGATTACACGACGTATATCACCGATACGCCCGACGAAGTACCAAACGCTTAATCACTTAAATAGGAAGCACACGCCTTAATAGAAAGCAGGTAGCAATAATGATGAACCCTAACGATATTGTTCTAGTAACGCGTGAGGAAATTGAGCAATTAACGGCTAGTCCTATCTCAGATAGTGAGTGGGAACAAGTGCGTGACGAGATTATCTCCAATGACGACCTATGGGCGCATATTGACCTCGTTATCAAAACCGTAGTAGATGAGGTAACCGCGTAATGGCTATCTATCACTACGTCGTGGAATACGACACGGATAAAAAGCGTTGGGATTGGAGTCCTAATACCGAGAACGCTCGCTTCGGTAACCACACGATATACGACCATAATATGGGTTGGGTATCGTACGAAGATGAAAGCGTTAAGGCTATGGACGAGCGATTAAACAAACGCTTACACTTAGGATTAAAGTTTCTTAATTATTATGATGAGAGATATAACTAAATAGAGAATTGGGTAAGGTTAGGGTAGTGCTAAACCTAACTGTCTCAGCACCGCAAGCGTTGGCATAGAATGACGAAGGTATTAAGAATAATCTTAGCCCTTACTCGTCATAACTACCCAACCACGCCGTCAATAGACCTTAGGACATTGTGCCTAACCTTATCCGAGATTATTCCTAATCTACTTAGGTAGCGATAAGATACGCCTGCACTATGGGGGTCAGTATCACGGTAGTAATCGTTGGTGGGGTTGTAGGGTGCGGTAACGCACAATAGCCTATGTAAAATAGCCTCTTAAAATTGCCAACACTAGATGAAAGCGTGACGTTGTGCGAAGTAGATTAGGTACTAAATTGGATACGGAGAACACTCACGCCCATATAGATTGGGTAGGGGGAAGCACCAACGACCGTGGAGTGGGAAGCGGTGAGGGCGAAGCAATAGTAGCCCAACAATAATGGAGTGCCGATACCTTCCGTGTGCCGATAGTTGTAATACCCTAGCGGTAAGAAGTTACCTACCCGTAGGTACGCGTAATTGTATTGTGCGCTAGGGTATTACGATTGAACAACAACCGACTAATAGAAAGAGAAATAATATGGGACTAGATATGTACCTATACGCAAGCAAGTATGTAAGTAGTAGCGAAGTGTTTGAGAAAGATAGCCCTACGCGGTTTGCAGAGATTATCAAAGCCGTGGGTGCAGACGACTTCCCCAAGCCTGAGTTTGGTAGTGCTACCGTTGATATTCAAGTTGGGTATTGGCGCAAGGCTAATGCTATCCACGATTGGTTCGTTCAGAACTGCCAAGGTGGAGAGGATAAGTGCCAGAAGGCTTATGTCTCACGCGATAGCCTTATTCAATTAAGAGAAGCGTGTAGAGCAGTATTATCGGAGAAAGGTAATCAAGAGAACGCTGAGAAGCACTTACCTACCGCTTCGGGTTTCTTTTTTGGTGGTACTGAGTATGACGATTACTACTGGGATTATGTAGAGAGTACGATTGTAACTATTAACACGCTATTGTTAGCCGTCCCTGAGGATTGGGACTTCACTTATCAGAGTAGTTGGTGAGAGAGATGAGTAACAATAAGTCAATGTGTCCGTGGTGCGGAGACCTGTACGAAGTTACCGCGTGGGGCAGACCGCATGATTGCGACGAACCTACGGTGAGAGAAATGGACGGCGTATCGTGAGTGAGCCGTTCTATTTAAGTGGCGACCCCTTTTCTAACTCAGACTATTCTGATGGAATACAAGAGGTCGAGTGCGCCGAGTGCGGGCAGTTAGCCGAAGTGCCAACCAAAGAGGAGTATTCTCATGGAGAGACTTCGTGGTGGGCTGAGTGGATATGCGTATGCGGAGAGAGTAATTCCGCTGAAGGCTGGTACGACCCGAACTTCAGAGATTAAGGAGAGATAGTGAAACGTAAAGTTATTCTAATCTTAGATATAGATGATAATTCCGACGACCCTATGAAGATGTGGAGTGCAGAGGAAGATTATCTTTGCGACGCGGTAGGAGAGTTAGAAATGGTGGAGTGCGTAGATATACTAATCGTGCCTGAGGGTACGACTAGTACGGAAATTAACTTTGCCGATTAGTTTGTGTTGGCGCGACAACGCGCCTGTTTGATGTAGTATAAACCCGTGGCTAACAAGCCCATTAACAAGGAGTAAATAAATGACTAAAAAGGTACATGTGACTTTCTATGCTGAAACGATTAAAAACCAAGCAAAAGGTGGCGCGTGGCTCACGACTATCCGTATTACTGATGAAGGCATGGATACGCCTCACGAAGTAATCACCGCAGCATGGTCTAATGCTTCCGCAGCGAAGCGATTTATTAAGGAAAAGGTGCAGGAACTAACACCGCGCAAGTCTGTAAAGATGATTGCCAGTACGAACGTAGATGCTAAAGGAAAGCCTGTCGCGTTCGTAGGTCAAATTGGCTATAAGCGAGAAGCATAATGAGTGGCGTTTATCCACAACCCGATTGGACACCAAGTCAAGACCCAACGGTTATCCCTTACGAGGACGACGATGAAGAAGATGAGGATTAAGAGAGAGAGCTTTAACTACGCATGATTAGGCGTTAAGGCGAGTCTTAACCTTTCTAACGCTAAGGGCGGTCATGACCTCGTTGTTTTGTATTCTTGCGGGAAACAATGAGAGAGCCGTACCTGCGCCTGAACATGAGAAAGCCCCCTGTTGGTATTCAGGGGGCTTTCGCTTTAGAGAATATACATAAGTAAAAGAGCACTTATGGGTAGCGTAATAAAAAACGCCATAAGGTAAAAAAACCCTTTGTTCAATGGGGCAGGTTCATTATCTAAATGCCTAGAGAGACCATCGTTAATAAAATATGGCCCGCCATGCTTTGAGAAATGATTTCTGCCCATATAGAGAGTATATGGGGTTTTCTTCTTTACCTCATGCCTTAGGGACTTCGCAAAAGTCAGTAGAGCAATACTTCTCACCAATAGCGTCAGAAGCCATGCCTGCGTACACGTCAGTAAAGTCAATAGGCAGGAGAGAGTGCGTGTACTTCTCGTAGTCCTCTTGCGTCATTTGAGTGTAAGGCATTTGAGGATAGACGTGGTTACCCATAGGTAAGAAAGAGACAGTTTTGAGTTGCCCGTCAAACATATGAAGCACAGTCCCAACCGCGTCCTTCTCCTTGACCGCATCAAAAGAGACAGTTACAGAGACAGAGTTATCAGACCAATGGCGTTGAGCCATAGCCGCGAGAGAGGTCTTTTCAAATATAGAAACGTCCTTCTCTGAACGGAGAGCCATGGATTTAATTGGAAAGAAGACTACTGAAGTTGTATTAGGAGATTCTGAAGCTGGTTCTACGATGTAGCCGCTAGCTTTGAAGAGAGGCAACATAGGGTCTTCGTTACCAAATCTAATAGCACGAAGGAAGTATTGACCGCCAGGAGTCCAATGTACTCCAGGAGACTCTCCAGCCAAGATAGAAACAGTTCCACTAGGCTTAACAGTTGTAGTCTTAATAGACTCGCGGATACCTAGCCACTCAGAGTAAGACTTGTCGTACTGCTGAACAGTTGAGTACCCAGCATCCATCCACTCACGAAGAGTCGGAAGCCCTACGCGGTCAGCAAAATTAGCCACACCAGAGATAGAAGTTCCAATACGACGGTTGCGTTGCATAATTGCGTTAGTCTCTTCCCAATGTGTAGGCAAGAGGGTAACAGTCTTAGCGTAGAGGTAGGCAAACTTAAGAGTTCTCTTGAAATCTTCCAAGTTGTCGTGGCGATTCAAATAAGTCTCAACCAGAGTACAGCACTCAAATGATTCAAGAGACTGCTCAGCGCAAGGGTTGTACCCCGCGGCTCGCCAGTCCTTGTTATTAGCAGGGTCAACCAAGCGCCCGTACTTGCGAGTAACATCCATCCAGATGACGCCAGGCTCACCGTTGAGCGCAATACCCTCAACAATGTGTTCTAAATTAGAACCCACGCTAACCTCAACAGAGTTGTTAGACATCCAAGCCCAGCCAGGAGCTGCAGGGTCGTAGGAGTTACGTTCAGGGTAAATAGCAGGGTTTTTCAGATTTAAGAAGTCTTGGTCATCTAATCTACCCATGAGTAGCTCAGCTGAGCGGCGAACGTTGCCAGAGACTACGCAAACTCCAATTAGATTGCCAAGGTCAGCAATGTCTTTTCTAGTTAACTTCTCCCCAGCACGGTTCTTAAATATAGAACGGACGTAGTTGTGAAGTTTAATTAGTGGCTCTGGGCCCGCGGCTGTTCCGCCAAAGGTTTTGATTGGGACACCCGCTGGGCGGATTTCTTTGTAATCAAATACTGGAGCCTTGCAATCTGGTTTGAGGTAGGCATTGATGAGGGTCGAAGTTGATTCAACCCAACCTTCTCTGGTATCTGGAATGATGATTGGGTCGGTATCTGGTTGTGGTTCATAAATAGTAAAGTCCTTATCCGCGCCCTTGTCGTCAAAACCAACACCCACTCCGAGCATTGAAGCTTCCATTAGAAAAGCAAATGGCTTGGCTGGGTTAATCTTGGTCATAGATTCAGTTGAAACAAAGGAACAGTTCTGAAGTGCCGCTGAGTTCTTCTGCTCATTGACTAGGGGCGTTCCCATTACCCACAGACCTCTCCCTGGGGGAGTCCACTTCAGATTAAACAGGCGGTCAAAGGCTTCCTTAGCCGAGGACTGAGCTTTGGCATCATTCCAAGGTAGGCGGTTAGTCTTAGCGTGGTCTTTCTGAATAGAATACATACCGTTGATTACGCGCTCGCAGACATCAACCCAAGTCTCCTTGGTACCGTCAGCCTTCAAACGAGAATAGGTACGAAGGAAGGTAATTTCTCCAACAGAGTTGCCACCTGCATCCACGTAACCCCAAGGGACTTTCTTCTCCTTGTAACCTGATACAAACTCTTCAGCTAAATGAAATGACAATGACATACGTTCTCCGCTCTATGCTTGGTTTTATAGTTTACTTAATGCGTTACGGGTAGTTCAGCGAGTACGTTGTTCCATACCCTGCTAGCACTCTCTTATATGATAAGAGTGGCTAGCCTTCTTCTATGATTTCACGTATAACTTGGGTAGTTTGCTCCTCGTTTAGACCGTCGTTTGGTAACTCTTTGAGTACGTTTGCTCGGTCTCCGAAGATGGAACTTAGCACACCTGCGGAGCCTTGTCGCTCTACAGTCATGCGAATAAACTCACGTGAGTCGTCCAATTCTTTGGTCGTTTTAATCAGTTTGAACAGGCGGTCAATCTCTTGAGAAACGTTCGGGTCAGCGTATCCACCGCTCATTTCTTCAGCAAAACGCATGAAAGCAACGCGTTGTCCCTGCATTTCAATGATGGCATTGATAAGGGATTTGAGTTGGTCTTTGGTCTTTACCTCAATAGGTAACTTGAAAGCGCACACACTTTGAGGCTTAAAAGCAGGGCAGTTAGAGGCTACAAAACAGGTATCACAAGCCCTAAGTGAAGACGCCTGTGACTGTACTGTTTGTACATCTTTGATGGTTCCATCGTCCTCAACAACGGTATTTATCTCGTACCCAAAGACTGGCAAGTTGCCAATTTCAGCAGGGTCACGTGGCATAAGTTTCCGCACCTGAGACCCCTTGTTATCAATATCAGTTGGGGTAGTTTCCGCGTTAGATACTACTTCCATTTCACCGCTGTTATCATATAAGAAGCCTTCGTCATTCACGCCGTTCACCTTTCGTTCAAATTGGCCATACGACCACACCGCTAGTCGGCAGACTTCCTTAGGGTCATCTTCCAAAATCTTATCTACATCTAAACCCGCTTTCAAGTACACATTACGGTACCGTGAGCGCGCTTGGTCCTTCATACGCTTTGGGTAGCGCTTGACCTGCATACCATCCCATACGATGGTTTCACCATGCATCATTGGGCTAAGCCAAGACATGGTGCTTGCCGTCTCAATGCTGACCTGACGCAGATTGTCTGGTTTAGCACACCCTATCGCATGGAAACGGGTACCGCTAGTCCTTGCGTGAGTTCTGGTCACTACGGCGAGCTGGGTCTGCTCTTCAATCGCGTACCCAGGGATTGCAATATCTAAGTAGTCATCTACCATTAGATTCAATCCTTTTAATCCAGATTCGGGGTCCCAGACGGGCTGGAACTTACCTGGCGGCACCTCCGCCCAAGCTGTCTTCCTCTGCAGCTCAACAAAAGCTGGGTCTACCTCGCTAATCTCATTGAAAGTAGTGAGGCGGTCTATGTTGTTAGCAATAAAGTCTTCGTACTCTGCGGCAAAAGCTGCAAGGTCGTCTGAGCTGAGCTTTGTACCTTTTGGAATCCCTGGGTACACATAGATAGCGTAATCCTCATTAAAGTAGTTTTCTAATAGGTAATCCTTGTTCTTAGGCAATCCCCGCTCCCGCAGCCGCCAGAAGCTGACGCCTACCTGGGTGGCTGAAGTTGTCTCTAACAGTGTGCGGTTACTTGGGACCTCAGCCCCTAAATAAATTAGTTTCATTGAAGGCGTGGGTCTTCCTTAATTGAATCCTGCTGAGTGGCTATCTCGGCCTCAATATCTGCCCAGCTCTTACGGCCTTCGCGGCTGTCTGGCCTGAACTCTTCTTTAATATAAGAAGGCTGAAGGAAGGCGTTTACAGTAATGCCTATCTCTAACAGCTGTTTAATTAGAACAGGGTTAGATGTAAATACCATCTCTACTGGGCCATTGCTACGGCAGTATTCAACTTGACGTAGCTCAGGATTATCTGTCATAAATGGGATATCTCGCCCAATTAGGTCGTCTATCTTATTAATTTTATGCTGCTTTAGCCACACGTCATCAACCGCTTTATTTGCAGACAGAAGTATGACTCGGTTGTTCTCAGCAAGTAATCTATATAAACCTAAGCCTTGATAAATAGGCGTGTTTGTATGCGAGCGTAAAACACCGTCTATAAACATTAAAAATGTCACGAATTAGTTCTCCAACTGCTTAGTAATTACTTAGGATTTATTAAAGCTCTTCTTATTAAGGTGTCTGTACTTGGTAGTTCCATGCCATAGGTTGATTGCTCAAAGTCTTTTTTACTTCGCGTTGATATGTCTTTTAATTTCTTTAGTGCTTGAACTGTACCAGCAGATTTACCAGATTGCCAGCGATAGTTAGCGATATCAGCATACCCTAAGCCTTCAGGGCTAAACGCTGACTTACGACCACTATGTATATCTTCAAATAAAGCAGCTCCTTGTTGCACGGCAAGATGCAACGCGGCTTCCGCATTGCGACGTGCGTTATCTGTTGTTGCTGAGCCTATACCTGTTAACGCTTTTGAATACCTAGATAGAATCTCTGTTGCCATAGACGTATCTTGTGCTACTTTTCTATCCCACATTTTATTAACTGGAGTTTTGCGAATCTCTGGTTGAACTGTCCAGTCGTCGTTGGTTAACGAGTAGGCGGCATACGGCTTAATAGAAATAATGTCTGGTTTAACATTTACATAAAAGGTCAACTCGTACGCTTCTAAAAAGTTTCCTGTTTTTGGATGCAGTGCCGTTCTAAAGTCTTCATTAAACATCGCAGCAATCTGCTTGTCACTTAACGCTTTGTATTCTGGATTAGATTGACGAAACTGTAAGTAGTTAACACCTATTAGGCAGTCTAAATCAGCTGGGCTTCTAGCGGCAGACCATTGGTACGACACAGCTGAGCCAGCAAGCCAAGCATGAATATAAGCTTCAGGGTTGTAGTAATGAACCCGTAGGTGCTCAATAAGGATTCGCAATATAGCCGAACGAACAGCGGGAACTAATTTATTGTCTCTAAATAGGCGAGGGTCTAGACCTGCTGAGGAAGGGGCAAAGTAGGAAGTCTCTGACGGCTCAACTTCTACGGGTGTTGCCTGTGCAACTAATGCTTTGTAGAAGTCCATCTACTTATTATAGTTCTTTTTCTCGTTCTTCCTTGTAGATAACGTCATATCGCTTCATCTTTTCTTCAATGTCGCGCTGCATAGGTTTAGTCATAAACCCACACTCATTGTGGGCATTAACAAATGATTGAGCCCACACTAACAACAAAGTGTCATTGTCAGACGCATCTGCTTGAAACGATGCTTCGCAGTTACAACTCATTTCTATGAACATATCTACCGCTCTCTTAGCTGTGTATGTACAGTATACAACTGAGTTACGGGCTATTTATTCGTAAAGGCCACGCTCTTTATAGGCCTTTTGCTGGTTGTACATCTTGACAGGGCAAAAATCGCACAAATGGACCTTAATTGTGGACTTGGCCAAGCCCTCAGCAGCACGTTCCTTGTCTGTACCAGGCTTTAGGAGCTTCCGCTCCGTCTTATAGTCTGGGCACTGGCCCTTCGGGCTCTGATGAACCTTCCAGCAGGACATAGCATCTGCGCTAAATGTATCTTTAAGGTCGTAAAATCCTGTGCCAAATACGTCAAGACCTGCGGTCAGTGGACTTTTAGATGTGAACTGCTCTTTAATCTGAGCAACGATAGACTCTTTAATCTTTGGGGTCATCCAATAAACCCAGTTAATATCTACAAGCGCGCCGTAGCAACCCTTGCGCTCATGCGGGGCGTTAGCCTCTGCCAAATAAGGGTTATCGGTTTGGTCAAACTTACCATCCCCAAGGTACTTGCCTGATTTAACATAGGGCAGTTCTTGAATGCTTTTACAGGTTTTGCAAACAAGCAGAAGGATGTATTCGTTTTCAAGTTCAGTAGTTGCCATGGGGCAATCCTAGCACATACTGAGGTAATTAACGGCGGCGTTTCCTTTTTGGTAGGGGTTTTCCATCGTCTTTTATTTCTGCGTCACTAACGTCGTCCTTTTCCCACTTGCTCATACGAGTAATAGGGTTTGAATCAATCTTAATAATTGGGATTTTTCCTTCAAGGCGTTTCTTATTATTGTCTTTTTCAGTAATTCTTTCGTCTAGCTCGGCTGCCCATTCGCGTCCTTGGTCAGTAAACCCATAGCTGTCCAACAACTTATGGCTGTTGCTTGACGCTTTAAATATGTTACTTCTGCCGTTTTCTTCGCTCATTTTATTTTCCAAACTTACCTGTGTCAGGCATTACGTTTGGCATTGGTACAGGCTTTGCTCCACCAAAGTTGTTTTTAGGCGTTAGGTTAGGCATTGGTACAGGCTTTGCTCCAGGATATTTGTTTTCAGGTGTTACGTTGGGCATTGGGACAGGCATTGGAAGGGGTCTGCCAGGTCTATTGCTTGGACCTTGCTTTGGCTTTGGTGCCCCTGAGCCGTAGTTTGGTAGGGTTCTACCCATTGACGGGCCAGAGCCTGTCACACGATTAGGGTTATTAGCTTTATCTGTTGGGGCAGAAGCTGCTTTACTTCTAGGACCTTGGTAATCTGCTGAACCTTTTGGCGCAGCATATTTACCTTGAGCTCCTAAATACGCACCTCTAGCAGCGCCAGCTAAACCAGTAAACAAGCTAACAGGTGGCATATCAACAGTAGTCTGTCCTCCAGGAGTTTTTCCAACTACATAATCATTAGCGCCTTTAACGGCCCCTTTAATAGCTCCGCCAATACCTTCGCCAATTGTGCGTATAGTATTATTAACAAACCCACCCTTTTCTCTTGGCATTAGTTAGCTCCTGGGTTTACCTTAGCTGATTCCTCTGAGTTAATAAACCCATAGTTCATGTAAGGATGTAGGCCTGCACGGTTTTTAACAACTAGCTGGTCGCCCATGCCTGGTGCAACCTCTGTGTTAGGACGACGCTTACGGTACTTTCCGTCTGTTGTGCCTTCAATAAGTGATGCGCTCTCTGAGCGTAGTTTGTTTACTGTCATGCCATTCGGCCTTTCACTAAGTTAATCTTCTTGCGTCGACTGCAGGAAGGGCAAAGCTCCATATGTAATGATTGTACGGGGTTCAGCATCATTCCACACGTCTTACAAGAGGTAGAACCATTGTAAATAGTAGGCATTTCGCGCTGTGTTTCAAGGCTAACGTCCATGGCCCCAGCCATGCCCTCACCTGTTGCGTCTGTAAATAAACCTGGGTCGTTAATCATACGCTGCCCCCTAATGTGTTACGGCTGCTAGATTGAGTGCTGTTTGGCGTATTGCTAAAGTCAGACTCTACACGCTGAGCCGTTGGGGCTGTACGTGGTAAATCAATAATATCCTCAATACCAATCTCAGATTCACTAAACCCGTAACGAGGAGGAAACAGTTTAATCTGAGGTAGGGGTGGGCGCACCAATTGTTGTAGCTCAGCACCGCTCATAGTGAGCGCGGCTAACGATTGGCTCAACAAGCGCTCTTGATTAGAAGCAAATGGTCCAATATAAGCCTGTGGTGGGAAAGCTGCCTCTTCTGGGGTAATAACGCCAGCACGGTCTTTGTCCCATGGCTTACGGCCGTAAACGCCCCCTGAGTATAAGTTTGCTCCGTTTGTCATGTTACTTCCAAGCTGGACGCATACGCGCCATCTGGTCTACGCGCTGCTTGTCCAATGCCATTGGCGATGTGCTTCGCATATTTGCTTTACCATCGTTAGGTAGATGCGGAGCTGGTGCAACCATTGCATCTTCAACGTTACGCTTAGACATATAAACATTTCCAACTTTTGCTGCTTGCATTTGACGTGCAATGCCACGCATATTACTTAAACCTTCTGGGTAATAATAATCAGAGGAATCAATGCGCTCTCCGCGGTGAACACCACGTTGATATGAGCGCTGACCTATACGCACCTTCAGACTATTCATTACTGTGTCTGATGTGCTGGAAGGACGACCGCGGTCATCACGACGTGAACGAATTGTTCCTAAGTAACCATCTGGATATTCTGCTTGTGGAGCGCGACCAACGCCAAGGCGTAAAAAGTCAAGCTCTGAACGGGCTACTGGGGTTCCACCTCCACCGTAATTGGTGTAGGTCCCATACATACCCGCAGCGCCTAGGTTCTGCGTATTTTGATGTGGCTGTGCCATACCACTATGGTACGCGCTGTTCCCCTGCTAGAACTGCTAAATCCCTACGAGGGTCGTGACCATCACCAACTACCAATGAAACAATACCTGTTGGTGACTCTAACCCGCTCTTGTCACGGAACCACGCACTACCGCCATCCATCGCTGGAACTTGAATCCATAAACGAGGACCAATTTGGTCTGCACGGAAATGGTGGAAATGGCCTGTCATTAAAACGTCTGCTGAGCCTACTGGTGTACGACCTGTTGCTTGACCTGAAATCCACTTACCCATGTCACGCGCTTGATGCCCGTGCGCCAAACCTAATACAGTTCCACCTAAGTTAATTGCAAGTGTAGCGTGGTCAGATGGTGGGTAGCAAAATTTAACATGTGAAAATGCTGGGTTCATTTCGCAAGCGTCTTGAACCGCGGCTACAACCTCTATCTGCCACGAATCAATAGGGTCTGTCATCATAATACGATGTGGCTCGTCGTGATTACCTGGAACCACAGGAATAATCAGCTCTTCGCATAATGGAGCAAACGCCTTAACCCATGCCATAAGTAGACGACGCCCAATACGTACCTGCTGTGTTACTCCAAGGTCACTACGACCAATTACTTTTCCGTTTTGCGAGGTGCTACCTTCAATGCAATCACCGAGCTGAGGGAGGACAACTGTGCCAATTCTTCTTCCAGACGCAAGGAGCTCTTCATGCCTTGCGACAGCTTCGTCAAGTCCTCTAAGGACTCGTTTAACTGTTTCTTCAGTTCCTCCGCCTGCGTCTTTGCCATATTGAGTGTCTCCGATAGCATAGATAGCGTATAAAGGGCCTGAGATAGGTTGTGCTTTTCTTGGCTCATATTCTGAAATCTCCTTAACTAAGTTATCGTAATCAATATCAGACGGGCCTTGCTGGTTTGCTGGTTTTACATTTACCCGTGCTGCTTCTAGCCATTCACCGTCATACCGTTGCCAGCGGCTCTTTCGCACACTTACAACTACCCAATCTTTTGGGTCTAAATCAAAATCTTTAAATAACTCTACTGCGTCAGGCAATTCGTTAGCGTTGCGTGGCGTAGAAATAAAATAGCCGCCGTCTGCGCCTATGTCTAGCTTTGCTCTCCAGTCTTGCGGCACATTGCTTTGCTTTACGTCGTTTTGCATACTATTTAAATCAGCGTTTATCAATGCTTTATTAAGTATGTTGTTTACCTCTTCGGACATGCGCAATATCCTTTCATATGTGAACGGAATGCAGTTAACTTAAATGGAAGGCTAACTACGCTTAAATCTCTATATAAATCAGCAACAATAACGGATTTTGTTTGAAGGGTGGCTAGTGCTTGTTGTTCTTCTTCAGGTAACCCTGCAGCCCAACTAGCGACTATGCAACCTTTAACAAGTGGAGGTTTTGATAAATGCTTTTGCAGGATATCTACTAACACTGTGTCTCCTCGTCGCGACGTGATGCGTCAAGAGTATCACATAACAAAAAACCCCACCATCTCTGGTGGGGTTTAATTGTTTAATTATTTATCCTTGCATTCCTTCTTGGAATGATGGACGTTGACGATTCATTGCTGGGCGAACTAGACGACCATTGCTTTGTGTCATTCCTGCTTCAGGAGCAACCTGTGCTGCGCCAATGCCTACTCTAATTCCATAAGCAGCTCCGTTACGAGCGCCTTTACCAAGTACGTTTGGACGTGATGGCTTTGGCTGTGCGTATGGGTCGGTTCCGCCTTTAGCGTTACCTGTCTTCTTTACAAGTGTTCCTCGTTCAGGCGCAGACGTGCGAGCTCTTGCGCTTGAAGAAGCCACTGGACCTGTTGAAGCAGGAGCAAGTGGCTTGTCGTTCTTAATTGAATCTTTCATTTAAGTTCCTTTGGCCTAAGGGTTTAATACAGAATAACAGGATTAGCGGACTTCTACAGACCATACGATGGCAGAAATTTGCCCGTCGTGGCTGTCAATAGTTGAAAATCCTGGAACGCATACAAGGTCTAAACCTCGTGGTGCGGTGTAACCACGTGCGATTGCAATAGCCTTAGTGGCCTGATTAACGGCTCCAGCGCCTACGGCGCGAAGTTTGCAGGACCTTGACTCATAAATACTGTGAGCAATAGCTGATGCTACAGCCTGGGGATTGCTACCTGCAGATACTCGCAGGATGTTTTCTTCTTGATGCTCGGACATATATACCTCGTTTGACGAATAGTGTTAGTTCCCGTGCAAACAATTATGAAGGTTTTACTTAAATAGGTCTGTCTAAAGGGGTAGGCGCTTTTGCATAGGTGCCGCAGATAGCGCACTCCATATCCAGCATGTATTGGGACAGCTCATAGTCCTCAAATGAGGCTTTTACAGTCCATAAGTTAGACTCACAATGTGGGCAGTCATGGCACACCTCATCGGCGTACTCCATGGTGCCTGAGTAATCAGGCTTCAGTTGCCTTATTGATGTCATTCTTTAACTTCTCTATTAGGGCCCTGTTTCGCTCAATCTCTACCTCAAGCATAGCGGCCTGCTCTTCAGTTAGCTTATCTTTGTTTGCCTCATAAATCTTGAGGCCTGTCTCAAAGTTTTGTTCAAATATGGCTAATTGAATCCCTCGGCGCTCACTGACAAATGCGTCTGCTTCAGCTTGGTTAGCCGCAATCTTTTCTTGACGTTTGCTCAAAACTCTACTCCAACCCAGAAGCATAGAAAATCAATATTAATTGAATACTTATCAATAGAAAACCCTAATGCTAGGCGCTTTCCGTAACCATATGAAAGCCAATACTTTTTAAGTATCTTTCGTTCGTTGTGCATTATTCCTCCACATTTTCTTTTGCCCAATCGGCGTATTCAACGTACAACTCTTCTAACTCAATGCTGTAAAACCCTTGTTCATAAAGATGCTCAATAAAATCATCATCTGCAACAAGAACAGGGAGCTTAGTTAAACCAGGAATAAGTGCGTCTTTTAGTGAACGTCTAACAAATTTCATCCTTGTCCTCCCCAGCCTCCGCCTTTAAACTGTACTGCTGGCGGTGTATAAGATTTAATCATAAATTCCCCACATTCAGAGCAAGTAGGCCTCTGTACAGAATCAAATGCAAAATGCATCTCTACTGTGCGGTCGCACTTCATACATACAAAATCATACGTGGGCATGATGCTGCCTTTCTGCGTGGTGGTAGTACCGTACCTCATGGTACTTACACGTCTTGTACATCTGGCTATACGAATGAGGCTCAAACTTAACACCAGGAATTTTCTCATTGCATTCGCATACTTTGCGGTACTCAGTCTCTAAAAAGCTAACGTCAGCCTTGGCTTTTCTCAGCTTACTTAATAACTCACGAGCTTTGTCACTCATTTATCTCTCCCTGAATTTTGGGTCTTGTAGCTTATCGTACACGTCTTTTTCATAGGACAACGCATGCTGACCTGAAACGACACGCGCAAGGGAATACGAATCTGCTGCGTTATCGTCTGTAAACTCTGCGCCCCACTTCTTGTACACCTGCAAAAGCATTTGGCTCTTTGGTACCCCTGTCCCCTTGCCTGTTACATACTTCTTTAACGTAGTGGGCGGAACTATAAGCGGATAGATACCCATATCAAATAGGCTTAGTTTTACCATACCGCCCAGTTCTCCAAGCATATTAGCCATCTGTGAACCAAAGGCGTAACCTTCTATAGCCACATCTAAGATTTGATAACGACCTAGGTTAGTAACCATATACTCTTTGATGTCAGCTAAACGCTTTATGCCTCTGTATTGGGAGGTGTAAACAGATGTTGAGTACAACTCTCCGTTAAGGGCTGTTATAGAAAAACCGCTATATGACTGGTCAATGCCTATGTAGACAGGGACATCTCTAGGCAAACCGCCGTCAAAGAACTTCATTAGAATCGGTTTCTTAGCGCTGAGGTACGGCGTGTCAACTCTCGGCTAGTAAGGCTGTAGTAACGCTCAAGGTTATCCATAGTAGTCTCTAGCATCTTACGGTAGGCGTAGGCATACATCTTTACCTTAGCTAGCTCTTCAATCTCTGGGTCTGTAATA
>Ga0315904_10004991_pt1 | contig 18560 bp, 21 predicted proteins | sample LakEriMetagenome_6_FD_203529 | JGI IMG/M metagenome (GOLD analysis project Ga0315904, IMG submission 203529) | Freshwater fungal communities from buoy surface, Lake Erie, Ohio, United States - Buoy 12 MA120 | ecosystem: Environmental > Aquatic > Freshwater > Lake | place: USA: Lake Erie, Ohio...
TATCGGCGAGACGCCGGCGCCGGCGGCGCGCGCCGCGGCGGCCGCGCCCGCCGCGACCATCTGCGCGACGGTGGCGTCGGTTGCTGCGACGCTGTCGGCCGCGGCGGCCGCGGTCGTCAGTGCCGCAGCAAGCGCATCGGCTCCGGCGGCGCTGTCGGTGGCTGCCGCGGCAAGAATCGCCGTCGCCGTGGCGGTGTCGCTGGCCGCGACAGCATCCGAAATGCTCTCAGAGTACGTCGTGCCGCCGCCGCCGCCGCCGGAGTTGAGCAGCGTCAGCAGCACAGGATCACGCCAGCGTCAGCAGCTGGTTCAGCGTCGTCTGGGTGGTGGCGATCCGGTCGTCGCAGCTCGCGACCTGCTCGGCGTCGCCGAGCGCCGACGCCGACGCTCGGACGCCGTTCAGGTACTGGATGCGGCGACGGCACAGTTCGATCAGCTCTTCGATGGTCATCAGATCACCATTTGGCGCAGGTGAATCGTCGACGTGTTCAGCAACATGTGCACGAAGAAGATCTCCGTCGCGCCGTCTTTGAAGAGAACGTCGAACGCGGTGTCGCCGAGGACCGCTGCGCCCTGCGGGTACAGCATCGTCGACCACGGAAACAGCTCCGACCGCGCGAAGTCGTACGCGAACCAGCGACCGGTGGCTTCCTTCTGCATGTACAGCCGGTCGTCGTGGTATGCGTACTTGGTGCCGGTCGTGAACGTCTCCGAGTTCGGCGAGTACGTGATGGCCGCCCAGGTGTTGGCGGCGATGTCGTAGCGGTCCAGCAGACCGCCGCCACCGCCGCGAAAGCTGAAGATGTAGCGCCCGTTCAGGCAGTTCGCCTCGTCGGTCCAGTCGGTCGCCGTGACGCTGTGCACCCAGTGCCCCGACATTCCGAGTCCAGGCGCAGCGCCACGCGCGGCGCCTGGCGTCAGCGTCGACCACGTGTTCGCCGCGATGCTGTAGCGGAACAGCGTCACGGCGTTGTTGCCGAGGAAGTAGAGGAAGTCGTCGTTGCCCTCGATCGCGTAAACCGACGTCGCGTCGGGCTGCGTCGTCCAGGCAGCGCCGACAGTGATCACGGTCCCCGTGTTCGACGCGATCGTGCGGATCTGGCCGGCTCCGGTGCCGCTGACGATGCGCAGCTGGTAGTTGGTCCACTGGTTGGTGGTCCAGGTCTTCGCCGAGTTCGTCAACGTCGACGCGCCGCCAGCCGTCGCCGTGCCGGTCGCGAACTGCCGGTACTCGCCGTCGAGCCAGCTCGGCGTCGCGACGAGCCGGCCGTCGGTGGCGATCGACGCCGGCAAACCCGTCTGCGACAACGTCTGGTAGGTGTTCGTCGCGTAGTCGTAGACGCGGAACGACGCCGCGGCGAGCGTGCCGGCGCCCAGCAGGTAGAAGCGCGGCGTCATCAAGCGGAACACCGTCGACGCGGAGAACGCACTGCCCTGCGCGTCGACCGTAATGACGGCGTTCGTGGCGATCGTGTTGCTGCGGATCGGCAGCGTCACCCCGGCGTTCGGCCCCGAAAGGATGTGGACGTGGTAGCCGCGCAGGTCGCGCGCCAGCGTCTGGTTGGTCGTGATCGTCGAGGTCGTTCCCGCGGTCGCCGTCAGCGACGCAGCGCCGACAGTTGCGCCGGTCGACCAGCCGCCGGCGACGCCGCACGCGCCGGCACCGAACGTGCCTGCCAGTCCTGGGGACGCCAGGGCGACCCAGGAGTCTTCGGCCGGCAGGTACATCCATGCTTCGGTGTTCGACCGCACGAACATCTGCTGCTGGCGAAAGTGACGGGAGGACACCACGAACTGCGCGGCCGCAGTGGCGGCCGGCGCCGGCGCGCACGCCTCCCAGCGCTTCATGTCGAGGATCGGGCGATTTCCGTTGGTGGTGGGCATGGTCAGGTCACCGAGATGTTGCGGCGGAGGTTGTCGGCCTGCAGGTGCAGCAGCGCCGGCATGTAGTCGTTGGCGGCGATGCCGCCGATCTGCGCCTGGTTGGTCAACGTCGACACGGTCGACACCGTCGACACCGTGGTGACGGTCGCCAGCGTCTGGCTGCCGGCGATCGAGACGGTCGCGTTCAGGTTGCTGGCGGTGGCCTGGCGCGCCTCCATGATGGGCTGGCCGACGGCGTTCGGCAGTGCGAGGCCGATCGACCGCGTCAGGCTCTGGATCGCGTGACGCAGCGCCGACAGCTGATCGAGCAGTTCGCCGGCGGTGACGTCGACCGGCAGCGGGTTGTTGTTCGACGTCTCGTGCGCCACGCCGTCGGCGCCGTGCGTCAGCTTGACGCGCTGGTAGAGCACGCCGCCGATGTCGTCGGCGGCGATCGTCTCGCCAGTGCCCGGCAGTACGACGTTGTCGGCCATCAGGTCACCGAGATGGTCACGGTCACGTTGAGGGTGTCGCCGGAGACGACGTTGCGCGCCGTGGCGAAGTCGGCGGCGTTGTAGAGAACGCCCGACGTGCCGTTCTGCACGTTGCAGATGCCGGCGCCGGCGACGGTGGCCGTCGCGTTGATCGAGACAGCGACGGTCGTCGACGTGTTGCTGCCGGCCGAGGTCGTGCCCCAGGTGATCGCCGGGCGGTTGCTGCCGGCATACGGCTGGAGCTCCGTCCAGCCTGCGTGCGTCGCCAGCGTGTCGCCGGCGGCGATCGTGCCCGTGCCCTTCAGCAGCAGGAACCACGAGGCCGTATAGCTTGCGGCCCTCAGGAACTTGTCGACGATCTCCGTCTTGCCGGCGTTCAGCACCAGGTTGTCGACGGTCTCGGTCCACCGCTCGTTGCCGGCGGCGTCGAGGCACTGGATCGAGAAACGCGCCCGCGGCGCCCGCATCGTGTCGGCCTGCATTGGGTCTCCTGTGGTCACCGGGCCGCCCCCGCGACGTTCTGCCGCACCGCGCGCACGCGCGAGACGTCGTGCTGCCAGACCGCGCGCAGCGTGCCGCGGTTCTGCAGCAGTACGCGCGTCACGTCGGCGCCGTCCATGGCCTGGATCGTGATGTTCATCGTCGACCCGCCGCCACCGGACAGCGCGACCGGGATGCGGCGACCGTCGGGCAGCGGCACGAACGCTTCGCCGCGACTCGCCGAGCCCTCGCCGAACAGCGCGAGCGTCGGACGCTTGACGACGCCGCCCATCGCGAACTTGCGGAACGGCACCGTGCCCTGCATCTCGCCGGGGTAGACGCCGCCAGTCTCGAACGTCGCGCCGACGCCGGCGCTCGGGCCGAGGAACATCTGCAGCGTGCGCATGATCAGCAGCTTCGCGATGATGCGCGCCAGCTCGGCGAGCATGGTCTTCGCGAGGTCGCGGAACGCTTCCTTCGCCGACTTCTGCCCGGTGACGATGTCGGCGAACGCGTCGGTCAGGCCGTTCAGGCCGCCGTCGACGATCCGGATCGCGGCCTCCTCGCCGGCGGCGCCGAAGTCTGTCCACCGCTGCGCGACACGGTCCAGACCGTCAGAGACGCCGTCGATAAACGTCCGGGTTTTCTGCTCGACGCCGGCGACGCCGTCGGCACCGAACAGTGCCTTGACGATCGGAGCGAGGTCGGTCGGCGGGCTCGGCAGGCTGTCGAAGTTGGCCAACGAGCCGAGCGTCGCGGCCGTCTGGCGCAGCTCGGCCGCTCGCATCTGCCGGCCGACCTCGTCGCCACTTGTCGCACCGCCGCCGCGCTGCTGCGCTTGGTTGAACTGCTCCTGCAGATCGAGCAGGCGCTCGTAGTTGGTCAGGCGCTGCCGTTCGGTCTCCTCGATCTGGCGCGCAATCTGGGCCTGCTGCTCGGCCCCGAACTCGCCCGGCAGCCGCGCCATCTGGTCGCGGACCTGCATCAGTCGCGTCGTCTCGGTGCGCGCGCTGGCCACCTGGTTGGCGACCTGCTCCATCTCGTCGCGCAACGCGCGCGCGCCTGGCACGATCGACCGCGCGTCGAACAAGTCGCGAAACAGCTTGCCCAGTGGCTGACCGACGACCCAGATCGATTCGATCGTCTCGATGATCCGTTCGCCGTTGCTTTGCAGGAGTGCCGCCAAGCGAATGAACGCCGCCGACACCAGCAGTACCAACTGCGAGATGCTGGCGACCAGTTGGCCGATCGCGTCGCCGATCCGGTCGCCGTTCTGGGCGACGAACGTTGCGATGCGCTCGATCACCGGCGCTAGGCGATCGGCAATCGCCACGGTGGCGGAGCGGCCGACGCGGTCGATCGACAGCTTCAGCAGGTCCATGGCGCCGTTGAACCGAACCACGCTGTCGGTCGCCTCCTTCGTCAGCGTGCCGCCGAAGAACTCCGCCGTCGCGACGAGGTTGCGGAAGCTCGCCTGCCCCTGGCCGAGCACGTCGACGAGCAGCTCGACCTCGCCGGCCATCTTCGGGAAGATCTCGACGATGGCCGCGGCCTTCTCCTGCGGCGTGGTGAAGCGCTCCAAGCTGCCGGCGAGACGGTCGAACAGCTTCACCGGGTCGGAGGTGCGCAGATCCTCGAACGTGAGGCCGAGCTGCCCGAGCTGCTTCGCGGCCTTGCTCGTGCCATCGGTCAGCGCCGTTCCGACCGACTTCGTCAGACTGGCCAGCAGCGCCCGGAACCGGTCGCCCTCGATGTCGGACAGCTTGAACGCGTTCTGCAGCGTCTGCAGGCGGTCGACCGTCGAGCCCGTGCCGCGCGCCAGCTTCGCCAGCTCGTCGACGCTGGCGGCGATGCCGTTGACGAACTGGCCGCCGCGGAACGCAGCGAAGCCGCCGACCAGTGCCGTCACCGCGGTTCGGACTGAGACGATCGACTTGGCGAACTCGACGCCCTGCCGCGCGCCGTCGCCGAACGCCTTCTTGACGCCCTGACCGATCGCCAGCAGCGGTCGACTGGCCTGGTCGGTGACTTTGGCCAGGATCTCGAGCACGCGCTTTTCAACGGCGGCCATCGATCACTCCTGGGTCGCGTGCTTGCTCGCGATCTGCCGCCAGTGTCCCAGCTCGTTCTGCAGCACGGGGAACGCGTCGACGAACGTCGCCGACTGGTCCAACCATGCTCCCGACGCCGGCAAAATGCCCCGCTCCATCTGCAGAGTCGCGTGGATCGCCGCCTCGTGCTGCGCCGTCACGCGCTGCCGCGGGCAGCCAGGTATCTCGACGCGATTGGTCCCGCCGCACTCGACGCAGCCACTGTCCTTGCCCGCGCACGTCGGACACGCGATGACCAACGGACCAAGCGGCGGCCCGGTGCAGTCGGCGACGTCGTGCTTGTGGCGGTGTGGGCATTCGTGGCCGCAGATCCCGCCGCCGCGGCAGTCGAGTAGAGCGGCGGCGGCGAGGATCAGTTTTTTACGGTGTCGCGGTCGAGCTGGTTGGCCTCGATGATCTTCTGCGCGAGCTCGACGATCACCTCGTACGGAAGCGCGTCGAGCGACTCGGCGGACGCGCCGCCCTCTACCTCGATGCCGTGCACCAGGCGCTTTCCGTCGCGCGCGGGCACGAACGCAGCTGGCTCGTCGTCGCGTGTGATGTTGGACCAGCCGACCAAGCCCACGCTGGCGACGACGTAGAACGCCTTCGCGGCGTCCGTCTTCATCATCTCGAGCAGGTCGGCAAAGACGCGCGAGCTGAGGTAGCGCAGGCGGAACGTCGCCACACCCTCGGCGCCGGCCAGGTGTCGTGCCAGCGTGTAGGTGAACGGCCGCGACGGAATGAGTGAGAAGCCCATGGTCAGAGTTGGAAGATGACGATCTCGTCTTCGCCGCCCTCGAGGACGCGCCGCGGCCGCATGTTGAGGTCCCACGCGGCGACGCCGTCGGCGTCCGAGTTGGCCACCTCGAGCACTTGGCAGTTCGGCGCGACGAAGCCGCAAATCTGGCCCGGCGTGGTGCCGGCCAGAATCGCCATGCGGACGGCAAGCGCATTGTCGCGGAAGCTCTCCCAGTCGAACGCGCTGTGGATCTGGTCGACCGTGGCGGACAGCTGCGGGTCGCGGTCGGTGACGTTGGCGCCGGTCGACCCGCCGGCGGAGTTGGCGTCGAGGTTGGGGGAGATGGTGTTGCCGGCCTGCAGGCCGACCGACTTCGTCGGCAGGCGCACGAAGTCGACGGCCGTGTCTCCGTTGGGCACGTTGACGGTCCGTCCGTAGGCGGCTATCGCGCCAAGCAGTCGTGGCGGGCGGATGCTGCTCAGGCCGGCGGTCGCCACCGGCAGCGCGTCGACGCTGGTGCCTGGGTCTCCGGTGAACGTCCAGTTGAAGGTCATCGGCCCGCCGGCCTCGCCGCGCAATTCGAAGTCGCCGCGAGCCCCGACCAGGCCGCGCTGGCGGCCGTCGAGGTTGTGCCGGATGGTCAGCGACGGCGTGCGGATCATCGTCGGCGACGCGTTGATCGTGGCCGTATTGCCGACCGTGTCGCCGGTCGCCAGCACGTTGCCGTTGGCGATGCCTCCCGACAGCAGTGTGACGTCCAGGTTCGTGAACGCGCCGGCGGAGTTGTCCGCGATGACCTGGACGAATCCGACGACGACCGTCCCGCTGCGCACGCGCAGGACGTCGCCCACTGCCGGCACCAAAGGAGACCACGCGCCGGTGGTGACGTTGATCAGATTCTGGCTGGTCGGCACGTACGACAGGCCGGCGTAGTTGACGACGGTTCCGATCGTCGCCGAGGTGCCGCTGCTTTCGCCGGTGACCGTGCCGGAGCTGGTCCACGTGCCTTGGATCGGGCAGACGATCACGTTGCCGGAGGCGGTCAGACGCGACGTCAGCACACCGCCGACGAACAGACCGATGACGATTCCGCGGATGGTCGAGCCCTTCTGCACGATCTCGCCGACCTGAAATCCGGTCCCCGTCAGCGCCGACACCGGGATGGTGACAGGCTGCACGAACTTGTAGGCGCTGGCCGTCAGCAGGGTGCCCCACTCCGGCACCGTGACTGGAATCGAGGTGTCGGCCGACCCGCGCAGATCGCTGGTAAACGTGATGGTGCGCGACTTGCGGCCGATCGGCACGAAGTCCCGCGACAGCGTCGAGCCGGCTGGCACGCGATCCGTCGTGGCGACGTCGTCGGCGATCGTCGGATCGTAGACGAGCACGGCGTCGGAAGCGCCAGGCGTGGCGTCGACGCCTAAGCTGGTTTCGATCTTGGCAAGAATCTGCTGCTTGCGAGTCAGAGGCATGTTGGGGTGGTTGGCTAGGCGTACGCGAGGAGCTCTTCGAGGTAGACGCGGACGGTCGCCGTCGTCGAGCTGTCCCAGTCGATCGACGGAGGCTCGCGATGCATGACCCGCACAGGGGATGATGCCCCCGGCGGCGACCAAGCGAAGTCGGCGAGTCTGTGCTGCTGAAAGTGTTGGCGGATCGCGTCGGCGACAGCGCCGTTGCAGCTGTCGTAGGACAGGTCCCACCGTCTGGGCCGATTCGATGGGTCGGTCTGCCTGGTGCGCAGGAGCTTCCCAGATCGCCAAGTGACAGACCGCTGCGTCGTGTCCAACACCTCGACGCTGACGCGTCCGGGCGACGGCAGAAACTCCGGCGCAATGGTCACGGGACGTATCCCGGCGCGTACTGGTCCGGGTCGTCGAAGTTGTGCCGATAGTCGACGGTCAGCGTCAAAGTCGCTTCGAACACGTTGGGATCTTCGCTTGCATCGACGGTGTGCCCGGTGATCGATATCAGCGCTTCGTTCTGCCACGGGGACGCGTGCACAGCGCGCTCGGCAGTCGCGACTAATCGATCCATGTAGCGCACCGGATTGTAGCCGTCGAGCGTCGGGTCGGCGTCCTCGTGCCGGCCGCGGATCAGCACGCCCAGCTGCAGCGTGCACGCGTACATCAGCGAATCTCGTGGCCGCTTGCTTTCGCCCAGGATGGCAACGATGGCCAGCACGGCGACGTTCGTCACCTCGTCGCCGCCGCGCAGGGTAGCGGCCCATCCGGTCAGCGCGTCTAGGCGTGCGACGAGCTCGGTCGCGATCTGGTCACGCAAGCTTGCCACGGGCAATGTCCTTCAGGATGCGGTCGGAGATGCGGGAGAACTCCTGAGCGCGCTCTGGTCCGAGCGCATCCCAGGACTCGTAGAAGTTCAGCGTCGGCTTCATGTCGACCGACTTCAGCAGCAGGAACCGGCGGCGCAGCTTGTCGCGCACGACCTTGGTTTTCTTGGGGTCGCTTGGCAGCACGCCGTTCGCGCGCCTGCCCATGTAGCGGATGCGCTCCGCCAGGAACAGTCGGCCGGAGTTGCGGCGGTCTGGCACCACGACCAGCACTTTCGCTGGGTTCCTCTGGCGCCAAGCCCGTGGGCTGCGCTCGCGGGTTCGCAGCGGAATCGCCATCCACGTAGGCGTGCGGATGTCCCGGCCGGTCTGGTGCACGTCCAGCACGATCGAGCCGGCACCGGCGACGCCTGCGAGCGTCGGCAGCAGCGCCGCGGCGCGACCGGCGTTCTTCTCGCGCTGCTCCTTCGGCGTCACGTGGTAGGTGACCCAGTTCGGCCGGATGCCCGTCAACGGTGCTTCGTTGATCCTCCAGACCTTGATGGCGCGCGACTTGTCTTTGGATCTGCCGAACCTCGTCGACTTCGTTCGCAGCCAGTACGTGCGGTGCTTCAGCAGCGAGCCGAACAGGAATGTGCGCAGCCAGAAGTAACACGACGACGGTCCGAGCGTGAAGGCCGCCGACAGTGCCGACGTGTCGAGCCGCAACTCGATGCCGTCGCGTTCGCTACCGATGGTCGTCACCGTTGCACCCTGACCAAGAAGCCGCCGGCGTCTTCGCTGACGGTCTCGACGATCCGGCAGCGAATCGCCGTCGCACCTTCTTGCAGCACGCAGACCAACTCGTCGCCGATGGCAACTGCGACGACGCCGCGCGCCGGGTCAACGTCGAATGGCAGCCATACCAGCGCCTCAAGCACGGCGGCCCCGATTTCTCTTTCGGCGCCGAGCGCTTGCAGCCGGTTCCGCTGGACGATCGCGCGTAGGTTGCGGCCAGGAGCGCCGGGCACGCTCGACAGGTAGGTGACGAGCTCGCCATGGTGTCTGGTGGTGGTGATCTTGCGAGCATCGGCCCGCAAGCGCCTTCCCAGTCCATCGGCGGCTGGGACGAGGTCATCCACGGCGTGGCCGTCGACGAACACGTTGTACGGCGGTCCGTTTTGCAGAACGTACTGGTTCCAGTTTGCCGTCGTCAGGCGGTGACCGCCGAGCGTGACGTTCTCGACCGTGATGTCGTGCGGCGTGTTGCTGCGATCGCGGCCGAGCAGCCGGGACCGGTAGCGAGGCACTGTCTCGGTCGTGATGTTCTTCAGTTGGATGCCCGCAGCAGATCCGGCCTTGTCGTCTTGTAGCGGCTGGTCGTTGGTCGCGGTGGTCGAGCCAAACGGATAGAGACAGTTCTCGATCGACCAAAGCGCAAAAGGGATGGTCCCCTCGACTCGCAGGTTGTCGATGCGAACGTCGAACATGCCCCAGCCGAGCGGGTCAGAGTCCGACCCGTCGAGCCATAGTTTGATGATGCACGCAGTGAATGCCGCCGGCGCGGCATAGGTATGGACGCTGAGCCACGTGGCTTCGGATGGCGACCAGTTATGCGGAACGCCTGTGTGCAGATCGAAGCCCCACTCAGCCAGCGGAGCGTTCGACTGCGCTGTGCAGTTCGTCATCTGCCGCAATCCCGGCGTGCTGCTGGGTATGTAAGAATCGTACGCGACGAGGATCGGCGCAGCAGCGTAGGCTATTGCATGAGTGTCTTGGATTGTCGTCGTGCCCCAGTTGTACCCACCGAGGTGCAGCGCATCGTCTCCCGTCATTGCGAAGCTATTGTTGACTGTGCGCTGCTGCGTCGCCGGGTCTAAAACTGGGTTAAAACCGTCGCAGTTGAACAGCCAGTGGCTAATAACCTTTACGCGGTCGTAACTGTTGAAAGCAGAGCTCTGCAGATAGAACGGCGAGCCAACGATCGTCGGGAACAAACAAGCCAGGCTAGGGAAGTCCTCGTCGCCGTCGTCCCACGTCGTGCCACAGAACATCGACCACGCCACTTGCTGGTTGAACGTGAGGAATTGTCCAGGTGCCTGGTGCGCGTTCTGGTTGCCTTGCAGCTTCTGCAGCATGTCGGACCAGGTAGCCCACTCACCACTCAACACACCGGGCCCGGTCACTTCGATGTCGTTGCCCTGTCGCATGTCGAGCGAACCGATGACCCACGCTCCTCGCTGCAGGACAATCTTGGTGAACGGACGCACCAGCCACAGCTGCCCGTCCTTTTCGCGAGTGATTGCCGGGGTCCGTGCTGGTGCCGTGCTGCTGCCTGCCGTTGTCGGCAGCTGCCAGACTCCCGGCGGGAAGATGACGACCAGCGGCTCGGATGCATCGCGCAGGGTGTTGCCCAGCGTGCTCAGCGTCCCGATGTTGCCGCTGTCGACCAGGATCGTGTCGCCTAGCGTGTAAGGCGTCGTCTCTGCAGCAACAGTATCTACGAACACGCATAGCGTGTCCTTGCGGTTGCCGTTGACCTCGATCAGCATTCGCGAGTCAGGAGGCACCTGCAAGACGAGCTGCCCCGACACGAGCTGAGGCTGCACCGCCAGCGTCTTTGGGTAGATGGTGAAGCTGGAGATGGTCTCGCCTCCGGTCAGGCTGACCGTCACCGTCGTAGTCGTGTCGGCCGAGAATCCCGTCCACGATGCCTCGACGCTGGCCCCGGCGGACCAGCACTGGTTGCCGTAGAGCTGCGGGCCGCGCGCGGTTGACGTGCCGACGCGGCCAAACCCGTAGACGTGGTTCCAGGCTGGGCTGCCCTGGCTGACCTGCACGCGAAACCGGGAGCTGCTGCGGTCGGTCAGGTACAGAGACGGGGACCACGTGACCGACGCGGAACTCGGCGTGCCCGTCGGTCCAAGGTCGCGGAAGATGGTCACGGGTGTCTTGCTGGTCTGTGGCCGTCAAGGGTGCCGCCCCTCGTCACGTGTCAGCGCGACGAGGGGCGAGCGTGCATTGCGCCAGGCGTCCTTGGCGCGTCACGCACCGCCACGGCGGCGACTCGTCGGCTTGTGTGCGTGAGCCGGGTCGGCCGCAGGGTGGCAGTCGGTGTTCGTTGGCGCGCCGGCCGCCTCGGGCACCGGCGTCGCCGCCGGCGTGAGGTAGAGCCGGTGCCCGCGCATGGCGTCGAGCACGTCGACCAGCCGGACGCCTTCGGCGAGCCGAAGCTCGCCGAGGTCGCCGGCTGGCGTGTAGACGCGGACGCGCATCAGATCGAGCGGACCGCCGCGCCCTCGATGCGGACCCAGACCTGCGCCGAGCCGGTGCCCAAGCCAGACACGATCTCGGCGACCTTGCCGATCGACTGGTTGCTCGTGCTGGTCAGCGTGAAGCCGTCGCCGCCGTCGCTGGCGTAGACCAGCACGCCGACGTCGGTCAGCGCCCAGTTCGTCGCCTTGGCGACCGTCAGCAGCACGGTCGCTTGCTGGGCGACTTCGACGTTCTCGCCCTGGGCGGTCGCGCTCTGCATCGCGACGCCGACGAAGGTCGTGCCGGCGCCGGTGGCGTTCTGCAGGCGGCCGTTGGCGTCCTCCTCGACGAGCGCGCCCTGGAAGATCGCGCCGGAAGCGGGGAGGGTGGTCATCTCTCGGATGCCGCGGAAGGTGCGCGGCAGGGGTGCGGTCAGGTTGGCCATGGTTCGTTCGGGTCTGGTGTAGGTGTTCGGTTGCCGCGCTGCTGCTCGACGCCGGCGCGGCAAGGCCCGGCGTCGAGGGTTGAGGCGGCCGCTACGTCGCGGCCGCCGGCTGCATCACGACGTCGCGACGCGGACGGCGAGCTCGAAGCGGCCGTAGCCGGCGCCGCCGCGCCAGCCGTGGCCGAAGTAGGCGCGGTTCGTCATGGCCGCGCGCTCGCTGTCGGGGCCGAGCTCGACGGGCATGACGCCCTCTTCCTGCACGATGAACGGCCGGATGCCGGCGTCCGTGCGGAACATGTAGAACGTGTTCGTCGCGGTCAGGCGAGCGTTGACCATCGGCACGATCTGGACGCCGACGCTGCGCAGCTCGGCCAGCGGGTTCGACGCCGACGCCGAGGTGAAGTCGCTCTGGATGGCGGCGACGGCCGGGCCCCACAGGTTCGGCGGCGCCATCAGCGCGAACTGGCGCGCCGACTCGTTCAGCGGCTCGCCCTGGTCGTCGCGGAAGCTCATCAGGCGCTGCAGGGCGGTCAGGATGTTCGCCGACATCTGCGCCGTCGTCGGCGCGGCGCCGCCGGCCGTGCCGTCGCCCGTGCCGATGTTGTTGTCGATCGTGCCGCTCGAGCCGACTGCGTGGCTGTCGGCGAAGTACGCGACGCCGTCGTACGCGTTGCCGTTGGCGACCAGCAGGTCGGTCAGCAGGCGCTCCGGGAACATCGCGACGCGCGTCGCCATGTCGCGGACGCGGCCGATCATCTGGCCAGTCTTGTCGCGGCGCAGGTCCGGCAGACGGAACTCGATGCCCGTCTCGTAGTCGTCGTTCACGATCGTGATCGTGTCCGACCGCAGCTCGCGGACGGTGCGCTCGCCTTCCCACTTGCGCAGGTTCGGCGACGCGCCGAGCCAGGGGTACTGCTCCTGCGGCTGGTCGGTCGGGAAGAGGCTCGCGACCATGCGGGCCCAGCTGGCGCCGAGCTGCTGGTTCAGGGCGAGGAAGTACTCGCCGCGCACGTTGCGCAGCGTGAGGGGAGTCGCGGTCGTGGTGACGGGCATCGGTCAGGTCCTCGGTCGGTTGGTGTGCGGGGTTGGTGCGGGCTCAGGCTTCCGTCTTCGGCGCGCCGAAGCTGCGCGTGCCGAGCACGAGCGACTCCTGGTACGCCGAGAACGCGGCCGCGCTGTGCCATTCGGCGCGAACCTGCGGGTCGGTCTCGTAGAGCTTGGTCCACTTCTCGGGGCCGTCCGGCAGCGCCTTGACGGCGTCCAGCGGCGTGGCCGCCGGCTTCTCGGTGCCGCGGTTGCCGGCGCTCAGCGACTTGTCGCTGCTCGCGGCGAGCTGCGCCTTCATGGCCTCGTGCCTGCCCTTGAGGTCGGCGGCGAGACGGACGGAGGCGGCCTCGATGGTCGCGCCGGCCTCGACGAGCTCCTCGCAGAGCGCGGCCTGCTCGCTGGTCGACAGTTCGCGGATGCCGCGGATTCGCGCGCGCTCGGCCGCGGCGGCCTCGAGGCGGATCGCGTCGGCGTTCAGGGCGGCCGGGGCCGCCGGGGCGGGAGACGGCGCGGCGGTCGCGCCCTTGGTGTCGGTCGGGGTCATGGTGTCGTGTTGGGAAAGCTCGACCGCCAGCTCTGCCTCCTGGGCGAGAGCTGCGGCCGACGTGTTGCTGTCGGCGCCGAGCGCGCAGAACGAGACCTCGCGCAGCTCGGAACGGCGGAAGACGTGGCCGGGCCCCGTCATCTCGTAGCCGTTGACCTCGACGGTCTCGCCCTCGGCGACGCGCTCGACCTTCACCGGGCGCAGGTTGACCGAAGCCTCGAACGGGAACCCGTCCAGGCTTTCGCTGCGCACCTGCGCGGCCAGCGCCGAGCTGCGCAAGAACTCGCCCTGCATCTGCAGGCCGCGCTTGGTGATCTCGCGCGCATCGCTGTAGCCGATGCGCTGCGTCGGGTCGTGGTCCATCAGGATGGGCACGCGCGACTTGGCCTTGATGCCGGCGAGCTCGATCCCCAGGTTGCCCCAGAACCAGTGCCCCTGGATCGGCTTGCCCGAGTTGGCGACGACGTCGAAACGCGCGGGAGCCTTGTCGGCCGCCGGCGTCAGCGTCAGGTGGTCGGGTGCCTCGAGCGCGAACACGCACGCGTTGGCCGGTACGTTGAGCTTGGGGGCGGTCATGGGGTGTCCTGCTGCTCCTGCGGCTGCTCGTCGGGCGCGTCCTCGGCGTCGTCGGCGTCGTCGGCGTGCGGTTTGTCAGCCGGCGGCGCCGCCGGCGCGGCGCCGGCTGTGGCCGTCGGCTGGGCGGTCAGGCTGCCAGGCGCGAGCCCGTTGCGGCTTTCGATCTCGCGCGCAGCCACCAGGAACCGCGCGCGGGCTTCGAGCACCTCGACCGCGTCCAGGCCGGCGCGACTCGCCTCGATGTCCGGCGTCGAGAGGTTGGCGGCGATGGCCTGGCGTGCGGAGTCGATCTCCTTCACCGGGTCGACCCATCCCCACGCCGGACGAATCCACCGCGCCGTCAGGAACGCGCGCGGGTTGCGCCGCATCGCGGCGGCGTAGGTGGGCAGAGCGCCGACGGCGATCGCCTCGCGCACCATGTTCTCCCAGACCGGCTTCAGCCAGGTTCCGACCAGTGCGTTCTGCTCGATCTCGAAGCCTCGGCGCGCCTCGAGCAACGCGACGCGCGCGCTGCTGTAGTTCATGCCGCCGAAGTCCTTCGCGACCATCTCGTACGGAAGGTCGAGCGCCGCGCAGATCGCGCGCAGGATTCGCGTCACGAACGCGTCGAACGACGAGCCGGGCCGCGCCGGCAAGAACGGCTGGATCTCCTCGCCTTCGTTGAGGTACTCGATCGTGCCGGGCTCGAGCGTCTCGTGGTAGACGAGCTCGCCGTCTCGTCCTGCGTCGTCGTCGACCGGACGAACGTCGGGGTCGGCTGCTGGGTCGAGCGGCCTGCGGATGAACATCGCGACGTTCGCGTTCGCGCGCGCGGCGATGATCTCCGAGTCGAGGTAGTGGTGCAGGTGCTCGAATAGCGGCATCGCCGGCGTCAGCAGCGGCAGACCGCGCGACTGCCCAGGGCGCTCGCGCCGGTAGACGTGCAGCACGTTCCAGAAGTCGCCGTTCCGCCGCACGAACCGCTCCGGGTTGGTCGGCCGCAGCGCTTGCGCCGTCGTGAACCGAAGGTCGTCCGGGTGGTGCGGCAGCAGCCAGTACGCGACCGGCTCGCCGCGGTCGCCGAGCTCGACGCCGTAGCGCACGTTGCCAGGTGAAGCGGGGTCCTCGAGGCGGTCGACGTCGATCAGCTCATAGCAGGTGGCGATCGGGCCGCGGCCCGGAACGACCAGGCGGTGCGCCAATGCCTCGCCGTCGACGAGCCTGGTGCGGTAGACGAGGCGCGTCAGCGCGGCGAAGTCGTCGACGTCGTTGGCGTCGGCGGCGACGGCGCACGACTCGCGCCACAGCTGCTCGGCGCTGGCGTTCCAGTCGTCGCACTGCGCTTGCGTCAGGCCCGAAGTCTCCGGCCGCAGGTTGCTCTGCGGGCTGATGCCGTCGCCGACGACGTTGTCGACCAGCACGCGGATCGCCGCAGCGGCGTGCGCGTCGTCGCGCACCAGCGAGCGCGACTTCTCGCGCAGCACGCGCAGGTCGGGCAGCAGATCGCCGTCGGCCGACCCGCTGCGCGGCACGCTGCGGACGCGATCCATGCGGGCGGCGTCGTAGCGCAGGCGCGTGCCGGGCACGCTTCGCTGCAGCACGTTGCGGGCCGCCTGGCGCCGCATGGCCCACTGTGGGGACACGGCGGCGACGGCCTGGTCGATCAGGCGCGCGACGAAGCCTGGCGGCGCGGCGCGACTCTTCACCGGAACGACACCCTCGTGCGCCGGATGCCGTTCGCGCGCTGCTTCAGCTGCGTCGCGTACTTGTGCAGCTCGATCAATTCACGCAACGAGCGACCCTGCACGGTGCGACCGTTGACCGTGTAGGCCTGCACGTCGAGGCTGTCGGCCTGCAGTGCTTCCTGCGCCGCCGCCTCCATCGCATCCGCTGCCTGCGCGTTGGTATCCACGCGCGCATCTTGAGCGCGCAGCTAGTCGGATGCGCGGCCTTGATTCTGCGCTGCTGACCGTGCTGCGGGTGGGTCGAACGTCTGCAGCTGGTCGCGGCGCAGTTCCAACGACCTGTAGCGGCAGTTGCACTCCTGGCAGCGGTGATAGCGAATTCGGCCCTTCTGCCCGTACGTGAACGGCTTGGCTGCGCCGCAGCGCGGACACCGCACCGGGCAAAACGGCACGGCCGGAAGCATGTCGTCGAGTTCTGCGTGGCGCGTCATCTGCTGAGCCTCGGAAACCGGGGCGGCCCTTGCCGATGGCGATCAGGTCTCGGCGGCCTCGGCGTCGCCGGCGGCGTGGGTGCGGGCGCATCGGGTTCGCCTGGTCGGCGGCGGAGCAACTCGACGCGGATCATCTTCGCCGCGGCGGCGGCGTAGACCTCGGCATCCCAGTAGTGGTTCGCCGAGCTGCCAGGCTTGACGACCCAGCGCTCGCGCTCGCGGCCGCCGCTGCGCACGCGCACCTTGTGTTCGCTGGTCACCTGCGTGGCATAGCCGTCCGGGATGTCTTCGGGCAGGTGCCAGGTCGCTGGGTTCTGCATCCTGCCGGCGACGTAGTCCTTGAACCGGCCGACGCTCAGCGACCAGATCAGCACCGAGTTCGCCAGCGGCGCGCCGGTGCGCGGGTGTCGCTCCAGCTTGTTGGTGCCGAAGTCGATCGGGCCGTCGCGCTCGACGCCGACGCCGAGTCGGATTGTCGGCCGACGGCGGTGCAGCTCGAGCACCTCGTCGCGGCGGTAGCGGGAGTCGACCACGGCGCAGCGGACGCCGACCGATCCACGCCGGGCCCACGTGTTGCGCGCGAACACGTCCTCGAGCTCGACGAACGTCGCGACCTTGCCGGCGGCGAGCAACCAGCTTTCCTCGTCGACGCCCCAGCCGCGCACGACGAAGAAGATGCCGTCCTTCTGCACGTCGGCCCCACCGGTCGCGACCATCACGCCGGCAGGGACCGACGCGGCGCCCATGTGGAAGCCCGGCACGATGGCGGACTGCACGGCGTCGATCGCAGGCGCCTCGATTTTCTCCTCCCAGACCTCGGCCAGCCACGAGTTCACCCAGTTCTGCAGGCGCGCTGGGTCGTCCTTGCTCGCGAGGAACTGCGCGACGAGCTGCCACCAGGTCAGCCACGGCGAGTATCCCGCCCACAGGTGGTAGCTGCGATGGTCGACGCGGTCACGGTCACGCGCGCCGGCGATCCAGTCCTGCACGGCGACGCCGTCAGGCACCCAGACGCCGCGCGCCAACATGCCGCGCTTGGCGGCATCGTCGATCGGCTGGTGACAGTGAGCGCACAGCAACCACGCGACGCGCTCGCGGCGCGCGTCCTTCGCTGTGCGAACGTGCTCCGGCCACTTCACGTTGCGCCACTCGATGATCTGAAACGCTTCGCAGTGCGGGCAGGGCACGTAGTAGCGCCGGCGGTCTCCGTCCTCCCACTCGCGCCAGATCGTGCCGTCGCGCGTCGTCGGCGTGCTGACGACGTAGCACGTCGAGTTCCAGAACGTGCGCTGGCGCTCGCGCGCCAGGTCGAGCGGCGCGGCCTCTTTCCCGGACCACTTCGGGTACTTGTCGACCTCGTCGGCAAACAGGTAGCGGACAGGCACGCTGGCCAGATCGGCCGGCGATTGCGACGAGCGCAGGTAGAGCACCGAGCGCTTAAAGACGATCTCGCGAGTCTTCTCGTCGTGCGCGGCGTCGGTTCGCTCGGCGCGTAGCGCCGGCGTCGCGTCGATCATCGGCACGATGCGGCGCTGCGACGCCATCGTGATATCGACCGTGCGCGGAACGACGAACATTGCCGGCCCTGGGTCCTGCGCTATCGCGTACCCGAGGACGTTGTTCAGCGTCTCGGTCTTGCCGATCTGCGTGCCGGCGACGATCGACACCTGGCGCACCCAGCCGCAGCCGGCGCAGTCCATCCACTCGCGCGCGTACGGCGTCAGCTCCGACGAGTAGCGGCCGCCGGCCGAAGTCGTCAGCGGGTCCAGGTAGCGGAAACGGTCGGCCCACTGCGTCGGCGTCAGCGACTCCGGCGGCCGCAGCGCGTCGGCTTCCTCGAGGTAGAGCTGCAGGTCGGTCACGACGTCTCCTGCGCCGGCGGCGCCGGCTCGTCGAAGTCGTCAGGGGTCGGCGTCAGCTCGGCGCGGCGCGCGAACTCGAGCAGCATCTCGCGCACGATCGCGTCGGCCTCGCGCTCGACGACGTCAGCCTCGGCGCGCGCGCACCTCGCGGCCAGGATGCGCGGCAGCGCCAGCGCTCGCTGGCGGAACGTCCAGCACCGGCGCGCCCACTCCTCGACGACGCGCTTGCGCGCCAGGAACTCGCCGCGCTTCACCGCCAGGTCGTGCATCCGGGTGAGCGCCAGCGCTCGCCGGCTCTGCTCTTCCCAGTCGACGCCGGGAGCCGGCGCCGGCGCGGCCGCCGGCTCGTCGCCGAGCGCGCGGCCAGCTCGGCCAGGCCGGGACCGGACCCACGACCGCAGCCGGGCCGCCCACGCGGCGACCTGCTCGCCGCCGACGGGCACGGGCGCGCCCGACCGCCGGTAGCGCTCCAGCGTGCGCCGGCTGACGCCAGCGGCCGCGGCGAGCGCGTCCCAGTCGGGTCGAGCGGTCATCGGGTCGTCAGGGGGTCAAATACGGTGCGACCGTCGGCTTCCTGGTTGCGTGGCAGCCCGTTTGGGCGAGGCGGCGTCGCCTGCCGCTCGGACGGTGCCGGACGCCAGAATCGGGCCGTGGCGGCCGTGCGGCGGCGGCGACACGGCAAAATGGCGACCCAGGTATTGCGAGAGCACTCGACCCGTGACCCTTGTACCAGGGGGGTTG
>Ga0315904_10004992_pt1 | contig 18560 bp, 18 predicted proteins | sample LakEriMetagenome_6_FD_203529 | JGI IMG/M metagenome (GOLD analysis project Ga0315904, IMG submission 203529) | Freshwater fungal communities from buoy surface, Lake Erie, Ohio, United States - Buoy 12 MA120 | ecosystem: Environmental > Aquatic > Freshwater > Lake | place: USA: Lake Erie, Ohio...
TGAGTTCGGGTTCTTTGATGGCCGCTGAGTTGATGCTCACTTTGTCGGCTCCGGCTCGCAGAATGTCGGCCACATCGGTAGGTGTGTTGATGCCTCCACCCACCGTGAATGGAATGTTGATGTCACGAGCTACGTCCTCCACCAAGTGTAAAAGTGTTTTTCGTTTTTCATCGGTGGCGCTGATGTCGAGAAAAACGAGTTCATCTGCGCCTTCGTCAGCATAGCGTTTGGCGAGTTCCACGGGGTCGCCCGCATCACGAATATCTACGAAGTTGACCCCCTTTACAGTGCGCCCGTTTTTTATGTCGAGGCAAGGAATTATTCGGTTCTTTAGCATAAGTCGGCCAGTTCTTTTAGCGTGATGTGTCCTTCATAGATGGCTTTGCCGACAATGGCACCCTCGCAGCCGATGGCTTGGAGCGCTATCAAATCTTGAAGACAAGAAATGCCTCCACTCGCAATGAGTTGAGCCTTCGTTTGGCGGATGATTTCGGTGTACAGTTCGAGAGAAGGACCTTGTAGCATACCGTCTTTGGCAATGTCGGTGCAAATCACTTGCCGTGCGCCTTGCTCCATGTGGTGGGCAATGAAATCAATCACTTCAATTTCGCTTTGGGCTAACCAACCTTGGGTAGCTATTTTTCGGTCGAAACAATCAGCTCCGAGAATAATTTTTTCGGCACCATATTTTTTTAGCCACGATAAAAACACCGCAGGTTCGTGGGCGGCAATGCTTCCGCCCGTCACTTGTGCAGCGCCATTTTCGAAAGCGATAGTTAGGTCAGCATCACTTTTTAATCCACCACCAAAATCAATTTGCAAAGAAGTATTTCGAGCAATGGAATACAGCACTTGATGATTGACAATATGCTTCGATTTTGCTCCATCTAAATCTACTAAGTGCAGATATTTAAGTCCGGCAGCTTCAAAAGATTTAGCCACTTCGAGCGGGTCTTCGTTGTAGATTTTTTGTGTGCTGTAGTCGCCTTTGGTGAGCCGCACGCATTTGCTGTTGATGATGTCTATGGCCGGAATTATTCTCATAAGGCTAAAAAGTTTTGAATTATTTTCTCGCCTACGCTGCCCGACTTTTCAGGGTGAAACTGCGTGGCATAGAAATTATCTTTTTGTAAAGCGGCACTGAAAGGAAGTATGTAATCTGTTTGTGCAATGGTGTCTGCACACAAAGCAGCATAGTAACTATGCACAAAGTACACATCATCATTTTCGCTAATGCCTTGTAAGAGTTTCCCTTGGCGTTGTGACATGGTATTCCAACCCATGTGGGGCACTAATTGAAGAGGAGGGAAAAGTTTTACTTCTGTATCAAAAATCCCCAAGCAATTTGTGTTGCCTTCCTCGGTGTGTTGGCACATTAACTGCAAGCCTAGGCAGATACCCAGCACCGGTTGTTGTAAATGCGGAATGAGTTGGTCGAGCCCTTTTTGTTGCAAATAGTTCATGGCGTAAGCCGCTTCGCCTACACCAGGAAAAATCACTTTATCGGCTTGGCGAATGTTCTCCGGTTCGGTTGAGATGATACACGCAGCGCCCAGTCGTTCGATGGCATTTTTCACAGAGGCTACATTGCCTGCGTCATAATCTATAATTACTATCATAAAGTTCCTTTTGTGCTGGGAATGCTGAAGTTATTTGTTGGGCTTACCGCCATCTTGATGGCTTTGGCAAAGGCTTTGAAAATAGCTTCTATTTTGTGGTGCTCATTGTCGCCTTCCGCTTTGATGTTCAAATTGCATTTGGCGTTGTCGCTAAACGATTTGAAGAAGTGCATAAACATTTCGGTCGGCATCTCTCCAATTTTTTCTCGCTGGAATTTTGCGTCCCATACAAGCCATGGTCTACCGCCAAAATCAATCGCTACTTGCGCTAAGCAGTCATCCATCGGCAATAAGAAACCATAGCGCTCAATGCCTTTTTTCTTGCCCAAAGCTTTGAGGAAACATTCGCCCAAGGCAATGGCCACATCTTCGATGGTGTGGTGTTCGTCAATATGCAAATCGCCTTTCACGCTCACGCTTAAATCCAATTGCCCATGCTTTGCAATTTGTTCTAACATGTGGTCGAAGAAACCCAGCCCGGTGTTCAATTGGCTTTGCCCGCTGCCATCGAGGTTTACGCTGATGTGGATGTTTGTTTCGTTAGTGATGCGGCTAAAGGTGGCGGTTCGAGGGATAGCTTTTAAGTAGCGATAAATTTCAGCCCAACGGTTGGTGCTCAGGGTGGCTTCATCGCATTTGTCTTTATTCAAATAAATTGCCGCACAGCCTAAGTTTTTGGCAAGTTGCACATCGGTTAGTCTATCGCCAATCACGTAGGAGTTCGCTAAGTCACAAGCCCCATTGAAATATTTACCTAGCATGGCTGTGCCAGGCTTACGCGTGGGTTTATTTTCGTGGGCAAACGATTTGTCAATCAGCACCTCTGAGAAAATCACTCCTTCGTTTTTGAATGCTTCGATGATTTTGTATTGAGCCGGCCAAAAAGTTTCTTCGGGAAAAGAAACCGTGCCCAAACCATCTTGATTGGTGACCATCACCAACTCATAGTTGAGTTCGAGAGCGATGCGAGATAGATATTGAAACACTTCGGGGTAATAGCTTAGCTTTTCTAAACTATCTAACTGTTTGTCAATGGGCGGTTCTATCACCAAGGTACCATCGCGGTCTATGAATAATACTTTTTTCATGCTTGTAAAGATTGAAGTTCTTGAATGAGTTGTTGATTTTCTTCGGGCGTACCCACGGTGATGCGCAAGCAGTTTTGGATGACGCTATGTCTGTTGCGCACTACTATTTTTTTATTGGTTAATGCTGCGTATATTTTATTGGCATCGCTCACTTCTGCCAACAAGAAGTTAGCTGCAGAAGGATACACTTTTTTGATGAGGGGAATGCGTTTTAATGCGACAACCATTTTCTCTCGCTCTTCCAGCAATGTCTTTTTTTGTGTATCGTAAGTTGTCGATTGCTTAAGAGCATCAAGAGCCGCTTCTTGATTTAAGGCGCTGACGTTGTAGGGCGGTTTTACTTTGTTCATCCATGTGATGATAGCCTCATTTGCAAACGCCACACCTACACGAGCAGCCGCAAGTCCTCTCGCTTTGCTAAAGGTTTGTGACACGATTAAGTTATTGTATTGCGCGACTAAATTTATCAGTGATGCTCGTTCACTAAAATCAATATAGGCTTCATCTACTACTACTATGCCATCATACTGCTGAAGGATAGTTTCGATATGGTCAAAGTTGTTACCCGTGGGGTTATTGGGCGAACAGATAAAAATTACTTTGAGGTGTTGGTCATGCAACTGTGGTTCTAGTAAATTCAAATCAGGTTGAAACTCGGCAGTCAGCGGTATTTTTATTAAGGGCACATCATTAATGTTAGCCGACACTTCATATATCCCATAGGTGGGAGAGAAGGTCAAGGCTTTGTCTTTGCCCGGTTCACAAAAGATGCGATACACCAAGTCAATCACTTCATCGCTGCCATTGCCAATAAAGATTTGTTCGGTGGGCATTTGTTTCAGTTCACTCAAAGCTTGCTTCAACTTTTTTTGATAAGGATCGGGGTAGCGATTGAGCGTGCCGAATGGATTTTCATTAGCATCTAAAAAGATAGCAGCATCGCCTTTAAATTCATCGCGTTCACTAGAGTATGGCTGAAGAGCGAGAATGTTTTTTCGCACCAGTTGGTTAATGTCAATTGTTTTCATGTTCGCTTAGTTCTTTTTGGGTTTAGCTAAAGCGGCTAACCGAATGCTTACGGCATTTTTATGCGCATCGAGTTGTTCTGCTGCGGCCATTTGCTCTATGGCTGGGCCTATGTTTTGCAAGCCCTTAGCTGTCACTTCTTGAAAGGTTATTTTCTTCACAAAACTATCTACACTTACGCCACTGTAGTTTCTGGCGTAGCCGTTGGTCGGTAAAGTATGATTAGTGCCACTGGCATAGTCACCTGCACTTTCACAGCTGTAATTGCCTAGGAAAACAGAACCCGCATTTCCAATTTCCTTAATATAGTTAGCGCTGTCTTTCACCGCCAATATCAAATGCTCCGGTGCATACGCATTGCTAAAGTTTAGACACTCAGCTATGCTTTTGAGCTGTATAGCTTTACTGTTCTTTAATGCTTGTGTCACTATCTTATTGCGAGACAAGGCTTTGGTTTGTTGTGCCAATGCAGCCAGCGTGGCGGCAATCACTTCGGCATCATCGCTCAATAAAATCACTTGGCTATCACTACCATGTTCTGCTTGCGAAAGTAAATCGGCTGCCACAAACTTCGGCACACTTTGTTGGTCGGCAATGATTAATACTTCACTTGGACCTGCGGGCATGTCAATGGCCACGCCTTGTTGTTGCGCTAATTGTTTTGCGGCTGTCACATATTGATTACCGGGACCAAATAGTTTATCTACTCGAGGTACTGTGGCTGTGCCAAAGGTCATCGCCCCAATGGCTTGTATGCCACCGATTTTAAAGATTTGTGTAACGCCAACTAATTGTGCTGCATAAAGAATTGCCGGATGAATATTCCCTTCTGCATTGGGGGGTGTACAAAGCACGATTTCTTTGCAGCCCGCCAACTTAGCGGGAATTCCCAACATCAATACTGTAGAAAAAAGCGGAGCCGTTCCACCGGGGATGTAAATACCCACACGCTCTATCCCACGGCTCTCCCGCCAGCAAATCACGCCCTTGGTGGTTTCAATTCGTTGCGAGGTCTCAAGCTGCGCAGCATGAAATTTCGTGATGTTGTTTTTTGCTAGTTCAATCGCAGCTTTTAAATCGGGTGTCACCGCCTTTGAGGCTTGGGTTATCTCACTACGACTCACCTTTGTTGAAACCACTGCACAGCTATCAAACTGCTTACTGTATTTCATCACGGCCTTATCGCCTTCTCGCTGGATGTTAGCAAATACTTTGCTCACGAGCGCTTGCAAAGCCACCGTTTTTTTTGCAGGTCTTAGCGTTAGTGCTGACCAATCTTTCTTCTTCGGATATCGTATCGTTTTCATTGCTTGCTCTTTAGTTCACCATTTTTTCAATCGGCACCACCAAGATGCCTTCTGCACCTAGCGCCTTCAGTTGGTCAATCACATCCCAAAACTCATCTTCTTTCACCACCGAGTGGATGCTGCTCCAACCTTCTTGCTGAAGGGGCAAAATAGTGGGCGATTTCATGCCCGGAAGTATGTATGCTATCTGTGGAATAACAGCCGTTGGGGCGTTCAGTAAGATATATTTATTCTCTGCGGCATTGCGCACTGCCTGCATGCGGAAGAGCAACTTGTCCAATATCGTTTGTTTTGCTTGGCTCAATCCTTTATGACCAATCATCACCGCCTCACTTCGTTTCACAGTTTCCACTTCTTTCAGGCCGTTGAGTTGCAATGTGCTGCCGGTGCTCACAATGTCGAATATAGCTTGAGCCAGTCCTATGCCGGGGGCAATCTCTACGCTGCCACCAATCGCCTCTATTTGCACGGGTATTTGCTGCTCTGCAAAAAACTGTTCAAGAATGTTTGGATAGCTTGTGGCTATCTTTTTATTGGCGAAAAAACTAAGGCCGGTGTAAGGCTCATCGCGCGGAATAGCTAAAGATAACCTACACTGCGCAAAGCCCAACTTGCTCACTAGCGCCACATCTTTCGCTTTTTCCCAGACTTCGTTCTCGCCTAATATGCCAATGTCGGCAACGCCTTGCTCTACATATTGCGGAATGTCATCATCACGCAAAAACAACACCTCTATGGGAAAATTGCTGGCCGGTGTTTTTAGCTTGCGGTCTCCATTTGATAATTTGATTCCACAGGCTTGCAACAGCGCCAAAGACTTTTCGCTAAGGCGTCCGCTTTTTTGAATGGCTAGTTTTAATGTACTCATGTTTTGCTTGGTTTAATGCCTGACCGAAGCAACGGGGAGTGGTGTAGAAACAACAAACCCGTCAGTTTGGTCAGACGGGTTCGAAATATATTTTGCTTTGCATACAAATCGTAATCACCTCGCCTGCGCGTTGATATGATGATGACGATGATGTTTTTTAGTGATAATCATAAATATGTAGTTACAACATCGAAAGTAAAGAAAGGTTTGAAATTTCAAAATGAATACAACTTTATTTTTATTTTCTAGTTGCCAAATAGAAGTCTACTTATTCAATCCTATTTGTGTTCGGTTGATTTTGTTTTTGACTAAGTATTAGAGCTAAGAGAAAGTTGTCTATCGGTCAAACACCTTATGTTCTTTGGATGGGTCAAAGTCGTTTTTTGTAATCAACGAATACAACTCGCTTTCCGGTTTTTCTGATCGAAGGATGGGGAAGAATAACTGAACATACCAAGGTTCTTTCATTTTATTCCAAGCGCCAAAGGTGGAACTATATTTTCTAGTGATTTTTGCAGTGCCGAAAATAACATCCCAAAGGAAGAGTAAGTTGCCATAGTTGCCATTAGGGTGAGAAATGCCATCTTCAGCCGTCAAGCCATGGTGGGCAAAATGTGTACTCGGGGTAGAAATCAATCGTTCCACTACCCAAGCTAAAGGATTTAAAATTTTATAGCGGTATAGAAATTTGTCCCACTTTGTTTCGCTATGCGCCAATAAAATGACCACCAGTTTGACGGGCAGGTAAAAGAGATAAGTGTAGCCCATGCCCAAAAAGATTAATATGGCTGAGAACCAAATGCCAGGCATCAAGGCGTAGTAAAGCATCGCGTTTCTATAAGTAACCATCACGCCCATTTCTTCCACCACATGGTGCGGTCTGTGCAGTTTCCACATCATTCGGTTAACGTGCGATAATCTATGCCACCAGTATTGTGTCATGTCATCTAAAATTAAAAAGGCTAGCAGTTGCCAACCGAAATGAAGGTCGATGTAATAATCTTCGTAAGGCAGAAACCATTTTTTGCCAACCCAAAACACAAGTAAAAATATGCCGGGTTGTACAAGCGTGGGCAAAGTAAACAAGCTAACGAGTTCGATTTTCCAGTCATTGATGGTTCGTCTATCTTGGAAATATAGACCACCCAACGCTTCCAAGGCACCTAGCACTAGAAGCATCACCAAAGGAATGAGTTTGCTTATTACATCACTTTCCATGTTGTTTTATTTTATAGAATTGAGTTGGCTGCACTTTGGTGAAAGTACAGCCTATAAATGAATATGCAAAATACAGGTGGTTGGTGTAGTTATGGGTTGCCAAATCTTTGTTGAAGGAGTTGCTTAAAGTAATGGTAAGAAAAGCAGAGTTTTTTGTCGGTAAATCATAAGTCTTCATATTCTGGCACATGGTGTAAGAAGGTGAGGGGAAGTTGGAGTTTGCAGAGATAATGAAAAGCACCATTGGTCACCCACAGATAGTCAGCTTGAAGCGAGAGGTTGTATACCGCAATTTGCTGATACACTTTTTCGTTCAGCGGCTCTTCTGGGGCTTTACATTCGATAATAATCTTAGGTGAGCCTGCGCGGCTAAACACAACTAGATCAAATCTGCGTTTCAGCCCGTTGATGTTTATGCCTTTCTCTACGGCCAATAATGAACGAGGATAATGTTTATCGAAAAGGAGATAGTGAATGATGTGTTGACGCACCCACTCTTCAGAGGTGAGCACCACCATTTTTTTTCGCACTTCGTCAAAGATAAACCGCTGGTCATCGCGGGTTTCGATACGAAAAGAATAATTACCGAAAACTACTTCTGTCATCTTTTTTTACTTTCGGGTGTTGATAGACATCATACCACGAATAAAAGACGAATTATGAAAACAAAAGAAGAGATTGTAAACAACTGGTTGCCGCGCTATACGGGCCGAGAGTTAAGTGAGTTTAGTAAATACATCTTGCTCACGAACTTTGATAACTACGTAAATATGTTTGCCGAAATGAACGGAGTGGAGGTGCATGGCGAAGGTCGCCCCATGCGCAGCGCCACAGCAGATGGTATCACGATCATAAACTTTGGAATGGGCAGCCCCAATGCCGCCACTATGATGGACTTGTTGAGTGCCATTGAGCCCAAAGCGGTTTTGTTCCTGGGGAAATGTGGAGGCTTGAAGAAAAAGAGTGAAGTCGGTGACTTCATCTTGCCGATAGCCGCCATTCGCGGAGAAGGAACTTCGAATGATTATTTTCCGGCAGAGGTGCCGGCTTTGCCGTCTTTTGCTTTGCAGAAAGCTATTTCCACCACCATCCGCGACTTTGACCAAGATTATTGGACAGGAACGGTCTACACCACCAACCGCAGGGTGTGGGAATGGGATGAAAAGTTCAAAGAGTATCTGCGCGAAATCCGCGCCATGGCCATTGACATGGAGACAGCTACTATCTTCATCACCGCTTTTAAGAATGAAATACCGGCAGGGGCATTGTTGCTCGTGTCGGACCAGCCGATGATACCACAAGGTGTGAAGACTGAAGCCAGCGATCTGAAGGTGTCGAGCAGTTTTGTGCAATTGCATTTAAATATAGGAATCAACTCTTTAAAGCAACTCATCAACAATGGCTTGACGGTGAAACATCTTCACTTTTAAGCCAAACTTTTCGGCAGGATTGTTGTTAAATCAGCTATAAACCTAATGAAATGAAGACAACCTCAACCCTACTACTATTCACTTTCTTTTTGTCTCTAGCCTACATCGGCTTAACCTCTAGCTCGGGTGGGAGAGCTACAGTAGCCAATTCTGCCAACACCGGTGCGCCTGGCGAAACGACTACCTGCTCCGGTTGCCATGGAGGAAGTTTTGGCACGGTGACCTTAACCTTAAACATTACGAAGAATGGATTGCCCGTAACCAGCTATCAACCCGACACCACTTACGATATGAACTTAACCATTACCAATACATCAGGCAATCCTGTAGGTTGGGGATTTCAAATGACGGCATTGCGCACACCATCAAACACCGCGCTGGGTGGTTGGAGTAATTTTCCAACGAATGTCAACCAAGATGTGTTGCCAAACGGAAGGACCTATATTGAGCACATCGCCAAATTGACATCGTCCTCCAATTCTTTCAAATGGAAAGCACCGGCAGCGGGTTCAGGTAATGTGACTTTCTACTATGCCGGCATTGCTGCTAACAGTTTTGGATCGAGTGGTGATGGCGTAGGCTCTGGTAATAAAGTATTAACTGAGCAAGCAGCTGCTTTAAGTATTTCAAACTCTACCGTTACGAATGTGAGTTGTTTTAATGGGAATAATGGTGCTATCAGTTTAACGACCGCAGGAGGCACATCACCACTTACTTTTGCATGGAGTGATGCAGGATCTGGTGCGAATAGAAGTAATCTGGCCGCAGGAACATATAGCGTTACTATTACGGACAATGCTTCTCAAACAGTCTCCCAAAGTTTCACAGTAACTCAACCGGCCGCAGCGCTTAACTCTACCGGCACAGTCACTGCAGTGGCTTGCAGTGGCAACAATAATGGTGCAATCACGCTAAACACCGTAGGCGGTACACCAAACTACACCTATAATTGGGGCGGTGGAGTTACTTCCCAAAACAGAACGAATTTAACAGCCGGCACTTACACCGTGACCACCACAGACAGTAAGGCTTGCACAGCTACAGCCTCTTTTATTGTTACTCAACCAAACCCTTTAACGGCCACACCAAGTGTTACGAATGCCACGTGTGCTAACTTAGCTAATGGTAGCGTTACGTTCACTTACAATGGAGGAAATGCACCGTACACCTTGAGCGGCTTATCTCAACAAACGAACTTGGCAGCCGGTACCTACGCTTACACCGTGACTGATGCGAAAAACTGTACTTTCAATTCATCTTTTAATGTATTGAATAATTCACAAGTGACCTTAAGCGGCATAGTAGTGCAAGCTTCATGTAACGGTACAGCCAATGGTGGGGTTAACTTGACAGCTACCGGTGGTGCTTCTCCTTACGGGTTCAATTGGAGTAACAGCACAACTAATCAAAACCTGAGCGGAGTAGCCGCAGGAAATTATGCCGTCACCGCCACAGATAATGTAGGCTGTTCGGCTTCGGCAACTTATACTGTGAGTGAAGCATCATCTTTAGCTACAAATCCTACTATCACGGATACTAAATGCTCTTATTCGATTGATGGATCGGCAGTACTTAATACTTCTGGCGGACAAACTCCCTACTCGTTCAATTGGAGCAATGGAAACACCACCGGTCAACTCACTAATGTCGCCTCAGGAACTTATCAAGTCACCATCACCGATGCCAACAGCTGTAACAAGTTGCAAACTATTGTAATCAATGCTCCTGATACATTGAAAGCAAACTTAACTTCCACTAATCCAACATGTTTTGGAAGTGCAAATGGTAGTATAAATAGCGTGGTAACTGGTGGAAGCGGTACCCTAATCTTTGCTTGGAGTAACAACACTTCCACGCAAAACTTGGCGAATGTAGGCGCTGGGGCGTACTCAATTACAGTTACAGATGTAAATGCTTGTACAGCTACGAGTAATGTTACGCTCACACAGCCTAACGCCATTCAAGTGACTGAAAGCATCACTAACGCCACAGCCGATGACATTGCTGATGGCGCTATCAACTTGACCGTTTCTGGAGGTATACCAACTTATACATATTCTTGGAGCAATGGTGCGCAAACTGAAGACTTGAACAATGTTGGTGCTGATACCTACACCGTTACTATTGCTGACGCTAATGGTTGTACCGCTATTGAAAGTTTTACCATTAGTGCACCGAGCGGTATCGAAGAAACCGCGGCTTTTGGTATCGTGAAAATTTATCCCAACCCGTTTACGCAACAGTTTGCAGTGGAACTGGACAACAAGGACGCAATCATATCTGTATTTAATGCTTCGGGTAGTTTATTGCTTACCACCAAAGAGCGTATCATCAACATAAGCGAAGCGGCTAACGGTTTATACTTCTTACAGCTGAAAAACGAGGAAACAGGTGCGGTGAAAACATTCCGTTTGGTGAAAAACTAATCGAGTTTATTTTTCTCGCTACGAATATACATGTAGAAGTAGAAAGAAGAAATGCCCGCAAACAAATGCCACATACTATGCGGCTGAATAAAGCTGTTCGGGTCGCACAATACTTTATAGACGTCAAACGCATACCACATCACCGCTATAAGAGTGCTGGCGAAGCAAACCCATAAATAGTTTTTGTTGGTCTTCCCTGGGTCTCTACGCTCTACGAAAATGGCAAATGCTATTAGGAAAAAGATGATGGCCAACACAGTGTATTTCCCCCAACCTTCCGGCAACACGAAGGTGAGTAACACATAGAGTGTAGTGAAAATGGCTATCAATACACGTGTGCTTTGCGGATGCTTCTGATTGCTCGGTACTCCTATTTCTATCAACCACACTCGGTGTGAAAAATACATCAAGGGGAAAAGCGAAAGGGAATATACGGCAGAGTAATCTAATCGGCTGGCAAACTCAATCAGTGAGCTGTGGAAAAAGGTACTTGCTAAAAATGTGTAGAGCATAATCAAGCCATAGGTAATGCTGTAGAAAGGATTAGCAGAAATAATGTTGTATTTTTTCTGTTTACTTTGGTCTTTCCACCCTCTCCGCAAAATCGCCACTGCTACTAGCCAATACACAATGTTGCTAAAGGTGTTTATCGGTTGGCGAATGAGCATCTGCATTTCTGCTCGCTCGCAAAAGAAAGCAGCGGTAGTATTTTCAGTGTAAAATTTATCCCAAAAGTAAAGAATGTTAGAGAACATATTCAGCCACCAGATAGCGAACCCATATAGAAAAAACGTGACGAGTAAAATAACCCATCTCCGCTTCGACATTTTAAATACGCTGAATTTAATCACAACCTAAAAGAAACAGTTTTTTAATGATAATAAAACATTCGTTCCTTTTTTACTTTCGCTGAAAATTACAACAAAAGTATGCGTACGGTTTTTCTGTTATTGTTAAGCAATATATTTATGACTTTTGCTTGGTATGGTCATCTTCGGTTTAAGGATGTACCACTTTGGAAAGCTATTTTGGTGAGTTGGGGCATTGCGTTTTTTGAATATTGCCTGATGGTGCCCGCCAATCGTATGGGCTATGTAGACAGCAATTTTTCCGCTTCGCAACTGAAAATTATGCAAGAGGGAATTACGTTAATTGTGTTTGTGTTTTTCTCGGTCTTGTTTCTTAAAGAAGAAATCAAGTGGAATTACATCGTTAGTTTCTTTCTAATTATGCTGGCTGTTTTCTTTGCGTTTAAAAAATTTGACTGAGCAAAAAAAAATCTAAAATATTCACTTTTTCTCTACGTCTTCGTTAGTACATTCGTGCCAAACTAAAACACGAAAAAAACCTTATGAGAACAAATCATGAAATAGACTACCGCATTTTTGGTGAAGAAATGCAATGTGTAGAAATTGAACTGGACCCACAAGAAACGGTGATTGCCGAAGCGGGAGCGTTTATGTACAAAGACCAATCCATCCAAATGCAGACTGTGTTTGGTGATGGTAGCAATGACTCAGGCGGATTTATGGGTAAACTGATGGGAGCGGGTAAACGACTGCTCACCGGAGAAAGTTTGTTTATGACCACCTATACTCAAAACGGTGGCGGCAAAGCGCGCGTAGCTTTTGCCTCGCCATATCCCGGCAAAATCATTCCATTGGATTTACAAGAAATGGGAGGCAAAGTAATTTGTCAAAAAGATGCTTTTCTCTGTGCGGCTAAAGGGGTGTCGGTGGGCATTGAATGGCAACGTAAACTCGGTACCGGTCTTTTTGGTGGCGAAGGGTTTATTATGCAAAAACTAGAAGGCGATGGTTTAGCGTTTGTGCATGCAGGCGGTCACATCATCGAGCGCACCTTGCAGCCGGGCGAAGTGTTGCATATTGACACAGGTTGCGTGGTGGCGTACACCAAAGACATTGATTTTGATATTCAGATGATTGGTGGCATTCGTAACACAATTTTTGGTGGCGAAGGCGTTTTCTTTGCCGTGTTGCGCGGTCCGGGAAAAGTGTGGTTACAGACTTTACCGATTTCTCGCTTGGCCTCTCGGATTATTCAATATGCTCCACAAACCGGAAGTAGAAGAGAAGAAGGCGGATTGCTCGGTGGTTTGGGCAACTTGCTCGATGGAGACGGTCGTTAATTCAACAATACATCAACTTTGCAAGAGCGACATTCCTTGGGGTGTCGCTTTTTTTATTTCTTTTGGCGTGGGAACGCTAGGCGTTTATCCTAATGCAATATGTGCGGAATAGCCGGAATAATTGACCATACTTTTTCTACCGAAACTCGACAGGAGTGGACAGATAAAATGTTGCAAAGTATTTTGCACCGCGGCCCTGAGGATTCCAGTTTATACAGCGAAGCACAATTGACACTCGGACACAATCGCCTAAAGATTATTGACCTTTCAGACGAAGCTAATCAACCCTTCGAGTGGCAAGACGTAGTGATTGTTTTTAATGGGGAAGTGTATAATTATATTGAAATTCGAGAGACGTTAATTCAAGCAGGTTACACCTTTCGCACACAAGGCGACACAGAAGTGATTTGCGCGGCTTATAAGCATTATGGGGAAGATTGTGTGCAACACTTCGTGGGTATGTGGGCGTTTGCGCTGTGGGATAAAACCAAGCAAAAACTCTTTTGCTCTCGAGATCGATTTGGTATTAAACCGTTTTATTACATTCAAGAAGGCGATAATTTGTATTTCGCCTCAGAGTATAAAGCATTAAAGTTGATGCCTGTTTTTAAGGCAGATTTGAACACACAACAAATTAATCGTGGTTTGCAAATGGTGTGGAGTGTATACAAGGAGGAAACATTTTTCCGTCAAATTAAATCACTCGAACCGGCTCATAATTTGCATTGGCAAAAAGGGAAGTTAACTACAGCTCGTTATTGGGATATAGATTTTAATCTACCCAAGTCATCACTCAGTTTTGAAGAGAAGAAAAGCAAATTTTATGATTTGTTTCAGCAGTCGGTTCGCCTTCATTCGCGCAGCGATGTGCCTAACGGCACGTGCCTAAGCGGAGGTTTAGATTCTTCAGCAATAGCCGGCATGTATTCTACTTTGTTGCCAGATACTCCAATTAAATCATTCTCGATTTTTTATGAAGATGATGTAGATGAGCGTCCGTTTGTCCGCGAAGTGGTAGCGAAGTACAATAACATAGAGCCCCATTATTTTTCCCCCAACAATCAGCAAATAGAAGAGAATTTTCACCTTGCGGCTTATCATGCTGATGTGCCGATGTTGGGCTCTAGTTTCTTGTCGCAATATTTCTTGATGCAACTGGCCAAAAGCGAAGGCGTGACGGTGGTTATTGACGGGCAAGGTTCTGATGAATATTTGGGCGGCTATTTGCATTCGTTTTATCGAGTGGCAGGAGGGGAGATGGCTTCGGCACATCCATTCGAAGCTATTTCTTTACTCCATCAACTGGCTGAACGAGAACACTTTTCGGCTAAGAAGAAAAGAGATTTTCTTTTGAAGAGTTTGGTAAGTACTTTTGCTAATGAGAATAGAATTTACAACCTAGAGTTTAGTCAACTGAACAAATTTTTAAGCAGCTCGACTGAAAATTTGTCAATGGAGGATAAGACAGCAGATAAGTTGGATAATTTTCTCTATCACTTGCTTTTCAATACCACATTACAAACACTCTTGCATTTTGAAGATAGAAACTCCATGGCTTTTTCATTGGAGTCGAGAGTGCCGTTTTTAGATCATCGTTTAGTGGAGTTTGGTTTCTCGCTTTCGCGAGAAGATAGAATTACCAACCAAGCCGAAACAAAATATATTTTGCGCGAAGCACTAAAACCTGTCTTGCCTAAAGCCGTTTATGAACGAAAAGACAAGAAAGGTTTTGTGACACCGGGCGAAGTGAAATGGCTTAATGGTCCATTACGCTTTTTGTTGGATATAGATTACAATCAATTCCATTGGATGAACAAGTCAGCTTTGCAGGCGGTCATAGAGCAATATAAAAAAGGCGACACTAGTAAGGCCGCCTTTGTGTGGCGATTAGCCACCACTGATTATTGGATGAAGAATTTTGCTCGTTAAGCTACGTCCAACGCTGTTTTTAATTCTTTGGTGTCATTCATTTTCATTCTGCCGGCTAGCACCAAGCGGAGTTCTCTGCGCGCCAAAGCCGAGTCGAACATTTTCTTTTCTGTTTCTGTTTCCGGCAAAAGTGGTGTACTTGTTTTTGGCTTACCATTGCTGTCAAGCGCCACGAAGGTGTAGTAGGCTTCATTGCATTTGTAACGCGTTTGAGAAGGTAAGTTCTCTGCCCACACTTCAATATGTGTTTCCATTGAAGTGTTGAAGGTCCGTGTCACCTTTGCGGTGATAGTAACCACATCGCCTAATTTTATAGGATTTTCAAAACTCACATTGTCAACTGATGCAGTGACTACTACAGCGTTCGAATGTTTACCCGCAGCGATGGCCGAAGCTATGTCCATCCAATGTAGAATTTTTCCTCCGCGGAGGTTGTGTAATGAGTTGGTGTCGTTCGGTAATACGATTTCGGTCATTACCGTTGCACTTTCTTTAGGTGTTTTTCCTGCCATGATTATTTATTGTTTTTTCTGTCCGTAATGATATTCGTAAAGTGATGGGTTGCTGCGCATTTTCATCAGGGTGATGGTACACTTCATGTTGGCTGCAGCTTCTTCTTTGTTGTTAGAGGTGTAAGTCATACTAGTGCCCGAAAGGCGATCAGCGCTAATGCCATTCATGTAGAGATAGCGAATGATTTTCATGGCGCGAAGCATCTCCGGTCGGAATGTTTTCTTCTTAAACACATCGGGGTTCATTTTGCGAAATGTAGGAATGGTGTCCATAATAGCCAATACTGCGGCATCGCTCACTTTGTCAAATTCGCTCACATCCGCAAAGCCATTCACTTGGATATACACATCCGTGTTTGTCTTCAACCACTGCAACAACACTTTCATCTTGTTCATGTTTTGTACGCTGTCTGGGTCGGTGATGTTAGGGCCATAGGTAAATGTATAGTTGTTTATTTTATCATCTGTTTCGGCAAATAAACTGTCGAGGTTTAGAGATTTGCGGTCGTTCTCACTGATGAGTAAAGCAGATACGTGAGGACTTTCTTTAATCATTTCCAATACAAAGCGTTTCATTTTTGCTTCGGATACATTCATCACACTATCGCCTAGAGTCTGAAAATAACTTTCGTCATTATACGGCCAAAACTTCACCACTTGCAATGGATATTGTGAGGAGGTTTGAGTGAATTGGTAGTTGCGTTTAAATTGAAGTTGTCCGGCTTGCACCATCGTTTCGTTTACCAATGTTTTTTCCATGCGCTGAATTTCGTTTTGCACAAAATTATAGACCGCAAAGAGTTGATCTTTTTCAGCTCTCAGCACCAATCGAAAAACACCACTAAAACAATTCACATCATATATAGCTTCCATGCGCTTAGCGCCAAGTTTTGCGGCCTTCACTTGTATGTAGTTATTAGGATCATTAAGCATTGCCGTCAGCACGTGGGCAGCATAGCTGGCAGAGGAATGTGACACAGCCCCCGGAAACTGCCAACAGATATGCATTTCAGGCATCGTCACATTTTCATTCACTACCACTTGGGTGGTGTAAATCATTGGTTTAAAATCAATCAATTTAGTCACCGTTTCAGGATTGAAAGGTGTGCGATACAGCGTTGCAAAAGTTGGTTCAAAAACAGACTGAATGCCTGATGGGGTTACGTTGCCGGTCACACTAAAGAGCGTGTTGCCCGACACATAATATTTTTGTTTGTAGTTATCTACGCGGTCTTTGGTAAAGTAGACATACTTCTCCGGTTTTCCATGAATGTCTAACCGTTCATAATCTTTTCGAAAAATTCGAGATTGAATTTTCTGTTCAAAATTATGACGATTGTTTTGTGACTTCTCTTCTTGTTCTAGTTGGTTGGTTGTGAGAGCCGATTTGATTTCAACATAGCTCAATGTAGATTTGAAGATAGTGTCGCGGATTAAACGAAAGCAAGCCGCCACTTGTGCCGGTTCTGTGGTAAACTCAAAATAAGTTTGCTCAGAAGTGCTGCTCGCTTTAAGTTGGGTGTTTTGCAGGTTCAATCCATCTTTGTTACTTCTTATGGCGGCTAGCAACTTTTCTTTGATGCCCAATTCAAGCACATGCGCCAAGCCGGGGATAGTGTCGTTTTCATATACAGTGCCAAATCGAACAACTGTAGTAATTGTCGCTTTTTTCTCCGCTTTGTTCGGCATCACTACTGCATTCATGCCGTTCGGCAGTTTGATAAAATGTAGTTGCCCATAGCTAGAAGTTTCGGCTTGCGCACCCACTAGCAGCACAAAAAATAAAAGTGTTGCAGAAAAGGAAAATTTTATGTTCATGTCAATTAATTTTGGAATTCTACTTCTTTCTTTCAAATTTGTAGACCTCAAATAAAACATACTTCTATGAAAAAGTTTATAGCATCAGTCGCAATCTTAGGATTTATTGCTGTTCAGTTTTCTTCTTGCTCTAAATGTTACTCTTGCGACTTCGGCAGTAATGATGTTCGTGAGTTCTGCCCAAAAGACTTTCCCGATGGTGCAGATGGCTTAAAACTGACTATTGATGCCTATGAAGTGCAAGGTTATAAGTGCGTTACAAAGTAATCTACGACTACAAAAGACGATAATCAAAATCCTGTGATTTTTCTCATAGGATTTTTTTGTTTAGTTCAAAGCGTCCAATGCTTTTTTTACACTTCCTTTGTCGAGCAGCAACGCCTTTGCGGCATCGTAGCTCATCTCTTTTTGAGCTAAAATCATTTTCACTCCTCGGTCAATTAGTTTCGCATTACTAAGTTGCATGTTCACCATTTTATTGTCCTCCACGCGGCCTATTTTTATCATCACCGAAGTGCTGAGCATATTCAAGACCAACTTTTGAGCAGTGCCGGCTTTCATGCGCGTGCTACCTGTCACAAACTCCGGCCCTACAATCACTTCTACAGGAAAATCTGCTGCAGCGGCAAGTGCTGATTCAGTGTTGCAAGTGATACAGCCCGTTGCGATATTTTTTTTCTTGCATTCATTTAGTGCACCAATTACATAGGGTGTTCTGCCCGATGCCGCAATGCCCACCACGATGTCTTTATCGTTAATCTCATACGCCAATAAATCTTCCCATCCTTGTGTCCAACTATCTTCGGCAAACTCTACAGCTTTGCGAATGGCTGAGTCGCCACCGGCTATCAATCCCATCACCAAACCTTGCGGCACACCATACGTGGGCGGACACTCACTTGCGTCTACAATACCTAGTCTTCCGCTGGTGCCTGCTCCGATGTAAAACAAACGCCCCCCGCTTAAAAGTTTATCGGTGGTCACTTCTACCAAGCGTTCAATTTGCGGAATAGCTTTTTCGATGGCGGCAGGTACTTTCTTGTCTTCCTCATTGATGTTTTGGAGCAACTCAAGCGTGCTCATTTTTTCGAGATGACGATAGTGTGAATTGGCTTCGGTAGATTTCATTCTACAAAATAAAACTTTCTATTGAACCTTTACTAACTTGAT
>Ga0315904_10004995_pt1 | contig 18551 bp, 20 predicted proteins | sample LakEriMetagenome_6_FD_203529 | JGI IMG/M metagenome (GOLD analysis project Ga0315904, IMG submission 203529) | Freshwater fungal communities from buoy surface, Lake Erie, Ohio, United States - Buoy 12 MA120 | ecosystem: Environmental > Aquatic > Freshwater > Lake | place: USA: Lake Erie, Ohio...
ATCCAGTTACGACCACTACCATCCTCACGCATGATAGCATTGACAAGGCCAGCGTATACCCTGCCCTTCGGATCTATCACACTAGTATACTTGCCAGCGATCATAGACGCGAAGATAGTGTTGAGGTTGTTCTTTCGATTAGCATAAGCAGTGCCAAACATTTCTTTTTCCTTTGTGGTGATGAATCTATTTTACAGGAATCTTTTTATTTGTCAAATCTCGTCAAGATATCCACGAACAGCCTGCCCAACAACGTGAGCACAGTATGAAGCAAACGCGGCAACCGAAATGTATCCAACGAGCAGCGTGTAATCGGCAAAAGTCAGCATCATATCTTTCTCTCTTTCTTGTGATGGTATCTTATCAAACCTTTTGTTGTTTGTCAATCCCCTCTTAAGGGTAAGCCTAGTTGCTCATCCATGACGCTACCGTAGAGAGATCATCGGCCATTTCGACCGTCGATCCATCAGCCAACCTAACGTTCCATACGTTACCTTCATCGAAATGCCAGCCGACGATCACGCCAGAAACACCATCTACAACCACCTTATCGCCAATCTCGAACATCTTGCGTTCTCCTCTTTCTCTCTTACTCTTATATCGACATTATACCATATCCATCTTGAGTGTCAACAAAAAAGTTTCCTTACAATACCGTAAGGTTCGCAAGTCGTTGTGGCGTAAGAGTTTACAGCAAACGCGACCGCCCCGGCTCGACGTAAAGTCTTTAGCACTAAGGGTTTAGGTCTAGCCAATCCTTTCGGCCATAACCTTGCCAGCCTTGAACCGCACCACCTTACGCTCCCCGATCATCACACTCTCGCCCGTTCGCGGATTGCGAGCCTTGCGAGGAGCGGTCACCTTTACAGTGAACACGCCGAAGTTTCGCAGTTCGATACGTCCCGTGGTAGCGAGAGTTTCGATCATGCTATCAAGCGTAGCCTGCACAATCTCACGAGCCTGATCGCCCGTTACGCCAACCTTCTCAGCGATACCCTCAACCATACTTCGCTTTGTTCCAACCATTGCTATCTTCTCCAGTGGTGTGATGCTCAGATTATACCTAATCTTTTTTGCATTGTCAATCCCCCCTTATATGGGGATCATGAGACACCCATCCACGATGCCTTTTCCATACAGAAGTTATAGAACATATCGTTCAATACTTCTTCGTAGTTGCTGTCCGTAAGCCTGCGTCGATCCATCGTAGCGTCACACTCAGCAAACAGCCTACCATCTGGCGTGAACAGCAGCACTACATTATACGTTTCGCTACCCCAGATAGCCTTGAGAACGTTATTCACTTTGTTCGTATCCATCATATCCTCTCTTTCGTGTGATTGTATTTTAGTACTTGTTTTTGTCGTCGTCAATCCCCTCTTGCATGGGGGTCAGATTCCCTCACCATCGTCAAGGCCGGGAATGTAGTCAGCATCTAATCGCTCAACATAGCGAGCATCCAACCGATGATAGCATCCGTCAGAATCGGACACGGTAACCGATCCATCATCATTCACCGACTCGACCCGATAGGCCACAACGTCCTCATGATCTACGCCCCACTCCTCAACCGACTCGACCCAATCACCAACCGCGAAATCGTTTGCCATGATTCTTTCTCCTCTGTTTCTTATATCGACATTTTACCATCCCAAACTTCAACTGTCAACAAAAAACTTCCTTAAAAGATCGTAAGGTTCCGCAAGTCCTTATTCTACAAGACTTTGGCACAGATCGTGCGGATCAAACTCGTCGTAAAGTCTTACGCCACAACACTTTACATCAAGAGGGGGTTTTTTCGTTTTATATTAAGGGGTTTACAAAATCGCCATACCTCGGGGGTGGTCCAAAAGAAGTAAGGACACCCCTATATAATTGGCCAGTTTATTAGCCAATTTCCCCCATAATTATCTTATATAAATGATTTTTTATACAGATACTAATATCCGTACTGATACGGACGAACCCAACGATCCCAGCACGAATGACGTCTTTTGTAAAATTGGTCGGTTACTATTACAATTGGCCAGTTTCCCGGATAAACCACAGGAACAACCACATTCTGCACCACAACTGGCTGATAAACGGGCACATACTGAACAACAGTTTGAACAACAGGTTGTTGAACTATTACAGGATAACTTACAACATAAGAATCATATTGTACCGGAATTTGACCATAACAAAAACAACAACTCAAGCCTAGAACTAAACTCATTAAAATTTTCATCACATTTTCTCCTATAGGTATTTTTGACTTCATGTCACTTCATTATAACGGCCAACCCCCATAAAACAACAACGGCCACGGCTAAAATTTCTTAACCGTGACCGCTGCACCACACACCTTATTTTAATCTACTAAACTAATCAGCTCACAGTAACTTCCTGAGTTCCTGATCCTTCAATAGTTTTATTCTTCCTTGGACGACCCCTACTCTTCTTTAAAGACAACTTTCGTCTCTGACGTCGCACCATTGCTGTGCTAATATTTTGCCCCGTCATCTTACTCAATGAGGCCGCTAATCCTTCATCACATAATGTAGCATGATTATTTTGAATATATTCTAGTTCGGACCCCGTCCATTTTTTATAATTAGCCATAAAATAAGCTCCTATCTTTTTAATTGTTGACAATCTGTCCCCAAAACATACTATAATAAGGTTTGATCAGTTTAGAGCAAGGACCAAAATATGATAGACAACAATTTTGAACCAGATACTGTTGCTGATAGCGTTCTATTTGTAAAAGCCTCTGGCTCTATTAATGATGATATTATTAATGATCTATTATTAGAAAACGGAAAGAGTATAGCAGAACTACTAAATGACCAAAAAAAAGACCAACACGAAAACTGAATTGCCCAACGGAGTTAGCCCAGAAGAATTTTTACTAGTTTTGGAAAATATTAGCAAAAGATTGGCCCATAAATTTAGATTCGCCTATCATAGCATAGAAGATATGAAGCAACAAGCTGCTATCTTTGCTCTGGAAGGATTAAAAAATTATGACAAGAAAAGACCCCTAGAAAACTTCTTATGGACCCACGTTCGTAACCGACTATTTAATTACAAGCGCAATAACTACCAAAGGCCCGATAAACCCTGCCACACTTGTCCGTTCTTCGACAAAGGTTGCAAAGTGAGTATTAATCAATGTGAAAAATATTCTAATAAAAATGATTGTGAATTATATTCAGCATGGGCAAAAAGAAACGAAGCCAAGAAAAATATTATTCAACCAGGATACATTGAGAGTAACACTTCATTTTCGCCGTCATCAACTATTGAGCCCCTATTAGAAAACAAAGAACTAATAACATTTTTAGACACCCACATTCAGAGCGAATATAGAGAAATTTATCTCAAGTTAAAACACGGAAACAAAATTAACAAAAGTGATCTTAAAAAACTTCAAAACCACATTGCCAAATTAATGGAGGACAACAATTGGAAACTAATGTTCCCAAAAAACGAGGACAACTAAGTTTAGACGAAGAAAAGTATATTCGTGACAACTACGCCTCAACCTCTCTGCAACAAATTGCTGATCATCTTAATCGCAACATTGCTCCAATAGAGCGCTATGTTAATGAAAATCAATTATCTGTTATTACCAGCAACGCTGATAATCAGATACTAAAACAAAAACTTCATACCAAAACGTTTTGGCCGGAAATCACAAGACAATTTGATGTTGAAACGGGCGAATTAGAATACTTTGAGAGCACATGGATAGGACTAATCAAACAATTTCGCGAGGACGTTTTACCGGCCGAAGAACTTCAAATCAAACAATTTATCACTATTGATATTCTTATTAATCGAAGCATGAAAGAACGAAAGCGTCATATTGCAGAAACTGATAAACTTCAAAAATTAGTAGACAAAGAATACGAAAAGCCCGAAGATACAAGAGACATACCGAAATTGGCCAATCTGGAAACTCAATTAAGTTTTGCTCGCAACAGCATCGCCAACTATACCAACGAATATACCAAACTGCTTAATGAGCAACAAAAAATTAGCAAAGATCTTAAAGCCACGCGAGAACAGCGCATCAAAAGAATAGAGGACGGAAAAAGTAGCTGGACCGGACTAATACGCATGCTAGAAGACGAAGAGATAAGAGAAAAAGAAGGTCGCGAAATGGAAATTCTTAGCATGGCAACCAACAAGGTTAAACAAAAACTTTATGACTATCATAATTATCAGGATGGAGTTGTTGACAAACCATTTCTTAATTCAGAAAGTGTAAATTGATATGACAAAAATTGCAGCAATTACGGGAATAACTGGCCAAGATGGCAGCTATCTGGCCGAGAATCTTTTAAACAGAGGATACGGCGTTGTTGGATTATATCGTCGCAGCAGCAGTTCTAATTTTATTCGTATTAAACATATCCTAAAACATCCGCGATTAATACTAGAAGAATTTGATCTCACAGATCCTAGTGACTGTACAGACATTATCACAAAACATCATCCTAATGAATTTTATAATTTGGCAGCTCAGAGTCATGTTGCAACCAGTTTCAAACAACCTACAACAACATTTGAAATTAATTCTGTAGGAGTAACTAATTTACTAGAAAACATCAGGAAATTTAGTACCACCACACGATTCTATCAAGCTAGTACTAGTGAAATGTTTGGTCGTAACTATACCGAAAAGGATGGAAAGAAATACCAAAACGAAGAGACTACTTTGCTACCACAAAGTCCTTATGCAGTATCCAAATTAGCTAGTCATCGCATGGTTCAAATATATCGCGAAGCATACGGATTATATGCTTGTAGCGGCATACTATTTAATCATGAAAGTCCACGACGCGGTGATAACTTTGTTACGCGCAAAATTACTCGTTATATTGGACGCTTGGTAAATAATAAACTTGAACCTGATGAAAAACTCAAATTAGGTAATCTTAAAGCAGTACGAGATTGGGGCCATGCAAAGGATTATGTAGAGGCCATGAGACGAATGTTAGCCGGAGGAATTGCTGACGATTTTGTTATTAGCACCGGTCACTCGTATACTGTGGAACAATTTTTAGTAGCAGCTTTTAATTTGGTTGATAAAAATTATCAAGATTATGTCGAAATTGACCCTGCTCTTTATCGACCAGCAGAAGTAGAATATTTACACGGCGATTGTTCTAAGGCTCAACGAGTTTTAAAGTGGCAACCACAGATTACTTTTGATGAACTAGTCAAAGACATGGTAGTTTCAGACATACAATTATTCCAACATGATTAGAAACTTTGAAGATCCTGAATATAAAAAATGGAGAAAAAAAGTTTACGCAAGAGACAATCATACTTGCCAGTGGCCAGGGTGCATTAATAAGAAAAAACTTAATGCTCATCACATAAGGCGCTGGGCGGACTGTCCCGGTTTACGATTCGAGATAGACAATGGAATAACATTATGTAAAGATCATCATAAAATGATTACTGGTGTAGAAACTTATTATGAGGCCGTTTTTTACAACATTATAAAACAAAACAAAAAACATGACAAATAATACTTATAATAATTTTACAATAATAGTAGATACACGCGAACAACAACCGTGGACCTTTGACAATTATGCAAAGGCTCACAAGAAGCTAGATACTGGAGATTACAGTATCGAAGGCTTAGAACATCTGCTAACCATCGAAAGAAAAAAAAGTTCCAGTGAATTCGCAACAAACATTGTTGAGAGTCGATTCAAAGATGTTATTATGCGCTTGAGCCAATTTAAATATTCATTTTTATTATTAGAATTTGATTTAGAAGACTTATTAATATATCCTATTGGTAGTACTGTTCCTAAAAGAATGTGGGATAAAGTTAAAATCACTCCAGCTTTTTTAATTAAAAATATTATTGAGTTACAATTAAATCATAATATTAAAGTTATGTTTTGCGGTAGCTCATCTAATGCAGAAAAAATAGCAGAATTCATCTTCAAAAAGATACACTATATAGAAATGGTTAAAAAACAAGATGAGTGAATCTATTAATAAAATATCTTTTGATGATGCCTGGTTAGATTTGGGCGATATTAGTCAAATACAAATAAATAAAAACGTGATGATCCATAGATCCGAAAGCGATATTGAGCTTCCTGATCTTCATCTAATGAAAGTTTTAAAAAATCCTAAATACATAGGAAGTATGGTAAAGCTTTTATTTAATATCGAATTACATCCTATTCAAATATTAATATTACAAGAATTTTGGATTCGACCATTCCCCATGTATATTGCTAGTCGTGGTTGGGGTAAGTCATTCTTGTTGGCTTTATATTGTGTTATAAAATGCACATTCTGTCCTGGTACTAAAATAGTAGTAGTCGGCGCTGCGTTTCGTCAAAGTAAAATTATCTTTGAGTATATGGAAACCATTTGGCGCAGTAGTCCAATATTACGAAGTATTTTCAATGGCAACGATGATGGTCCAAGACGAGACGTTGATCGATGTACTATTCGTTTAGGAGATAGTTGGACAATTGCTATTCCTATGGGCGATGGTAGTAAAATCAGAGGTTTACGCGCACATATCATTATTGCTGACGAATTTGCATCTATAAGTCCTGATATTTATGAAACCGTAGTATCAGGATTCGCTGCAGTATCAGCAAGCCCAATACAGAATGTTAAAGAAGAAGCAAAAAAGAAAGCCATGATTGAAGCAGGAATATGGAATGAAGAATTAGAAGTATTAAATACTAAAATGGGTAATCAAGCTATTATTTCCGGAACTGCAGATTATGATTTTAAACACTTTGCTTCTTACTGGAAGAGATATAAAGCTATCATAGAAAGTAAAGGAGATAAAAGAAAATTAGAAGAAATATTTAAAGGAGAAGTTCCAGATAATTTTAACTGGAAAGATTATAGTATTATTCGTATACCGTACGAATTGATACCCAAGGGCTTCATGGACGATAAACAAGTTAGTAGAGCCAAAGCCACTATTCATACTGGTATATACAATATGGAATATGCAGCATGTTTTGTAAAAGATAGTGAAGGATTTTTTAGGCGTAGCTTAATCGAAAGTTGTGTTGTTTCTAATAATCAAATTATTATTGATGGAAAACCAGTAATTTTTGATGCAGTAATTAAAGGAGATGCTAATAAACAATACGTATACGGAATCGATCCAGCAAGTGAACAAGATAATTTTAGTATAGTAATATTAGAAGTGAATCCGACGCATTCTAAAATCGTGTATTGCTGGACTACTAATAGAGCTAATTTTAAAGAGCGTCAAAAAACCGGACTCATAACGGAACATGATTTCTATGGATTCTGTGCTCGTAAAATTAGGAATTTGATGAAAACCTTTAAGCCAATTAAAATAGGAATGGACGCACAAGGAGGAGGCGTAGCAATTGAGGAATCGTTGCACGATCCCAATAGATTAGAAGAAGGAGAAATATTAATTTGGCCAACAATCGAAGACAAAGCAAAAGACACAGATGATCAACCAGGATTACATATTTTAGAACTTATCCAATTTGCAAAAGCAGAGTGGACAAGTCAAGCGAACCACGGATTAAGAAAAGATCTAGAAGATAAAGCTTTATTATTTCCCTCATTTGATAATTTAACACTTGGACTAGCTATTGAAAGAGAGGGTAAAGATATACTAGAAATGGATCTTAATCCTCTTTATGACAGCCTAAGTGAATGCATACTGGAAATTGAAGAATTAAAAAATGAATTGACAACAATAGTTATGACACAAACAAGCCAAGGTCCGAATGCTAGAGATCGCTGGGATACTCCGGAAACAAAATTAGGTCAAGGGAAAAAAGGGAGATTAAGAAAAGACCGCTATAGTTCATTAGTAATAGCTAACATGTTAGCAAGACAACTTAATAAAGCCTTAAAGCCAATAGATTATGATGTTATTGGAGAGAATGCTAAAGACTCAGTAAAAAATAATGGCTCTATGTATAGAGGTCCAGAATGGTTTATTAATGGAGCAAATGATGATGTATATACTGGAATTTATAGATAAAGTGTATATTATATAAGTAATCATTTTATAATCACAATACAATAGAATTAAATATTATGGCTAAAAAAAGAACAAAAGATGAAGTCCTTGGGACAGTACATTCTGCACCACCAGAAGCTTATGTAACATGGGGAGATGATTTATCCAGTAAGCAGGAAGCATTAAAAACTGCTGGAGCTTCATTAGACGAATTTACTCTGGTAGAAAGAGCTACTGCTGCTGGTGGCAGAAGATATAGTTTGGATTTTTCTAGTCTAGATGGATTAACAGGAAGTCGCCCAGGATTAACTAAAGATGATTATTACACATTTAGACCTCAAGAGGCTCCTCCTAATGAGATAAAAATGATTCTGCAACGTGCAGAAAGAATTTATCAAAGAGTTGGATTGGTAAAAAATGTTATTGATCTTATGGGTGATTTTGCCAGTCAAGGAATACGATTAGTACATAGGAATAAAAGAATTGAAAGATTTTATAGAAGATGGTTTAAAAAAATAAATGGAAAAGACAGAAGTGAAAGATTTCTTAATAATCTATATAAAAGCGGAAATATAGTCATAGATAGAAGAACCGCAAAAATAAGCATAAAAGTTGCAGATAAATTATATAAAGCTCTTGGAACAGCAGATATGCAGTTAAATGATCTGCCAGAGGTGAGTGTTGAAAAAAGAGAAATTCCATGGAAATATACATTTATAGATCCTGTATGTGTTGAAGTATCAGCAGGAGCACTATCATCATTTTTGAATGATAAAACATACGAATTAATTTTACCAGCAACATTACGCAAAATTATTAATAATCCTAAAACTGAAAATGAAAAAAGAGTTATCGAAAATCTACCTTCCCAAATTATAGAAGCAGCAAAAAATAAAAAGCCATATCCTCTTGATCATGATAAAACATTGGTATTTCACTATAAAAAAGACGATTGGCAAGCATGGGCATATCCTATGATTTATGCTATTATGGATGATATTACAGTGGTTGAAAAACTTAAATTAGCTGATATGGCAGCATTAGACGGAGCCATTAGTAATATTAGAATATTTAAATTAGGAAGTTTAGAGCATAAGATTGCTCCTACAAAAGCAGCCACATCTAAACTTGCTCAAATTCTTGGAAATAATGTTGGTGGAGGAACTATGGATTTGATCTGGGGACCAGATATCGAGCTACTAGAAAGCAATACTAATGTTCATAACTTTCTTGGAGAAAATAAATATATTCCCCACCTTAATGCTATATATGCAGGATTAGGAATTCCTCCTACTCTTACAGGAACATTTGGTGCAGCAGGAACAACAAATAATTTTATTAGCTTAAAAACACTGACTCAAAGATTACAATATGGCAGAGATAGATTAATAGAATTTTGGGAAGAAGAAATAGCTATAGTTCAAAAAGCTATGGGTTTCAAGTACCCTGCTAAAATTGAGTTTGATAGAATGGATCTTAGTAATGAAGATAGCGAAAAAGCTTTATTGGTACAGCTTGCTGATCGTAATCTCATTAGTGATGAACTATTACAAACAAGATTCGGTTTTGATCCAGATATGGAAAAGAGTAGACTTAATAGAGAGAGTAGAGAAAGGGATAATAATAGAATGGTTGCTAAATCTGGTCCATGGTTTGATCCTCAGTTTGAAAATTCTTTAAAGAAAATAGCATTACAGACAGGTGCGGTTGCTCCTAGTCAGGTTGGATTAGAGTTAGATAAGAAAAAGGGTGGAGAAAAATCAGCACTTGAAATGAAAATACCAGCAGCCCCGATTGGAGGAGGCGCGCCAAAAACTTCTTCTTTACCAAAACAAGCAGGAGAAGGGCGTCCGAAATTATCCAAAGATACCGAGAAAAGACAAACAAAAAAATTCTCACCCCAAACCGGAGCTAAATTAATATTATGGGCAGCCGCAGCTCAAGAAAAAATAAGTGAAGTAATTAATCCAATAATACTAGAGTTTTTTCAAAAGAAAAATTTAAGAAGTTTAAGTAATATAGAATCTCAAAAGCTAGAAGATATTAAAACAAATATATTATTGAATATTAGTCCATTTTCATCAATAGCGGACGAGTCCATTTTAAATGACCTGACTACTGCACAAGATAACAGTTTGATTCTTAGCAAATACTATACATGGCTAAGAGCTTTACAATCTGATCTAGGCAGAGAATTATCCGTTGATGAAACTAAGCATGCTAAAGCGTCTTTTTATTCTATGGTGTATACTGAATTAGATAACTAACCAAAATAAAGGTTAACAATATGAAAATATATGATCAAGAAAAAAATGATGGTTTAGAGGAAATCTTAAAAAGCTCTGCCTCTATTTCATATGCTTGTGTTGTTGAGCCATACGCAGGATCTAAAAAAGATGCTAAGTACTTAAAGAGTATAGCATCATTTGATGATGAGGATCTTTATTATGTTCAATCTATTTTAGTATCATCTTCATGGAATAAAAATGATGATATTTTTGATAAAGTAGAAGTATGGAATGCTAAAAATACTCCAGAACATAAACCAACTAATTTAGAACATGATGAACATACTATTATCGGTCACATTGTTTCTAATTGGCCAATAACAGAAGACGGAATATTAATTGATGAAAATACTCCTATAGAAAATCTTCCAGAAAAATACCATATTTTAACAGGCTCTGTTATTTATAAAGGATTTAGTGACGAGGAATTGCGAGCCAGATCATCTAAATTAATATCAGAAATAGAAGATGGTACTAAATATGTTAGTATGGAATGTTTTTTTAAAGGATTTGATTATGGTCTTTTAAATAAAAGCACTGGTCAATATCATATTTTAGATAGGAATAATGATACAGCATATTTAACTAAATTTTTAAGAGCCTATGGTGGTCTTGGCGAACACGATGATTACAAAATTGGTAGAGTATTAAGAAATATTACCTTTACAGGAAAAGGTTTTGTAAACAAACCAGCCAATGAAGATAGTATTATTTTTTCAAAAAATATGATCATGCCAGTAAATAAATATGCTAATAATGATAATATTCAAGAAAAAAATGAAGAAATTGTCAATTCAGGTGTATTAAATTTTCAATCCAATATACAATCGGAGACCTTAATTATGAGTTCAGCTAAAACAGAGGTAGAGATGGAAACTAAAGAAGTGCTAGAAGCGACAGAAGCTACAGAAGTTAAGACAGAACAAGCAGAAGTTACTACCGTCAACGAAGTAAATGCTGCCGAATTAACATCTAAAGTTGAAGAACTTACTGTTGCTAATGAAGCACTAAAAGCTGAAATTGAACAAATCAAATCAGAGGCAGCTAAAAAGAACGAAGAAGAAATGAAAAAAGAAGAAGAGATGAAAAAAGCTAAAAGTGAACTAGCAGCTGCCCTAACAACTATCGCAGAATATGTTGCCAAAGAAGAGGCTATGGTTAAGAAAGAAAAGAAAATGAAGAGAATGGCCACTTTAATTGAAGCTGGTATCGATAACGAATCAGCCGAAGCAACAGTTGACAAATTCGACAGTTTGGATGACGAAGCTTTTGATGCTATGACTTCACTTTTTGCTGGAAAAATGCCACCTTGGTTAAACAAGGACAAAAAGAAGCAAGAAGAAGAAGATAAAGCTATGATGATGCGCAAAACCGCATCTGAAGAAGCCTCAGTTGAAGCAGATCCATCGGTACTTGAAACAGCCGAAGTTGAAGCAAACGTTAATTTAGGTATTGGAAGTAATGATGCAGAATCTGCACTAGAATCAACTAGAGCAGCTTTGATCGAATTTGTAAGTAGTAAACTAGGCAAGAAAACTAACAAGTAATAACCAACTAATACGGAGAAATTACAATGGCTCTAAAACCAGATCGTATCGAACTTTTAACTGACGTTTCATTCTTCATGAGCACAACAGCCGAAAGAGGTGGCGTAGTTAGTGTTGTAACAGCCACTAGCGGTGTTGGCGTTTCAATGGATGATGGTAATGCTGTAGTAGCTTATGCTGCTGCTGTTTCTGGCTCAAAACCAGTCGGCGTTCTATTAAATGATGTTGTTAATCTTGATCTAACAAGACAGCACATCAATTGGCACAAAGACGAGACTCAGGTTGGTGGCAAAGTCACTCTCCTTCGTCAAGGTCAAGTAACAACAAATATGCTAGTTGCAGGCACAACACCATCTGCTGGTGCTGATGCTTACGTTGGTGTCAGTGGTCTTATTGGAACCAGTTCAACTAATTCTGTTAAAATTGGTCAATTCCTAAGTGCCAAAGACACCGATGGTTATGCCAAAGTATCAGTTAACCTATAATTCATTTTTTAAATAAAGGGAGAAAAACACATGTCAGCTAAAACCGAAAGATTTCAGCCAACACCAGAATTAACAGACCTTCTAATGCGTTCTGGTTCGGCCAACAGAGAGACTGCTCTTGCTGCTAATGCAGAGTTTGCAAAAGCTCTTGAGCTTCCTCTTCGCAGAGGTGTTCTTAGTGGTGATATTCTCGATGGTATTTTCGAGCCAATTCAATTAGCTCAAAGTGCTACTCCTGAATTCCCACTCGATTTTCTAGCTCCTGGCACAGAGAAAGACTTTGTTGCTTACACAATTCCTAATCATGGCTATATTCCAGAGCGCCATGTTGAAGGCGATTACGTCATGGTTCCAACCTATGACGTTGGTGCTAGTATCGATTATCTTCTAAAGTATGCTCGTGACGCCCGTTGGGACGTTGTTGGTCGTGCTATGGAAGTTCTTGAAGCTTCTTTTGTTAAGAAGATGAATGACGATGGTTGGCACACACTACTTGCTGCTGGCGTTGATCGTAATATCGTTGTATACGATAGCGATGCTAATGCTAGTCAGTTTACAAAACGTTTAGTAAGTCTCATGAAAACTGTTATGCGTCGTAATGGCGGTGGTAACAGCACATCAAACAATAGAGGTTTGCTAACTGATCTTTATGTTAGTCCAGAAGCTATGGAAGATATCCGTAACTGGGGTATCGATCAAGTTGATGAAGTAACACGCAGAGAAATCTACACAGCTGGCGATGGAGCCATCAATAGAGTATTCGGCGTCAATCTTCATGATCTTGACGAACTAGGTGTTGGTCAGCAGTACCAACTATTCTATAGCTCAACACTCAGTGCCTCTTTACCAAGCGGTAAAACAGAGATTGTTGTTGGTCTTGATCAACGTAAGAGAGACAGTTTCATAATGCCAATTCGTCAAGAAGTTCAAATCTTCGAAGACGAAACACTACATCGTCAGAAACGCGCTGGTTTCTACGGATGGGCAGAACTAGGCTTTGCTGTTCTTGATAACCGCAGAGTACTTGTTGGCGCTCTCTGATTCTTAATCAGTTGTAGTTAAACACAAATAAGAAAGGCTGGCCTAGTGCCGGCCTTTTTTATTAGGTGTATAAATTATTGTGTACCATCAACAATATATTCATAGAGGTAAGCTATGGCAGCTAGTAAATATGATTTTGCTATAGAACAAGGTACATCATTTAAAATTAGTCTTATTTATAAAGACGCTAATGGAAATGCTGTAGATTTGACCGATTGGTGTGCCAGATTAATATGGAAAACAAATACCAACAATACTCAATCTTTTAATTCAGAAAATACCGACTATTCCCTATATAAATTTACTATTGATGGGATTAATGGTAAATTAACGCTAATGATACCAGCTTCGGTAACTAACGGATTTTTATTCAATACTGCTAAATATGATTTAGAATTGCAAAGCCCCGATGATTTGTATAATGGTGGAGGCAAGTATACTATAAAATTATTATTTGGTACAATATCAATTGTTAAGAGATTTAGTCAATCGCCAACACAATTAGAGTGCTCAACATGAGCAATTTTATAATTGAAATTTTAGAACCAGTAACAACAACTGTTGAGATTGAAACCAGTATCTCAGATAGTCCTACAGATAATATTATTATTACATATGAAAATAATAATACAATAGACATTCTTAATACTGAAAAAATTTTAACTAGTGATTTGCCTTATGGCTATTCTATAAATGATACTATAGGAGATCTTCCCGCAAGTAGAGTTAGTGGACTATTAGATATAATTGCTTCAAGTATACCTCAAAGCATAAGTGGAGGAAGTCCATAATGCCTAGAGAAACTTTAATACAAGTACGAAGAGGACTAGCATCAGACTGGATTCTGCAAAATCCAACATTAGCAGAAGGTGAATTTGGTTTTGAAACTGATACTGGTAAACTCAAAATAGGTAATGGTATTTCTGATTGGATTTTATTAAGTTATCTTGGATCAGATAATTCTATAAGAGTAAAAAATAATAATATTTATGCTTTAAATAAAGGTCAAGCAGTTTATTTATCGGGATATGATACTGATGATAATCTACCTTCGGTAGGATTATATAGAGCTAATAATGAATTATCAGAACAAAAATTTATTGGATTAATGTCATCTTATACTTCAGCTGGAGATATAGGATCTGTTATAATATTTGGAACTTTTAATGATATTGATACTACTGGAGACATTAGTAATATCGCTATTGGAAACGAAAGTTGGAGTAACGGAGACATACTGTATGTTAGTCCGCATGACTATGGAAAATTAACTAAAACTAAACCACGATATAATATTATTATAGTGGGTATGGTGCTAAATGCTAATATAAATGGAACTTTATTAGTTAGATCTTTTATTAATCCTAAATTTGATCAATTAAATGGCGTTGATATTTCTAATCCAACTAATAATAATTTATTAAAATACGATAACTCATTATCATCATGGACTAATTCTGATCAAATAGATTGTGGTTCTATATAACGGTGTATATTAATTTATTATCAACTTTTTCATTAAGGAATATATAAAATGGCCAATACTCTAAGAATCAAAAGAAGACCATCAAGCGGATCAGCAGGCGCACCGTCTCCAGCATCTAGCTTATATAATGGAGAATTAGCTTTTAATGAAAATGATAATATCTTATATTATGCTTATGGTAGCGGCGTAGGAGGAGTAGCCACGTCAGTTCCTGCTATAGCTGGTAGTGGAGCATATTCACTAAGAGGTGGAACTAATGCTACTGGAACATGGCCAATAAGTATTGATGGCAATGCTGCCTATACAACAAATGCTGTTTATACCACTGGCAATCAGACAGTACAAGGATTTAAGACATTTTATGGATCAGGCAGTGCCGGATCTGCAGTTTCAATTAAGTCAGATTCAGGCTATAATCCTTCGCTTGCTTTCCTTGAAGGCGGAGCAGCGCCGAAAATGATGGTTTATTGGGATAGTGCTGATAATAAATTGAAAGTGAAGTCAGGATCAGCACCAGCTACAGCATTTATTTTTCAGGTTGATACACATCTCCAATTAAGAGCCACCGGTACTAGTTCATCAGTAACACAGATTCCAGTATTTATTTCCAATCCAGACTCTTCCGCTCAAACTATTTATACCAGAACACCAAACGAATTAAAAACGGACATAGGATTAAGTAATGTTACAAATGATATTCAAGTAAAACAAACTACTGGTGGTACCACAGTAGGATATTTACCAACCTGGAACTCAACAAGTGGAGAACTATTAGCAACAGGATATGCTGTTTCAACTAATCTTGTAACTAATAGCGGTTCTACACATATTCCTAGAGCTGATAGTGTTGTTAATTATGTGGCATCTGGTTTAGCCACTCATGTTCATGGTAATATTACTAATTCTGGCACTATTGGTTCGACTGCAAATTTACCAATTATTACCACCACTAATGGTGCGCTTACCACAGGAAGTTTCGGATCAACAGCAAATACTTTCTGTCAAGGTAATGATAGTAGACTGAGCGATACTCGCAATACAACTAATTCATTAACTATTAATAATGGAGGCGCCGGAGACTCTAGCTCATTCACTTTTAATGGTAGTGCTGCTAAAACCATATCATACAATAGTATAGGAGCTCCATCACAAACAGGAGCACTAGCTAGTGGAACCAATTGGAATATTAGTATATTAGGAAATGCTGCCACAGTAACAAGCGGAGTTTATACATCAAGAAGTTTAACTGCCGGAAGCGGATTAGTTGGCGGAGGAGATTTAAGTTCAAACAAAACATTTGATATTGGTCAAGGCGATGGAATTAGCGTAAGTGCAGATAGTATTGCTGTTGATAGCACCGTTATACGAACTACCGGAGCTCAAACTATAAGCAGTGTTAAAACTTTTACTAATAATGTTAATATTAGTGGAACTTTAGGACAATATCTATTGTTTAGAAGCTCTAATGCTGGTAATTATGGCACTATTGTTTTTGATGGAAATAATTATGATGGTGCCACACAGTCATCATATATCTCTTCTAATACTGGGGTAATGACAATAACTCACGGTAATAAAATTTCTGTGGACGTTGCTAATCTTGAAGTTAAAGCAGCAAATACCACCGGTAATAGTGTTGGATATTTTGCTGTTTTTGATAGTAATCCTGCAAGTTCTTTAACTACTCTTAAATCAGTTAGTAAAGATCAGATACTAGATGATATTGGGGCAGCTACTAGCGGATTAACTATTACTGCTGGTAGTGGTCTTGTTGGTGGAGGAAATCTTAGTGCTAATAGAACTTTTGATATTGGACAAGGTGATGGCATTAGTGTGTCTGCTGATAGTATCTCTGTTAATACTACTGTTGTAAGAACAACTGGAGATCAGAGTATTGCTGGAAGTAAAACATTTACAGAAGGCTTAACAGTTGGCAATAATGTAGGTAATTTATTGGTAGGAACAAGCGGAGTTAGATTTACGCATCCGGAGATTAATTTTCAAATTGATGCTGGTAATCTTAGTCCGGGCTTTGATGGGGATGCTTTAAGGCTTGATATTGATAGCGAAAATGGGACAGGATATACTACTACATTAAAAAGTAATGCACCTTCTCAAAATATTATAGTAAGATTGCCAAACACTAGTGGTACTTTAGCTCTAGACAAGCGAGATATGATTGCTGGTAGTGGATTAGTTGGAGGAGGAAATCTTAGTGCTGATAGAACATTCAATATCGGCCAGGGTGATGGTATTACTGTAAGCGCAGATAGTATTGCTGTAGACAGCACAGTTGTTCGCACAACAGGAACTCAATCTATAAATGGCTCAAAGACATTTGGTAATGAGATAACTTTCACAAGCGGAATGATTGTTTCTAATCAAACAGCAAATAATCTTGCTAGTTTTGATTCTAACAAAAAGTTAGCCTCAATATATTCTGTTGAAACGACACTCGCTGGAGGAACATCATCAATTCCAAGAGCAGATGCCGTTAAGACATATGTTGATAATATGATTGGTTCTGGTATTGCTACTAACGATGCTATGATTTTCAAGGGAGCAATTGATTGCTCTTCAAATCCAAATTATCCAGCTGCTGATCGTGGATGGACTTATAAAGTTAGTGTTGCTGGTAAAATCGGTGGAGCATCAGGTACAACAGTAGAAGTCAACGACACCCTAATCTGTACAACCGATGGCACATCAGCTGGTACTCAAGCTGCGGTCGGAAGCAACTGGATTATTCTTCAAACAAATATTACAGATGCTAGTATATTGGTTACTGGTCCAACTAGTGCTACTAGTGGTAATATTGCTATGTTTAATGGATCTACTGGTAAAATTATTCAGGATGGCGGATTTTTAGTTAGTAATATTGCTAGACTAGATATGTCACAAACATTTGCTGGTACCAATAGTTTTGGCCCAATAAATGTCGGATACCAAGTATCAGCAGATGCTGCATTTAATGTTTATGATGATGATAATATGCTCGGATTTCAAGTTTTGTCCGGCGGATCTGTAACAGTTGGAACTTGGAATGCAACCGCTATAGCCGCAAATAAAGGCGGCACAGGTCAAACTTCATATGCTGTAGGAGATTTATTATATGCCAATACCACTAGTTCATTAGCTAAATTGGCCGATGTTGCTACTGGTAATGCACTACTAGCCGGTGGAGTAAATACGGCTCCTAGTTGGGGTAAGATTGGTCTTACTACGCATATTACTGGCACCCTTCCTGTTGCTAATGGAGGTACTAATCAAACTTCATATACAGATGGTCAATTATTAATAGGTAATACTACTGGTAATACATTAACTAAGGCTACATTGACAGCAGGAACAGCAGTAGATATTACTAATGGAGGCGGCAGTATAACGATTGGACATAATGATACTTCAACATTGACTGGTGCCCAAGGAAGTAATGGTATTGCTAGTTTCACTGTTGACGGAATGGGACACGTTACAGCAGTAACCACAGCAACATACCTGACTGCTGCAACAGTATGTGCTGCTATTGTTGATTGTACACTAGATGGCGGAACGTTCTAAATATAGTTAGAGAAATTAAATGGCAAATATTATACAACATAAAAGGAGCAGCACTCCTGGTGCTGTTCCGTTAGCCACTGGACTATCTCAAGGTGAATTAGGAATAAATATAGGTGATGGTAAATTATATACTAAAAATAGTAG
>Ga0315904_10004996_pt1 | contig 18550 bp, 14 predicted proteins | sample LakEriMetagenome_6_FD_203529 | JGI IMG/M metagenome (GOLD analysis project Ga0315904, IMG submission 203529) | Freshwater fungal communities from buoy surface, Lake Erie, Ohio, United States - Buoy 12 MA120 | ecosystem: Environmental > Aquatic > Freshwater > Lake | place: USA: Lake Erie, Ohio...
CCAATGATCCAACCACGCGATACAGTGAGTTGAACCCGACGCCGCCAGCCGGGATGCCGCGCGGATTGAAGCCCGGCCGATCCGTCAGACAGAACCTAGCCCCGGGCAATCGGATTCTCTCGCAGAGGCGCAGAGGCGGCCTCGGCGAAGAAGAGAGATGACTCCTCGCGTCTTCTCGCGTCTTTCCGCGTCCTCGCATCGCTCGCAGTCTTCGTGTTCTCGTCCTTCCTCCGTGCCTCCGTGCCTCCGTGAGAAAACCGGAGCCCGATCGGCGCCTCCATCGCAGTTCACCCACACGATTTCCTGAAGCGCCGGACTTTCTCTCACGGAGGCACGGATGCGCGGAGGTCAAGTCCGTCGTGCTGACGCGCCATGCGGTGAGGCGGAGAAGAGAGAGAGAGAGAGAGAAGGAAGGGACAGAGAAGGAGGAGGGAGACTGACGCCTTGTTCATTTCCTACTCATTCCTGCTTCTCTTTCCCCAGATCCATCCCGTTCTCCGCGCGGGCGATGCTCGACTTCCCTTGATCCGTCTCCGTGCCTCCGTGCCTCCGTGAGAGACCTCCCAGACGCCCGCCAGCGCAAGAGCCGAGGCACAAGCCAAAAACAACCGAGGGGCGCCAGTGCGGCGCCCCTCGTTCGATTTTCCTGCTGCCTTCGAAGCGCGTTCAGCGCTGCGCGATCGGCGTGTAGGCGGCGCCGTGCGGGCCGGTGTACATCGCCTGCGGGCGGATGAGACGGTTGTCCTTCAGCTGCTCGATGCAGTGGCCGGTCCAACCCGACATGCGGCTCAGCGCGAACATGCAGGTGAAGAGATCGGTCTTGATGCCGAGGCAGTGGTAGGTCGTCGCCGAGTAGAAGTCGACGTTCGGGAAGATGCCCTTGTCGGCCTTCGCCGCGAGCACGATGCCCTCGATCTTCTGGCTCATCTCAAAGAGCTTGAGGTTGCCGGTGTCGGTCGCGATCTGCTTCGCGAAGGTCTTGAGGTAGGTCGCGCGCGGGTCGTACGCCTTGTAGACGCGGTGACCGAAGCCCATGATGAGCTCCTTGCGCTCGAGCTTGCCCTTGATGAACGGCTCGACGTTGTCGATCGAACCGATCTCGTTGAGCATGTACATGACTTCTTCGTTGGCGCCGCCGTGGAGCGGGCCCTTGAGGGTGCCGACGGCGGTCGTCATGGCGCTGTACATGTCGCTCAGCGTTGCGATGGTCACGCGGCCGGCGAAGGTCGAGGCGTTGAGACCGTGATCGGCGTGCAGGATGAGGCACACGTCGAGGCCCTTCGTCATCGCGTCGGTGGGCTTCTCGCCGTTCAGCATCCAGAGGAAGTTGGTCGCGATGTCGAAGTCCTTGTTCGGGCGCACGAACGGCTTGCCCGAGCGGTGACGGTCGAAGTTCGCGATGAGGGTCGGGGTCTTCGCGACGAGGCGCAGCGCCTGGCGCTTGGCCTTCTCGATGCCCGCTGCGCTTGTGTCGCTCGACGTCGCGTCGGCGTCATGCAGCGCAAGCGCCGACACGAGCGTGCGAAGCGCGTGCATGGGCACGGCGTCCTTCGGGAACGACTTGATCATGTCGTAGATCGCGTCGGGGATCTCATACTCGGCCTGGAGCGCGCGGCGGAGACCGTCGAGCTCGACCCGCGTGGGAAGGCGCGTGTTCCACAGCAGGTACACCGTCTCCTCGAAGTTCGAGTTGCGCGCAAGCGTGTCGATGTCGATGCCGACGTACTCGAGCACGCCCTTCCCGCCGTCGATGAACGACATCTGCGTCTCTGCGGCGACGGTATTGGCGAGTCCCTTGTCGAAGATCGGAGGCTGTGGGGCGGTCATTGTGGTCATGGCAGTTCGGTGTGCTTCGCGGCCGCGCCAAACGTCAAGGCGACAGAAGCCGGATGATGTCGTGCAGAAGTCCGCACGCTCGGACCCGGGGCGCAACGCGCCGCGTGTCCCGTCAATCGTCTCTCCAACCCCCCGGGAAGAGCCTCGCGCGCGAGAAGCGCTGAGAATCCCGCCGGGAGCCGCGGCTTCGGCAGGACATGCCGGGGCGATTCGCGGGAAGACGATGCTAGCGGATCGAGGCCCCCCGTTGCGACGCGCGACCGCGTTTGTGGCCACCCGCGATCACGCAACCGCGAAGTCGCGGTGGCCAAAGTTCCGATACGCTCCTCGCACGATGTTCATCCCGCTTGGGACCACGCTCGACACACCCCGCCGGCCTTTGGTCGTCTTCACCCTTGTGGCCGTCAACGTCTTGCTCCACGTCGCGGTGTTCACGGGCACCCGAAGCGGCAATCCGCAGATCGTGGAGTGGTTTCAGACCCTGAAACTGAGTTTCCGAGACTTTCACTGGTGGGAGCCTTTTTCGTACCAGTTCCTGCATGATCCGACCGGGATCATGCACGTTGCGGGCAATATGATCTTCCTCTTGGCCTTCGGCGGGGTCGTTGAGAACCGTCTGGGCAAGTTCGGTTTCCTGGCGCTCTACCTCGTGGGAGGCGCACTGTCGGGATTGCTGCAGGTGGTTCTGACGGGTGGATCGGTGATCGGCGCGAGCGGCTCGGTCTCGGTCGTAGCGGGTGCGTTCCTCGCGCTCCACCCCCGCGGCCACGTCCACGGCCTCTGGCTGCTGCCGCCCTCCCGGGTGACGATTTCCGCAGCGTGGCTTCTCGGCCTCTACGCCGCAATCGACCTCGTGAACACGTTCACGGACGCGTTCGGCGCGACCCGGACCGGGGTCGGCACCATCGCCCACCTCGCAGGTCTCCTCTTCGGACTCTCGGTGTGCGTGGCGCTGTTGGGAACGGGCATCCTGCGGCGCAACGACTTCGACCTCTTCTACATGGTGAAGCAGTGGCACCGCACGCGCCAGTTGCGCGCGGCCACCATGACGCTTGGACTCGGGACAGCCGACGGCCCCGTCGCAGCGCGGGTGCGCGCGGGCGCGCAGGACACGACGTCGCCAAGTGAGCGCAGGCTTCGCAACACGCTGGCGGCCGCGCACCGCGAGCGCGATCTCGTGCTGGCGGCGCAACTCTATCGCGAGCTTCTCGCGGAGTCGCCGGAAGCCTCGCTGCCCGCGGCGCTGCAACTCGATGTGGCGAATCAGCTCGCGGTCGAGGGCGATGCACAGACGGCACGGCGCGCCTACACGATCTACCTCGAGCGATTCCGCTCGGAGCCCGCCCGGCATGACGTACGGGTGATGCTCGCCGCGCTTGAACTGCGGCGGCTGGACGACCCTCACGCGGCGCTCGCGACGCTCGCGGAACTTGATCGCTCGCGCCTTCTCGACGAGACGCGCGCACTTGCCGAGCGGCTGCACGCGGAGGCGACTGCGCTCGCCGCAACGCGCCGGCCCGGGGGCCGCGCGTGAAGAGGACCCTCATCAAGATCTGCGGCGTCACCGACCGCGAGACGGCCGAGATTGCCGCCATGGCCGGCGCGGACTTCATCGGCATCGTGCTCGTTCCTTCGAGCCCCCGCTTTCTGCCGCCTTCTGCGGTTCCCTCGCTCGTTGCCGCGATCATCGACGCCGGCGCGATTCCGGTCGCCGTCGTGCGGCTTCCGGTCGACCCCGAGACCCGCGCAGCGCTCGACCTCTTCCCTGTGATTCAGTTCCACGGCGTCGAGGAGCCCGATGACCTCGCGCGCTTCACCTCGGGAGATGCGCCGTGGGAATGCTGGAAGGGACTGCCTTTCGCGGCGCCAGCCGTCGGATCGTGGTTCGCGAGCGGCTGCGTCACGCGACTTGTCGTCGATGGCCCCGACGCCGGGAGCGGCGAAGCGTTCGATCACGCGCAGTTCGCAGTGATTGCGGAAAGCGCGCGGGCGCGCTGCCTGCTCGCGGGCGGGCTGACACCCGAGACCGTGGCAGCGGCGATCCGCACGGCGCGCCCGGGTGGCGTCGACGTTTCGAGCGGCGTCGAGCGCGCACGAGGCGTGAAGGACCACGACAGGATCCGCGCGTTCATCGAGGCTGCGCGCGGGGCGTGAACCTGCTGCGCGCGGGGCGTGAACCGGCTGCGCGCGGTGCGTGAACCTGCTGCGCGCGGTGCGTGAACCTGCTGCGCGCGGGGCGTGAACGCGCTCTGTTCGGTCGATGGGCCCTCTCACGGGGGCGCGGAGGCCTCGCATCACACGCCGACGGCAACCTTCTTGCGCGCCGCGCCGAGCTCTCCGATCCAGTTGCGCATGTCGGATCGGCACGAGTCCCATGCGCGCGACGTGCGAACCTCGATGAACGCTCGATACATCGACATGAGCGCTGTGTCGAAGGTCGCGAAACTGTCGAGGCGCTCCTCGATCGCAGCGCGCAGCGACTGTGGCTTGTCCTCTGGCTTGGGCAACTTGAGTCCCGACACCTCGAAGCGGTCGCCCTGCAGCGCGCACTCCCAGACGCGGCCAAACTGCGAGACGGTCAGGCCGATCTTGCGCGGCCATTTGCCAAGCTGCACTGCGCGCGCGGTCTCGGCCTTGCGCGTCGGCGCGTCGCCGCGCAGGCTCGTGCGGCCGGAGAGCCCCCACGCGCACTCAAGGTCGAGCACCTTGTCGATCGCGATCGCGACTTCGCCTTCAGCGGTCGGCACAAGGCCCTCGTGCACGTCGCAGTGCCACCACAGCCAGAGAAGGAAGAGGTTTCCCAGAAAATCCTGCGGCTCGTTCGAGTTCCACGGGAGTTCTGGGCGATCAGCGGACGAGCGGCGGCCGTCCTCGCGCGCAAGTTCGATCTCAGGCGGCGCGCTCGAGAGCGCCTCAGGGCGCATATCGTCGTAGTCGCTCGCACGCCCCTTCTGCACGAGAATGTCGAGCGCAATGGTGCCGCTTGAGCGCGGCGCGATCGTTGCGCCGAGCGAGTCGATCGCGAGGCGTCGCAGCGACTGCACCTCGGCGTCGGCCGAGATCGCAGCGTACATCGTCTGCTTCGCGAAGTCCCACCAGATCGGCGCGTGCTTCGGACGGCGATAGCGGCCCTCGGCGATCTCCTCGTCGATACGGCGCAGCGCGTCCTCACGCGCTTCCTTCTTCGCATTGCGCGGGAGATAGGTGCCGCCGCCGTCCTTCGCCGGGACGAGCCGCGCGTCCTCGGCCATCGCGATGTAGGCCTTCTTGATCTCGGGCGGGACGCGCACGGCGTCCGAACGGAGTCCGAGCAGAAGGCCGCCGCCGAAACCAATCCGCTCGAAGTCGAAGAGGCCGTCGAAGAGGTGACGGCCGGCGGTCCAGCCGACGTGGATCTCGCCAGGCTTGATCGGCTCGAGTTCTCCGAGGGCGTGTTCGCGAAGAAGGCCGTAGACCTTCGACTCGAGCATGTTGGGGGCCGCGCCGGCGACGGCGAAGCGGCGGTAGCTGATGGCACCGGAACGGAAGGGCATTTCGCGATTGTGGGCGAAGTGCGGTGGGTGCGCGGCGTCCGGCGCACGAACGACAACTTGTTCAGAAACGGTGCCTGGCACGTGCCGGGAGGTGCCGTGCACCACGCGGCACGTGCCTGGCACCACGCGCGCACCAAACCCAAGTCACGGCGCGCACTGGAGTTGCCGAGGTGAAGTGTGACGGCTTCGGGGCCCGCTCGCAGGTGTCTGGCACGTGCCGGGGGGTGCCGTGCACCAGACGGCACGTGCGTGCCCCCGCTTTTAGGCACCGTGTCTGGTCAGGCGGATTTCTGTACGAGGCGGTACGTCCGCTTTCCGTCCTCGGTCTCGACGTCCTCCGCCAAGCCAAGTTGCACCAGATGCTTCGCCGGACCGTGCGGCTTCCTCGCCTCGTCGGCCAGCCGTGCCTTGGCGCCCGGATTCGCATACGCGTTGAACACCATCGCCTTCGCGGTCGCAAACAGCCCGCCGAAACTCGAGAATGTGTGGTCGACCGCGCTCGCCTCGTAGCCCGAATGCACCATGCAGTTCGCGCACTTCGGGTTCTCGCTCGCGTGCCCGTAGTTCTCCCACACCGTCTCGTCCATCAGCTCGCGGAAGCTGTCGGCATAGCCCTCCTGGAGGAGATAGCACGGCTTCTGCCAGCCAAAGATGTTGAAGCACGGCATGCCCCACGGGGTGCACTCGTACTCGCGCTTCCCCATCAGAAACTCGAGGAAGAGCGGAGACTGGTTGAAGATCCAGCGGCGCTTTCCATCGCGACGATTCGAGAGGATCATCTCGAACAGCAGATTCGTCTCGCGGCGCTTGAGGAAGCCGGACTGGTCGGGCGCCTTGTCGTAGGCGTAGCCAGGCGACAGCATCATGCCCTCAACGCCAAGTTCCATCATCTCGTCGAAGAACGCGCGGACCGAGTTCGGATCGGCGCCTTCGAACAGCGTCGTGTTCGTCGTCACGCGAAAGCCCATCTTGACGGCGAGACGGATGCCGTCGACGGCCTTCTGGTACGTGCCCTCTCGGCACACCGCGAAGTCGTGGTTCTCTTCCTGACCGTCCATGTGCACGCTGAACGTGAGGTACTTCGACGGCTTGAAGAGCCCGGCCTCGAGCTTCTCCTTGAGAAGAAGCGCGTTCGTGCAGAGATAGATGTACTTCCCGCGCGCGACGAGACCTTCGACGATCTCCTTGATCTCGGGGTGGAGGAGTGGCTCCCCGCCCGGGATCGACACCATCGGCGCGCCGCACTCCTCGGCCGCGTCGAAGCACTGCTTGGCGGTCAACTGGCGACGGAGGATGTGCGCCGGATACTGGATCTTGCCGCAGCCCGCGCAGGCGAGATTGCAGCGGAAGAGCGGCTCGAGCATCAGGACAAGCGGGTAGCGCTTCCGGCCCGCGAGCTTCTGCCGAAGCACGTAGGTCGCGACTGTCCACATCTGGCTGACTGGCACGCCCATGGAAACCCTCCAGCAAGCCGTCGAGGATCCTCGCACGACTCCAAACCGCACACCGAACGACACTCCCTACCTCGAGCCACGCGATGCTCGGCCGCGGCCGCCGGCCTTGAGGCCGAGGAAAACCTCGGCAACCAAGCCTCAGCAACCAAACCTCGGCAACCAAACCTCGGCAACCAAACCACGCCGACCAAACCACGGCAACCGCCGCACGCGCCGTCGCCCGCCGCGGCCTCCCGTTTGGACGGCCCAGACGCGCATGTTCCCGGCCCGACCTCGTGGAATGATCGAGGAGGAGGCCCGGGGGGCGAGATTCTACGGAATTTCGCCTCGGCCGCCCGAACCGCAGCCGCCGTCGGCGACGTAGCCGCACCCATGCCAAGGGTCGTTGCCATCGCCGCCATGCCTGTCCAGAGTGGACCAGCGTGCATGCAGGCCGTGGCGACGTGCGGAATCGATGCCCTTGCGCGTGCGCTCGGTGGCATCCGCGAGATCGGGGAACATGGGTTCTCGGCTATCGTCCCGCGTCGGAAGGCACGGCCGAGTGAATCCTGTGCCCGGCAGACTCGATCCGTGAAGACCCCCGCGCAGCATTCCCACCAGCAGAGGAGCGATGAGGCGCTGTTCGTCGCGCACCGCGCCGGCGACCCGCAGGCGCTGCGGCTACTGATCGAACGCTATCGGTCCGAACTGCATGGATTCCTCGTGCGGTTGGTCGGGTCGCAGAGCGGAGCCGACGACGTCTTTCAGGAAGCGTTCCTCCAGGTGCACCTCTCGGCCGAGAGTTTCGACGAGGAGCGCCGCTTCAAGCCGTGGCTCTACACGATCGCTGCGAACAAGGGCCGCGACTACCTCCGCCGCCAGAAGCGACGCGCGGCCGTGAGCCTCGACGCCCCCGCGACCAAGAACGGCGATGGCTCCCTCGTCGATCTCCTCGAGGGCGGAGAGGACGTGCCCTCCGAAACGCTCGAACGCGACGATGAGCGCGAGGCGGTGAAGAAGGTCATCGACGAACTTCCACCCCACTTCCGGGAGATCCTCCTCCTTGGATACTTCCAGAAACTCAGCTACGCGCAGATCGCAGACAGCCTCGCGATTCCGCTTGGCACGGTGAAGAGCCGTCTGCACGCTGCGGTCGCGTCATTTGCGGAAAGCTGGAAGCTCGCCTGCGAGCGTCGAAGCGGCGGGCGCGAGACAAAGTCACGAACGTCACGGAGCAACGAAGCCCAATGAGTGCAGGCGACCAGACACCGACCGCCGACGGCGGCGACGGCGCGACGCGCGCAAACCCCACGCTCGCGGCACCCGACATGGAGGCGCTCGATCTCCTGATCGAGCACGGCTTCGACGCGGCGAAAGCCGCCTCCGCACGTCCCGAACTCGCGGCGCGCATCGATGCGGCGATGAAACTCTTCGCTCGACTCGACGAGTATCCGGTCGAGTCCTCCGACGACTCGCTCGTCGACGCGACCCTTGCGCGCATCGCGCAGGCCGAGCGCGAGGAGGAGAGTCGCATGCGCCTCGCGCCGCCGCCCGTCGTGGGCTCGGGCCGTTGGCCGGATCTCTGGGCGGTCGCGTGCGTGGCACTCGTCCTGATCGGCGTCGGCCTGCCGCTTGCCAACTGGATGCAATCGCGCGCAGCCGAGGATTCCTGCGCGAACAACCTGCGTTCGCTCGGCGGCGGTCTTGCGCGCTACGTCGGCGATCACGGTGCGGTGCCGTTCAACGCATCGCTCGCGCCCGATCTCGCCACGCTCGATTCCTGGGCAAACCTCGGAAACAACAGGCACCTCTCGAAGCTCACCGACGGAAACTACGCCGAGACGCAGTGCCTCTGCTGCCCGAACGACGCCGGGCGCAACGGCTACGCCTACCAAGTCCCGAGCGACAAGGCGCTGCGTACCTGGACGCTCGGGGTGCGCGTGCCCGTGATCGCGGACCGAAACCCGGCCATCGAACTGACGCGCGCAGGCCACCCAGTCGGACTCTGCGTCCTGAACAGCCCCGACCATGGCGGCGCAGGACAGAACGCGCTCTTCACCGACGTCTCGGTCGAGTTCCTCCGCAACACCACGCTCATCATTCCGGCGATCGAGGACGACCCCCGCCACCTCGAGAACATCTACCTCCCCATGAGCGCCGAAGAGCGCGCGGCGCGAAAGCCCGAGCAGGATCTCGACCGCCCCTCGGAGTGGGCGAAGTCAGACGTGTTCCTGTTGAACTGACTGCGGACGCGCCGCCGGCCTGCCACGAACATCGCGGATTTGGCCGAGATAACCGGGGTGGACCGTCGATTCGGAGCCACACGGACGCGCGTCCCGCCCCCCGGACTCGCCGCGTCGGTACCGAGGCGTTCTTTCGCGCCGGACCGCTTGCGGGAACAGCGCCCTTTCTGCTATCCTCGCCGATCCCCCTTTCGGGAGTTACCTATGCCGAAGAACAAGAGCCACAAGGGCCTCGCCAAGCGCATCAAGATCTCGAAGAACGGCAAGATCCGCTTCGGGCGTCCCCACTCCCGCCACCTCAAGTCGAACAAGACTGGGGTGCAGATCCAGAGCTACCGCAAGAAGCGCTACGCGCGCTCGGGCGACATCCGCGCTCTGAGCAAGCTGCTCTTCCGTCCGCTCCTCTCGCAGGAGCAGGGTGAACTGCGCGAAGCGCAGCGTGAGATCGCCGTCGCCAACTGAGGCGGCGTCTGCACGATTCTGAGTCCGTCCATCCATTCACCAGACCGTCGGGTCCGAAGCGTCGGGAGTCTGCAGGACCTCCCCTCCTCCGCCGGTCGCAAGTCACGAGGTTGATTCAACATGCCACGCGCACGCAAGGGTGCAGCCCGCACGCAAGCCCGCCGCAAGCTTCTCCGCGAAGCCCGCGGCTTCTTCGGCACGAAGTCCCGTCACAAGCAGCAGGCGAAGGTCGCCATGATGCGCGCCAAGCGCTACGCATGGCGCGACCGCCGCGCCCGCAAGCGCGACTTCCGCGCGCTGTGGATCACCCGCATCACGGCGGCATGCCGCATGCGTGGCACGCGCTACTCGCTCTTCATCAACGGCCTCCAGCGCGCCGGGGTCCTGCTGAACCGCAAGATGCTGTCGATGATCGCGATCGAGGATCCGAAGACCTTCGACGCGCTCGTCGCGATCGCCCAGAAGAACACGTCGGCCGTTCCGGCCGCGGCCTGAGGCATCACAGACTATTCGGCACGATGGCGCCCGCTTCGGCGGGCGCTGTTGTTTTTGCCTCCGCGCTGCGCCTCCTCCGCGGCCCCGAACGCCCGTTCGCACCAAAAGCGGAGGAGATCTGCGCGCGGCGCCGCGTCCAATCCGTGCGCGCGACACGAAGCCTCGGCAAACCGCCGCAGCAAGCCCTCGCGCGCGAGGTCGTCCGGCGCATGGGATGCATCGCGGAAGATCGCGGCGCTCTCCTGCCATGCTTCGCGATCGATCGGCAAGGGCATGGCGAGCAGTTGCTTCGCAGAGAGCTTGATCGCGTGCGCGCTCAGCGCGGCGCCGTAACTGAGGCGCGCGGCCTCCGCTGCGACGACCGGCGACGCGACCGCCGCCGCAAGCATCCAAAGATCGACGCCGTCGGCGCGCGCTTCCTCGCGGAGCGTCGTCGCGATCAGAGGAACGACTGGAAGCCACGCCCCCCGCTCGTCGACGACGGCCTCCATCACGCGCGTCTGTGTGGCGACGAGCACCTTGGGCACAAGCCGCGCGCGCATCCACGACTGCATGGCGTCGCTTGCCGCAAGCGCCAACCGATCGGCCCGCGGCGCCTCGATGCGCGCCCCGAGCAGTTTCACAGGCCGCTCGCCCCACCGACAGCAGGCAAGATCGATGTGGCGCGTGGTCACGAGCCTCGGATGAAGCGCATCGTCCGACTCGCGTCGGTCGAGCACCGCGCCGCGAAGACCGTAGAACTGATCGCGGAAATCGGCAGTCGCAACCGCGACTGATCCGATCGTCGCTCCGCGGTGCGCCACGAGTTCCGGAACGCCCCTCAGGTCGGCGAAGAGCGCCGACCAAGGCTCACCCGACGCCAGACGGTCGCTTGACACCGGCGCATCCACGGCAAACTCCGGGCCGAACGATCGTCGCACCGACCACGGGAAGAGCGGCCCGGCATCAAGCCCGGGCGCGCGCTCCGCGACGACGGCGGCCACACGGACGCTCGCCCCGTCGAAGAGTCGCTCGTCCGCCGTCCAGATCGCGCAGGGACGCATCGACGCTGCAAGCCAGTCGCGGGCGATCCGCGCATCCTTCGACGCGAGGAACGACTGCGGCATCACGAACCCGACGACTCCGCGCTCGGACACGCTGCGGCATGCGTCGATCAGGAAGGCAACGGCGGCGTCCGCGTATCCGCCAACAACGCCGCCAGTGCGCTCGGCGATTGCCGCTGCGCGCGGACGAGTTGCCGCGGTCGCGACCTCGAGCTGATTGAGGAATGGCGGATTTCCGACGATGACGTCGAGGGTCGCGATGCCGACCGCCTTCGCAAGAGGCTGCGCGAACGCGTCGCCAACCACGACGTGCGCCAGGATCCCAGCCTCGACGCGGGCGCGCTCCGCTGGCGACGCATCTGCCGGAAGAAGGTCCTGGAGCCGCGCGCGACAGAGCTGTACGGCATCCCCATCGAGGTCGATTCCGGCGATGCGGTCGGCGAGCACGTGTGTCGCAGGAATGCCCGCCGCGATCAATCGTTCGGCGGCGGCCACGAGAAAGTTTCCAGCGCCGCAGGCAGGGTCGAGCACCGCGCGCGGGGTCGGGCAAACCGTCAGCGCATGGTCGAGGATCCAGGCGACGAGGCCGGGCGGCGTGTAGTGGCTCCCCTGCTCCTTGCGCAGCGACGCGCGGCCGGAGCGGCCCTCGGTCGACGCGAGCGCGGCCAGATGCGCGGCGATCGCGACGTCGACGTCGGCACCGTCCGCATGTTCGTGGAACGCCGCAGACGCATGTTGGCCGGGTGACGGAGACGAGGACACGCGGAAAATGTAGGTGAAAACTCAGGTGTCGGCGGTCGCGAGTTCGGCGGCCGATGCCGCCCAGACTCGCCGCCGGCAGAGGTCGACGGCTATCCGCTCGTAGGCGTCGCAGATCACGCCGTAGTCGAGTTCCGCGAGCGCGCGCGCGCGCTGGCGCGCTCCCGCTGCCGCAGCCGCCTGCGGATCGCGGATCCATGTCTCCGCCAAGCGCCAGTAGGCATCGATGTCGTTCGTCGGAATCGCGTCGGGTCCGACGAGCTCGGCGCCGATGCACTCCGCGTGTCGAGGCCCCGCCTGCATGGCGACGACCGGGACGCCGCAGCCCATCGTCTCGATGACCGAGTTGCCGCCGCCCTCCGGATACTCGTTCAGAAGCACGTTGCACGACTTGAGCATGCCCCATGGGATCTGCCAGCCTCCGGCGAACACGCAGCGTCGCCGAATGTCCGCCCCACCATCGACCGTCTCGAGGTACTTGTGGAACGGCGCTGGGTCGCAGAAGCCGATCCCAAGCCACCAGACATCGGGGTTCCGCCGAAGAAAGGCGGCAAGGTCGCGGGCGAAGGTTCCGGCGAGCATGCGCCGCACGAGCACGTTCGACATGCTCGCGACCACGGGAACCCCATCGGGCAGGCCCATCTCGCCGCGCGGGAACGGCGCGAGACGTGCGCCGATCGATGCGTCGCCGCCGGAAGTCGTGACGCCGAGGACCTCGGCGCCGTGCGTCCGCACGAACGCCTCGTCGCGCGCCTCTTTGGCACGGTTGTTGTAGATGACGGCGTCGATCCCCGGCGACAGCATCGGGACTCCGATGTTGAGGCACGCCTGCACCGGCGCCACGCGCGCGGCGGCGATCGCCGTCTGGACGGCGCACGCAGGGCTTCCGACGAAGAATGCGACGTCCGGCCGCGCGGCACGCGCATGGGCGATGCCGGCCTCCGCTGCGTCGAGATAGGTGCCGTCCGCAGCGAGGATCTCGACACGACAGCGCTTCTCAAGCCGAGCGATGAAGTCGGCCCCTGCCGTGCGAGATGGCATGCTCTTGAAGCTCAGGTGCGCGCGCGGAGGCGTGCGCTCGGTGAACTCCTCGCACACCAGCACGGTCGGCTCGACGCGAATCGCGCCGTGCGCGCCTGCTCGCTCGTGCTGTCGCGTGTGCCACTCGACGAGACGGACGAGGTTCATGCTTGCCGCGTGTCCAGCGGAGACGTTCGGCACCACGTAGAGAAGCCTGACGACGTCAGTTGGCGCGCGTGGCGATGGCGTCTCCGAACGCGCTGCGATCCACTGCGCGAGCCAGAGACGCGTGACCTCTGCGAACACTCCGACGCCGCGGATGTCGCCGAGGAACTCTTGCTGCGCCGCCTGGATATCCGCGATCGCGGCCGATGCGATCCCTTCGAGCGCACCGGCATGGTCGCCCTCGTTGGCCAAGCGCATGGCGCGCTTCAGTTGCGATCCGACGTGCTCGGGCATGACGAGTGGATGCTGCGTCTGGTGTGCGTTCGCGTGCATGGCACACCTCCTATCGGCTGATTCGCGCCGCTTCCCCGTGAACTCCGTGCCGTCGCGCCAAGAACGCGCGATGCGAACGCCTCGCGGCACGAGCCGCGACCGCAACCGCCTCGAAGACGGGGTCTTCAGGCTTTCGTGTGGGCTATGGCGCCGTCGGCCCTCGCCGGTCGGCGTGCTGCTGACGGTCTCAAGGTCTCTCACGGAGGCACGGAGGCACGGAGGCGGCCTCGGCGAAGAGGAGGGAGACTTCTCGCGTCTTCTCGCGTCTTTCCGCGTCCTCGCATCGCTCGCAGTCTTCGGGTTCTCGTCCTTCCTCCGTGCCTCCGTGCCTCCGTGAGAAAACCGGAGCCCGATCGGCGCCTCCATCGCAGTTCACCCACACGATTTCCTGAAGCGCTCGAAACGGACGAGGGCGGCCCTTGCGGACCGCCCTCGCTCTTTCTCCGTGTGGTCCTCGCGGACCTCATCTTTCTCGCTCCTCGCGGCCCGGTGGACCGCGCTCAATCTCACTCTCCGCGGCCCTTTCGGGCGCGTCTTCCTTCTCTGCGGGGTGCTCCACCGGCGGAGCGTCCGCCGGTGGCTCGCGTCCTCCGCCCTCGTCTCTTAGCCGCCGCGCATCAGCTGAAGCACGGCCTGCGGAGCCGAGTTCGCCATCGCGAGAGCCTGCGTCGAGGCCTGCACCAGGATCTGGTTGCGGGTCATCTGCGCCGTCTCGGCCGCGAAGTCGGTGTCGCGGATCGCGCTCTCCGCCGCGGTCGTGTTCTCGAACGCGACGCCGAGGCTGTTGATGGTCGAGCCGACGATGTTCTTCGTGAACGCACCGAGACGACCGCGGAGGCTCGAGATCTGCTTGGTGGCGAGATCAAGGATTTCCTGTGCCTTGGTGAGGTTGCCGTTCTGGACGTTCGCGCTGCCGCCCGACTTGAGTTCGGAGAGGAAGCCGCTGACGCCGTTGCCGAGATTCGTGCTGGTCACGGTCTCGATGCCGAGCGACACCTTGCTCGCGAGGCTCACGTCCGGCGCGAGGTTGAAGTCGGCGCCGCCACCCGTGACATAGAACGTGCGCGATTGGCCTGCTGCGTTCACGCCGTTGTTTCCGAGGAGCGACACGGCGACGTCGAAGCCGTCGAGGGCGACGCGAGCGGTCAGGCCGCGGGCCGTGGCGACGACGCCGTTGATGTTCACCTGGGCGTTGCGACCGATGGTGCGGACTTCCTGTGTCGCGCCTGCGATCGTGTTGGTGATGAAATTGGTGCTGGTGTTCGCGTTCGCAATCTCGCGGACACGGACGAAGGCGTCGGTGCCGAATCCAATCGAGTTGATGCGCACATCGGTGCCGGAGGTCTGGGCCGAGACACCGAGCGCCTCGCTGAAGGCGTTGATCGCGGTGACGATGTTGGCCGCGGTGGTACCCGATGCGAAGCTGAACTGCTGCGCGCCGCGCTCGCCGGCGACTTCGAACGTCACGGCGCCGGAGCCGCCGTTCTCGAGGACGCCGCCGCTGAGCAGGAGGCCAGCGCGCGCCGTCTGCGCCGACTGGTTCACGGTCACGGTGACCTGGCGATAGGCGCCGACGTTGTCGGAGATCTTGACCGAGTTCACGGTCACGTCGCCGAAGCCGCTCGCGGCGGTGTACTGGCCGCTGAGGGTGTAGTCGTAGTTTCCATTCAGGAGCTTGGTGCCCTGGAACGAGACCGAGTTCGCGATGCGGTCGATCGTCGACAAGATGTTGTCGATCTGGAGCTGGTTCGCGTCGCGCTCCTCTGGCGACATGCCGGCCTCGTTCGCCGTCTGGCCGACGAGCGACTGGACCTCGATGAGCATGTTCGAGATCTCCTGGAGACCGCCTTCGGCGATGTTCACGACCTGCTCGGCGCGCTGCGCATTTCCGATCGCAGAGTTGATGCCCTGAAGCTCGCCGCGGAGATTTTCGCTGATGATCAGGCCTGCCGGTCCGTCGGAGCCGCGGTTGATGCGGTAGCCGGTCGAGAGCTTCTCGAGCGTGCTCGACATCATTCGGTTGTTGTGCGAATTGACGCGCTGGGCGATCATCGACGGGACGTTTTGATTGATTCGACTCATGACTGATGTCCTCCGTGAGCTTCCGGTGGGAGACCGGTGATCGGACTGCGGGTTCGCGGGGATGCCGAGGGTGGCCGCAGTGCCGTTCGTTCGGTGCCCCACCGCTTCCTCAGGTGGGGTCCGAATTCTGTGGAGGGCGCCTCCTGCGCCCCGTGACGTACCGGAGCGGATGCCCCGGCACGCTGCCATCGGAAGGCAGGAAAGGCCACTTCATCCTCACAGTCGATTCAGGCCGCAAATCCGCGAAAATCGCTCCAAACGGCAGAATCTGCACGATCCGCACAGGCCGTACAGGCCCTCCAGACCCTACAAACGGACTTTCCGGGTGCGCACGGGGCATCTTCGGCGTGACACAAGCGCAAAAAGAGACAACGGGGCGGCCCGTGTGGGACCGCCCCGTCGTTCATTCCCCTTGGAGCTTCCGCTCCTCACCGGCCGAAGCCGTGATCGGCAGAGCCTACTCCGCCCCCGGTATCAGCCTCGCATCAGCGAAAGGACCGACTGCGGAGCCGAGTTCGCCATCGAGAGAGCCTGCGTCGAGGCCTGCACCAGGATCTGGTTGCGGGTCATCTGCGCCGTCTGCGCTGCGAAATCCGTGTCGCGGATCGCGCTCTCAGCAGCGGTCGTGTTCTCAAGCGCCACGCCGAGGCTGTTGATCGTCGAGCCGACGACGTTCTTGGTGAAGGCACCAAGGCGTCCGCGGAGGCTCGAGACCTGCTTCGACGCAAGATCAAGGATCTCCTGCGCCTTCGTCAGGTTGCCGTTCTGCACGTTCGCAGTACCACCCGACTTGAGCTCGGAGAGGAAGCCCGAGACGGCGCCTCCGAGGTTCGAGCTGGTCACGGTCTCGATGCCAAGCGACACCTTGCCGGCGAGGTTCACGTCCGGAGCGAGGTTGAAGTCGGCGCCGCCGCCGGTGACGTAGAACGTGCGCGACTGACCGGCGGCGTTGATGCCGTTGTTGCCGATCAGCGACACCGACACGTCGAAGCCGTCGAGCGCGACGCGGGCGGTGGTGCCGCGAGCGGTCGCGACGACACCGTTGATGTTCACCTGGGCGTCGCGGCCCACGGTGCGCGTCTCCTGCGAGGCGCCACCGACGGTGTTGGTGATGAAGTTGGTGCTTGCGTTGACGTTCGCGATCTCGCGGACGCGGACGAACGACTCGGTTCCGAAGCCGGTCGAGCTGATGCGGACGTCGGTGCCCGAGGTCGATGCCGACACGCCGAGCGCCTCGGTGAAGGCGTTGACCGCGGTGACGATCTGCGCCGCCGTGGTTCCCGACGCGAAGCTGAACTGCTGCGCGCCACGGGTACCGGCGACCTCGAAGGTCACGCTACCGGAGCCCTGGTTCTCGAGGACACCGCCGCTGAGCAAGAGGCCAGCGCGCGCCGTCTGCGCCGACTGCGTCACCGTCACGGTCACGGCGCGGTTGGCGCCAGCCGAGTCGGAGAGCTTGACCGAGTTCACGGTCACGTCGGAGAAGCCGTTCGCAGCGGTATAGTTGCCGCTGAGCGTGTAGTCGTAGTTGCCGTTCAGGAGCTTGGTGCCCTGGAACGATGTCGCGTTCGCGATCCGGTCGATCGTCGACAGGATGTTGTCGATCTGGAGCTGGTTCGCGTCGCGCTCCTCGGCCGAGAGACCGGCTTCGTTCGCGGTCTGGCCGACGAGCGACTGGACCTCGACGAGCATGTTCGAGATCTCCTGCAGGCCGCCTTCGGCGATGTTCATGACCTGCTCGGCGCGCTGGGCGTTGCCGATGGCGGCGTTGATGCCCTTGATCTCGCCGCGCAGGTTCTCGCTGATGATCAGACCCGCCGGATCGTCCGAGCCGCGGTTGATGCGGAAGCCGGTCGAGAGCTTCTCGAGCGTTCCCGACAGGGCGCGGTTGTTCATCGAGTTCACGCGCTGAGCGATCATCGACGGGACGTTTGAATTGATACGACTCATGGACTAGTCCTCCGTGATCCGCCTGTTGGGCGGTTGCCTTCTGCGATTGGACGTTCTGTCCGGGTAGATCGCTTGGCGCTGGTTCGGGTCTCGGCCGGGTCCTCCGACCGAAACGCCAGGGATTCGAGACGCCTCCGGCATCCGTGAACACGTCGGGGCCTGACAGAACCCGACGCCTGCACATCGGTGCAAGACGGCGCAGGCTTCACCACCGTGAGAGACGACCGACGTGTTCTGCGGCGCGGAGACCGCGCGATGCGCACAATCCGCACAGGCCGCATAGGCCGCACAGACGGAACTTCGTTCAGGCAGGCGCGATAAAGACGACGCTGGCGCCACGCAGCCCGGGTCGTAAAGAAATGGGCGCTTCAGGAAATCGTGTGGGTGAACTGCGATGGAGGCGCCGATCGGGCTCCGGTTTTCTCACGGAGGCACGGAGGCACGGAGGAAGGACGAGAACACGAAGACTGCGAGCGATGCGAGGGCGTGGAAAGACGCGAGAAGTCGCGAGAAGTCATCTCTCCTCTTCGCCGAGGCCGCCTCTGCGTCTCTGCGAGAGAATCCGATTGCCCGGAGCTGGCGCAGCTAGAGAATTTTCAGGTCTGAAGGATGTTCAGGTCTGAGGGATGCCCAGGCCCGAAAGGGCCACAGGCAGTTCCGATCCTCTCGGTTCCTCGCCCAGTTTGTTCTCCACGGCCGCTGCGCCACTGTGCTTCTGCGCCACTGTGCTTCTGTGCCGCTGTGCCTCCGTGCCTCCGTGAGAGACCTCGAGACCGTCAGCCGCACGCCGCCCGATGAGGGCCGACGGTGCCATAGCCCACACGAAAGCCTGAATACCCTAGAAATGAAACCGCCTGGGCGTTGGCCCAGGCGGTTCGTGGTTGCGGCGATGCTCCGGATTTCTCGTCGCGGCCGGATCGAGTCAGGATCGAACGCGGTCCTCCTGCGTCGTATCAGACGGCGTACCGCGCTTCGGACGCGACCCCATGCGCGTCAGCGCATGAGCTGGAGCACCGACTGCGGAGACGAGTTCGCCATCGAGAGAGCCTGCGTCGAGGCCTGCACCAGAATCTGGTTGCGGGTCATCTGCGCCGTCTGCGCTGCGAAATCCGTGTCGCGGATCGCGCTCTCAGCAGCGGTCGTGTTCTCAAGCGCCACGCCGAGGCTGTTGATCGTCGAGCCGACGACGTTCTTGG
>Ga0315904_10004998_pt1 | contig 18548 bp, 15 predicted proteins | sample LakEriMetagenome_6_FD_203529 | JGI IMG/M metagenome (GOLD analysis project Ga0315904, IMG submission 203529) | Freshwater fungal communities from buoy surface, Lake Erie, Ohio, United States - Buoy 12 MA120 | ecosystem: Environmental > Aquatic > Freshwater > Lake | place: USA: Lake Erie, Ohio...
GTAAAGACGGTGGTAGTGCAGCTTCTTCACCCGAGGGAGGATTTCACTGGGGGCCATCGGTTAGTTGGAATGAATATTTACAATGTTGGGTAATGCTGATGGGTAAGGTAACCGGTCCATCTTGGGCAGGTAGTAGTATTTACATCTCTTTCAATCAACAAAAAGATTTGAGCAAGGGCGATGCAGCACAGCAATGGAGCAAGCCGCAATTGTTGTTAGACAGGCCGGGTTATTTTCTCTGGTATCCATCATTGCAGCCATTGGATACCAAAGAAGATATTGCGCAAAAACATACTTGTATGCGTTTGGGTAAGAAAGCGCGTTTGTATGTGAAGTACATCAAGCCTGATAGAAGCATTTATGCTTCAGCGCATATTATCGAGTTTGAAAAATAAGCTCAAGAAAATCTTTACGTAATAAACCTTCCCCTCTCCAAAGGAGAGGGGAAGGGGGTGAGTTCTGATTGATCATACGAAGCCATAGCGCAGTATGATGAGGTCAGATATAACTTTTTTAATCCTTCTTACAAGTATTAATGCCAAATGGCAGGTAGAGCGGACAAAAACTCACGACACTGGTTGCCATGAATACACCGCCCAGTACCACGAGTACGAGTCCCCAGGTGCCACTTACTGTGCCAGTAAAATACAATGCAGCAAAAACAATTGCCAGAATAACGCGGATAATGCGGTCTGCGCCGCCCATGTTCTTTTTCATGTGTGGTTGATTTAGTGTTTAAGGATGTTTTGTATGATGGTGATGGTGCCGTAGACCAATGCAATGCACAGCACACAAACCAGTATCAGCTTTTTCCATTGGCCCATTGGGTAAAATTATTCAACTATCTCAGCACATAGCTGTGACTATGATCACTGAGTAAGATGATTTTCGTCAGATAAAAGGTACAACAACTTGCAGGCTTAGCCAAGTTGCTTCTGCATATAGACAACACCATCCAGTGGATTGGCATAATAAGCCGATGCATCGGTAAAGCCGAACTGACGGTATAATTGAATGGCTGGTTGCAGTCTATCCAGTGTGTCCAGCTTCATGGTATGGTAGCCCAATGTGTTGGCATCATCTACAATAGCTTGAACCAATTGGCGGCCAATACCATATTTGCGGAAAGCAGGTACTACGTAGAGTCGCTTCATCTCACAAACACCGGCTTCAGCTAATGGCTGTAGGGCAATACAGCCTGCAGGTTGGTTGTGATAATAGGCGAGTATCAGGCTGCCGGTAGGTGCGCCATATTTTTTGAGTGGGTCTTTCAGCTCTGCTTCAAAGCTTTGGAAACAGAGGTCTGCATTCAGTTCTTGCTGGTAATCCAAAAAAAGCTGCCGAACTGTTGCGAGTCCGGCATGCGTTTCAGTTATGTGTTCCAGGCGAATCATTAGCCGGGAATGCGTGAGATATACTTTTCAATTTCCTTGATCTGATCCACCACCTGCTTGGTAGTTGGCTTACAGGCTTTGGCCTTGCGGAAGAAATCCTTCGCTGCGCGAAGCGAGTTACGATCGGCTTTATTCATAAAGATCTGGCACATGCTCAGATAAGCAACGGCTTCACTTTCTTTATCAGGGATGCCGGCGCGGATAGCCGCACGGATATAACCTTCAGCTTGCTTGATATCGCCTTTCTGCATGGCCATCATACCCAGCTGCAGTTTGTTGGCACCTTCTGCTTCAGGCATGGGTGCACCCAGAGATGAACTTTTCTTCAGGTGTTTTTCGGCTGCATCAAAATCCTGCTGCATCATGGCCAGGTTGCCCTTGATGGTGTAATAAGTAGAGCGGATGGGTGTATAGAGCAGGTTAGGAAACCAAACGGAGTTCAGGATCTTTTCTACTTTGTCTACTTCACCTTTTTCCATGGGCTCCTGAATCAATCGCAGTGGACCAATGAAGAAATGGGTGAATATGGCAATAACCGCAATAAAATAGAGTGGGAAGCTGGGCCAGAAGCCGGTTCCGGTAAGGTTCAGCGCAATAGCACCAATCAATACCACACAGCCAATCCAGAAACGGTAGCGAATCAATAGATTATACAATTGCATAAAGGCTCTTTTGAGAGCGGCAAAGATAGCGTTACTGGGCGTACCAGCCACCATCTACCGGAAGCGCAGTACCGGTAAGGGTTTGGGCGCCGTCCGAAGCCAGAAAAAGAGCCAGGTCTCCCAGGGTTTCTACGGGAATAAACTCTTTAACCGCCTGCTTTAGCAGCATCACTTTGCTCACTACTTCATCCTCGCTGAGGTTGTGTACCCGGGCTTGATCAGCAATTTGCTTCTCTACCAAGGGGGTTTTTACATAACCGGGACAAATAGCATTACAGGTAATATTATACGGTGCACCTTCTAATGCGGCTACTTTGGTAAAACCAACCAAACCATGTTTGGCAGCTACATAGGCCGATTTAAACTCAGATGCCATGAGGCCATGGGCCGATGCAATATGGATGATGCGTCCAAAGCCCTGCTGGCGCATGTGGGGCCAAACAGCTTTGGTGAGGTGGAAGGCAGCGCTGAGGTTGATAGAGAGGATGGCATCCCATTTGTCTTCAGGAAAGTCTGCGATGGGGCTCACGTGTTGGATGCCGGCATTGCAGATAAGCACCTCAATGCTGCCGAATTTCGCTACTGCTTCCGACACCATGTTGCGTAAGGCAGCTGCATCCAGCATATTGGCAGGAGAAAAATGTGTTTGAACCTGATAGGTGCTGGCCATTTCAGCAGCGATGGCTGGGCCATCGGCTTCCAGACCATTCAAGACAAGATTGTAGCCGGCTTTGGCAAACTGACGGGCAATACCCAGACCAATACCACTGGTACTGCCGGTAATAAGTGCTGTTTTAGGCATAGCAAGCAAATTGTGGTTTAAAGCTATGAAAGCGAATGGCTGCTCAGTTGATTTTCTTGTGAAAGCCTTGTTTCAGCAAGTGAAAGACCTGTATTTTTGTTGCCCTCGCTGGTAAAGCGATTGGCCCGGTAGTTCAATGGATAGAATAGGAGTTTCCTAAACTCTAGATACAAGTTCGATTCTTGTCCGGGCTACTAAAGTTTTGACAGATTAATTGCAAGACTAATTTCTTCTAATATCGAGAAAATGCTGACAGAATCGTCAGCATTCGATTCTTGTCAGGGCTACGATGTTATTTTCAAGAATAATACTTGTTTTACAGAATAACAAGTAACTCATTTCTTTACGACGTTTTGTATAGTTCTCTCTAGCAAATCCATGATACCCTGAATTGATAAAGTTGGCCTTCATGAGCACTTTATAGTAGTTTTGCTACGGTGAAAAGATGGGCTGGTTACATATTATCTATTTATATCCTTCTTTGTGCTGTGGTTCCATGCACAATAGTTGACGATTGTGCAGATGAACAGGGGGTAGCTGCTGAAGCTAAAAAGGATTCAGCCAACAGCCCATGTGGCAGTTGTTCTCCTTTTTCAATTTGTGCTACCAGTAATGGTGTTGCTTTTGAAGTTGAAGAGTTTACTCTAGCACCTATCATCAGTAACTATTTAAACCAGTACAGTGAGTATTTAGTTGTTGCAAAATCAGGCTATTCTTCCAGTCATTTTCAGCCACCCCGAATTGGTTAAAACATCGCGTGTTAATTCGTATTTATTAACTGATTCATGATCTCAAATGAAAAAATTACTATCCTTTAGTGTAGCTATTTGCTGCATGTATGTAACGTATGCGCAGCATTCCATGAAAATAGTTGTAAAGAACAAAGCCACAAGTGAGCCACTTGCAGGAGCAACAATATCTATTGCTAAACTGAGTAAAACTGTTGTTGCAGATAGCTTGGGTAGATCAGTTTTCGCCAATCTACCTAGTGGTGCATATGCGGTGAAAGCAAGTTTTATTGGATTTGCAGAAGCGGAAATTTCAATCCTTATACCCCAAGCAGATGATCAATATCAAATACTTCTTTTAGAAGTTGCTGAAGAAGAGGAGGAAGAGGAAGTCATTGTTACAGCAACGCGTATTAGCAGAACCATTGCTAATACGCCAACAAGGGTTGAAGTGATTTCTGGCGAAGAGCTAACAGAGAAAGGTAATATGAAGCCCGGTGATATCAGAATGATGCTGAATGAAAGTACAGGCATTCAAACACAGCAAACATCAGCTACCTCTTTTAACTCGGGTATCAGAATACAAGGTCTCGATGGACGATATACGCAAATATTGCGCGATGGCTATCCTTTATATGCAGGCTTTGCAGGTGGTTTATCCATTTTACAAATTGCGCCATTGGATTTGAAGCAGGTGGAAGTAGTAAAAGGAGCGGCTTCTACATTGTATGGTGGAGGTGCCATTGCCGGCTTGGTAAATTTGGTATCAAAAACACCGGGTACTAAAAAGGAACTCAGTTTTCTAGCAAATGGCACCTCAGCTGGTGGATTGGATTTGAGTGGCTTCTTTAGTGAACGTTTTGGAAAATTAGGGCTAACTGTTTTTAGCTCTAGAAACAGTAATAAAGCTTTTGACCCGGCTGGGATTGGTCTAACAGCGATTCCCCAATTTGAAAGATATACACTGAACCCACGCTTGTTTGTGTATGGTAAACGTACAACAGCGGACATAGGCCTGCAATTGATATCGGAGAACAGGGTTGGTGGCAGTATGGAGTATATCAAAGAAGGGAGAGCTGGATTTTATGAAAAAAACAATACGAGCCGTATTATAGGTCAGTTCGGTATTACACATATACTCAGTGAAAATAGCACCCTCCAATTCAGAAATAGTTACAGCAGTTTTGAAAGACTAATCGAAATACCAACGTATATTTTTGATGCTGTACAGCAGTCTTCATTTTCGGAACTTACTTGGAACAAAAAGGGCAGGAGCACTAACTGGGTTGTTGGCGCCAACTTTATTACTGAAGGTTTAAAGGAGCGTCAGCAGCGTGTAGATCCCGTTCGCGACTATACTTATCAAACCTTTGGCGTATTTGTACAAAATGTATGGACTGCTAGTGAGCTATTGGTTGTAGAGGCCGGACTAAGAGGCGATTATGTAAATGCCTACGGTTTTGAGCTTTTACCAAGAGTATCCACTATGATCAGGGTATCTCCTGAGTTGACAACCCGAATAGGCGGAGGTTTTGGTTATAAGTCGCCAACTATATTTACAGAAGAGGCTGAAAGACTTTGGTTTAGAAACTTGCTATCGATCAATAGCAACAATTCAAGGAATGAGCGTTCGGTAGGCGCTAATTGGGATATTAACTATCGTACAAAGTTGGGCGAGTTAGGTGTTAGCTTCAATCACCTATTTTTTTATACAAAGTTAAACCACCCTTTAGTGCTGGTGAATGCTCCCGGTGGACGAGTACAGTTTCAGAATAGTCAAGGATATTTGGATACAAGAGGTATGGAAACAAACCTTCGTTTGACCTATGATAATTTCAAACTCTTCTTGGGTTATACGTATACCGATGCAAATATTCATTCAGTTAACACAAAAGAGTGGTTGCCGTTAACAGCTAGACATAGACTCAACAATGTGTTGATGTATGAGATAGAAGATAAGTTGAAGTTGGGTGTAGAAGCTTATTATTTCAGTGCTCAGCAACTTGGAGATGGTGCCAAGGGTAAGCCATATTGGATAACAGGCTTTATGGCAGAGAAATTATGGGAGCAGTTTTCCCTCTTCATCAATTTTGAGAATTTTACAGATACACGCCAATCAAAATTCGGTCCTATTTATAGCGGAACTATCAATAATCCGGTATTCAGCGATATTTATGCTCCGGTAGAAGGTTTTGTAGTCAATGGCGGAATAAAGATCAGGCTATAGATTCTTTTTAAAAATGGGGAGCGACGTGAGTCGCTTCCTTTTGTCTTCCATGCAATAGGGCTTAATGCTTTAAAAGATTGAATTTTGAAACAATGATGATGTCATCGATAAAAATCTTCGAATCGGCTCCTAGCAGGGCTATAATATTTTTTAGCAATACTCTTTTCTGCCAAGACAGTAGCAAAGCTGCAAAACACATCCAAGTTTTGAGATGCCTAAGCAGAACTTTTTCTCTAATTTCAGTTGTAGCATTTAGCTTTTAAACCCAATAGCGATTTGTCCATTAGAGATGCAATGCATCTTGTTAAATAAGAATGTTATGAAGTATATCATGTATGCAATTTTTGCACAGCTGCTATCAATTAGTCATGTACTTGCTCAATCCAATAGCACAGCAGATCAGCAAGCGATTATTCAATTGTCTAAACAAAAATGGGAATGGATGGCTAGTAAAAAAGCAGATACTTTAGCCAATCTCTTTCACGAGCATTCTGTATTTGTGCATATGGGAGGCAGTTGGGGTAAAGAAAGAGAGTTGGATGTTATTAGAACAGGCGGCATACATTATAAAAAAGCAGAAGTGTATTCGGTTTCGGTAAATATTATTGGCAATACAGCTATTCTATTAAATGATATTGATCTTGTAGCAGTTGTTGGTGGTAATGAAGTAGTCAATCCTTTCATGGTAACAGAGGTTTATATAAAGGAAAAGGGAGTATGGAAAATGGGATCACTTACTTTTTCCCGATTAATGCGTCCTGTTAAATTAGCTGTAAATCAATAAAACAAACTATGCGGGTTTTGTATAAGTTATATTTCTTCTTGTTTGTTCTTGCTTCTTTGTATTTGATGGCAGGCTGTGCAGCAACAAAGACGGACAAACAGGTATTGCACATTCAAAAGCAGGGAAGCTTTGCTGTTGGAGGAACCGTTGTTCGTGCACCGGGAAGTTTCGATCCATATCGTCCAACAGCAGATGGGCAAACACTTCATGCAGATCATGCATATGTATTTTACCAGATTCCGGTAAAACCCAAACAATATCCTGTAATCTTATGGCATGGGTTTGGTCAGTTTTCGAAAACCTGGGAAACCACACCTGACGGCAGAGAGGGGTATCAAAATATCCTCTTGCGTAAAGGTTTTCCTGTTTATGTGATAGATCAGCCAAGAAGGGGTAATGCAGGTAGAAGTAGTGTTGCTGCTACCATAGCGCCCACTCCTGATGAACAAGCTTGGTTTGGCACATTCAGACTGGGTATTTGGCCTAATTATTTTGATGGGGTGCAGTTTGCAAAAGACAGCGCTACACTCAATCAGTATTTCCGCTCAATGACGCCCAATGTTGGGCCAATAGACATTCAAGTAAATGCAGCTGCAGTATCAGCCTTGTTGGATACGCTGCGTTCAGCCATACTTGTTACACACTCACATTCAGGAGGTATGGGGTGGGCAACCGCAGTAAGAAATACTCGTATTAAGGCAATAGTATCTTATGAGCCGGGAAGTGGGTTTTTATTTCCTGAGGGAGAAGTGCCTGCATCTATTCCAAGTACGGGTGGTATTTTGGAAGCCGTGGGAATACCTAAGGAGCAGTTTATGCGATTGACAAAACTTCCTATTGTCATTTATTATGGAGATTATATTCCTTCTGAACCTGTAGCCAATCCGGGTCAAGATGGTTGGCGTGCAAGATTAGCGATGGCAAAGTTGTGGCGCGACTGTGTAAATAAATACGGAGGTGATGTTACACTGGTGCATCTCCCTGAAATAGGCATCAAAGGAAATACACATTTTCCTTTTTCAGACTTGAACAACCTTACTATTGCTGATCTAATGTTGGAATGGTTAAAACAAAAAGGCGTGTACTGATAAAGTAAAATGGCTTTAAGTCTTGCAAAAGTTTGTACTTGAAACAACTCACTAAAGCATACTAAATGTTAGTAAAGTTGTTTCCTATCCCAGCTCTTTTGTTCATATAAATCTCCCGACGCTTCGGTCTTTGTGTTCCACCCGACGCTTCGGTTGAGATACTGACGGGTTCGTCAACATTTGATTCATACCTAATCTAGAACATCATTTTTTAATATGCCTATTCAAGCGGCCCTGTTATGATTTCTGGTAATTATGTTGTTTCAGCTATTGCTAACATGGCCATAGTGTCAACAAAAGATACTTTCATGTACCGTTTCAGTTCTGGGATTGCTTTGAATACTTGTTTAGCATGATTGACATGACGCCTACATGTGGTAAGGTGAGAATAGAGATACTGATAAACAAGAGCGACAGAATATTTTGAGGCTGACTAGATTGTTGAATGCCATACAAAGCAAGTACAATTCCAGCCCAGGTGAGCAGAATAAACGGGCTGCCACTTTTGAGTATGTGCCATAGCTGTTTTTTCTGCGCATGATTATTTGTAAGAAATTGATGGATATCAGTTAAAGTGTTGATAGAATGCCAGCAACTAAAATACAGGGCAAATCCAAGCGGCAGCGGCAAAGAACTTATAATAATGATGATGATAAGGTAAGTGATGATATAATAGATAGTATGTAGAATCGTATTTCTGTAAAGTATCCATGCTATTACGCAGTTGATAGCTGGAAGAATATAGGTATATGGTTCTAGTTGATGTAAAAGAGCACTTGAGTCGTAATCTTTGATAATGCCATTTATGATAGGTATTGAAATAGTAGCGTCAGATATAATCAGGATAAGTAGGATGCTTGCACCGTGAAAAACTTTGTGAAGTTCTTTTAGCGATCTTTTTGCTGCTGAATAATGAAGTAAATCAGACTCCCCAAAATGATAGGCTGATATGAGTAGAAATAGTACTAGCGATGCTACAGGAAAAAAGTACCAGCCAACTGCATAAGCAATCATTTTGAATAGATAATGTATATAGAACTTGGTAATTGAAAAGGACTTATGACTAGACGAGGCTTGTTGCTTAGCTACCAAATAGTCAAATGCGCCATGCGGAAGACCGGTAACAAACATGGTGATGATAAAGAAGATCCACTGCCAACGTTCAGGAAAGGGAAACAGAAATTTTTGTACAATGAGTATGACTATTGCAATGCTGATGATTGCCAGACTTTGAAGATTTCTCTTCGACATAATTGCGTCTTTCATCGGTATGCAATTGATGGTAGTAGTCGAATAAAATCTGACTTAGGTAGTTGTAAGAAAAGGGCTATTTCATCCTTAAGTGAGCTGTCCTCATCTAAAAATCGAAGTATTCTACTCATGGGTACCCTTTTGAATAAGCATTGTAATGCTGCACTTGCTTTTTGAGGATTTAGTTCAATTAGTTTCAATAGTAGTTTGTCGTAGAAAAAAAATCTTTCCTTATTGTGAATACTGATGGTATTATGATAATATGCATTGCTCAGTAGTTTGCTATGGCGATGAATTCTGTTAAAGGCATATCCTGTAGATGGTTTCATCATTCCGGCTGCTATACCAATTGGAATGACGCTGTTTGAATTTTCGCGGCGGAATCGATAGTCGGTCATTGGCAATACACCCGATTCTTTACTGATTATTTGGAAGTTGGTTTTATATTGATTTTTTATATAGTCCTGTAAAATCATTTCATCAGCCTCGTGATTGATGTTTAAGGAGCTTGTGAATCTGGTTATCTCCAATAATGCTTTGTTTGCCGTAAAGGGCAATACATACATGAATGTTACGGCGTTTTGTTGGTTTCCGATGAAATCCATCAACACCGCAGCTTCAGTATTGAAGACCTTGTTTTCAGTTTCAATAAACAGGCCATGAAACTGCTGATGTATATAGGTGGAGGAATTAAGTGTAATGTCAGCACTCTTAAATTGGCTATTGTAGACTTTTGTACAAGTAAAGGTGTCGTGTTCAGTTGTTATTGTAACAGTGTCGCCGGAGGTAACAATATTCGTAACGTGGTCTGTTATAAATTGAAGAGATGTGAAAGGTTTAAAGTAGCTGTAGTGATAGTCGAAAAAAGTTTGACTATTGATATATGTATAAGAATAAGGATCTATTGATTTTGTTCTGGTTGTTCCATTTGCTCCAATGCCAAGCAAATTCCATTGTTTGCTGATGAGTTGCGTGTAGTCGTAATGCCCCGATTGTACCCAGGAGCACCAGGATTTGTTTTGATTTGCAGAATGGCCATCATCGATAATCAGTATGCGTTGGTGGTTAAAATTGCTGTGATTTACCAATGCATATAAAAGCTGCATTCCGGCACATCCTGCGCCAATGATAATAATATCGTAGTCGGTCTGCTTCATAAAAACGGATTGCAGCCTTTTTGCTGCAATCCGTATGATTCGGCATTATACAAATTGGGTTAGCTGTTACTTTCTTTTCTGCTCAGTGCATAAATAACCAGACCAAAGCCAATCTTATTGACAGCATCACCGATGTTGTAAATAATGTCCATTGATGCTTGTGCAGCCTTTGGATCAGCAACTAACTGAATACCAAATAAACCGCCATTTGTGCCTAGTATATAGCCTAAAGGATAAATTGCCCAGCCTACTAGTACAAACCAGGCCAGTGTTTTATTAGCGGCAGCTACTGCAGGGCTTGAGGCTGCAGCTAATTTGGCAACATCACCTACCCAAACGAGATAAACAATGTAGAAGTAAGCTGCACCGCTTATGGCACCCCACACCCAGCTTTGTTTTTCTTGGCCATAGATGGCTTCGCCAACATAACCAGTGATCAGCATTACCAATGATGCAAAGATCAATTTCCAAAGTAACTGTTGTGTTGCGCCAACTTTTTTAGTGATTAAGTAAAACTCAACACACATCAATGGTACAGTTAAAATCCAGTCAACGTAACGAAAGAAAGTAGGTGATTGCCCAGTTTCTAGATTGTACCCACGCATGTAGTAATAGTGCACTGCTGCGATGAAGGTAATTAAGCCTGATACCAATAAAGATGTTCGCCATTTTTTATCTGTGTTGTTCAACTCAAAGAAGAAGAATACAGAGGCGGCCATCATTGCCATTGTTCCGATAAAGAATGTAAACGCAGTGTAATTGTCGGACGCAATTGCACCTACGTTGAGGAGTAATTTCAGCATAGCAATCGATTTGGTGAATAATGATGATTACCGAAGACAAGTTGATATATAAATTGTTTGCCTTTTACCGTCTTGGGTAGACTGGTTAGATGCTACACAGAAATCATGTGATTTTTTATAACTGATTTTAGTTCAATATTTTAGATGTATGTGTGTGGTGTGAATAGTTTTAGAGATGCTTATTTGATTATACAAATTGATGAAATAGTGCAATGTTTTTTTTTATCTATATTAAGCTAACTCAATACCTGCAAAGTTGTTATAATTATTTGGCTGTAAGCGCCAAGCGGGTCTACTCAAATATTGAGATATGTGTAGATATATCTCAATAAAGTATTTTCCAACATAAAGTCACATTGATTAAGTGCTCATTTACTATCTATTATTTTTTGAGCAGCCTATTACTATGAGAATATTATACTATTGTTCAGAATAAGTCTTCTCTTTAACTATAACAAATGTGAACGTAATGGTTGAGTTGATTAAAATTCAACTCAGAAAGTCTGATAAAACTCCCGGTATTTTTTTAGAGTTTACTTTTAGCAGATCTATAATTTTACGCTGCTGGCTTACATCATCTCCACCACACAGTCTTAAACACAATCTCCTTGTATCCTTTTCTTTCGTAGAGAATGCCAATTGTGCGTTTATCAATGATGACTAAATCACAATAAGCTGTATAATCGCCTTTGCTATCTATGGGTGCGGCATCAATCAACCATTCTCTGCTCCAGGTTTTGCCTTCATCCATACTGATGCGCAGGGTTAAAGAATCTCTTCGTGTAGTGCTGGCTGCATTGCAGAAAGCGAGTATGGCTTTGCCATTGTGATAACCCAGATTGAGTAGCGTACCCTGATTTACCGGATCGGGTAATTGTGGGTCATAATAACTGGTATCCCAGCTTTGTCCGCCATTACTGCTCAGCGAAACGATCCGTGAACGAATATCACCTTGTTGATTTCTGCTGTTCAGCATCAATTTGCCCTTGCTGAGTTCCGCAGCGGTTGATTCATTACTACCCTTTACGCCAACCGATGCAGCTAATTGAAATGTTCTACCATGATCATCTGTATAAAACCCATGTGCAGCATAGTCTTCAAACTTGTTTTGCGGTGGTCCGCTGGAATGATTGGCCGGAATATGGATTCTGCCATTGTAAGGCTTTTGTTGCAGTTGAATGGCATGGCCAGGTGTATTGGCATAACTTCTCCAGTCTTCTGCAAATTGGTAATTACTGTCTGCTTTGGGCTGATGTGGTCTATGTACTTGTGTGGTGATATTGACAGGTGTACTCCAGCTGAGTCCGTTATCGGAAGAGTACACATACCAAACCTGTCTTAGTCCATTGCCTTTGCGCACTTCATTTTCATGATTATTGCCGGTATTGTAGAACAAGAAGATTCTTCCATTCGGGTAATTTGGATCGAGCATATCTACAACTGGTGCGGGGTTGCCAGCCTGCATGGCATCCGCATTGGCTACCACTTCTATCGCCGACCAGGTTTTTCCATTATCTGTGCTTCGACGCAGTATAATCTTGATATTGCCAAAATCGCCTGCGCTTTCTTTTCGGGCTTCACAAAATGCCAGTAAAGATTTATCCGGCGCGCGCACAATAGCAGGGATGCGGAATGTATGATAGTTGGCTTCACCTGCACGGAAAACGATAGATTGCGTAAAAGCATCACTGCTGATCAATAGCAATACAGAAAGCAGGTATGTATATTTCTTCATGATAGTTAGGATTCATCAGGAAGTTACTATAAACGAAAGAGCCGGCTATTGCTTTTGCCGATTTTTTGGTAAGTCATGACTAAATCTCCCAAGTTTTTATTGTTAGAAAATCTGAATTTGTACAAAAAAGTGTATGTGCAAACAACTACTCAACATCTTATGTCTGTTACCCATACTATTAAGTGCACAAGTAGATTATACTGGTGTCTATTATCTGGGTGGTGAAAGCAAGGTGTTGGCAGGGAGACCCTATGGCCGTATTCAGGTTGTGCATTTGCCCAATCAGCGTGCATTTGTTCGGATGAATTATATCAGTGGGCTGCAATCATCTAACTCTGCTGCTTTCAGCGAAGTAATGCAGATAGAAAATGGCAGGGTAGTATATACAACACAGGAAGATATTTCTTGTAAAGTTTTGCTTTCATTCACAGATACAGGGCTGGTGGTTACGCAATCTTCAACAGCATTTTCATTTGCGTGCGGCTTTGGTAGAAATGTGGCTGTAGATGGTATATATCGAAAGAGTAAGGAGCCTGCCATTGCACCTATTCGTTTTGGTGAACATCGGCTTAGTCTGCAATGGATTGATGCAGCAAGTGCTGGCACCGCAATACTGGCTCGTTATACTAAGGGAAGCGGATTTACTATTCAAGGTCGTCAGATATTGACAGGTTATGCTAATAAAGATTCTTTATCTATTAAGGGAATGATCTATCCCTTATCTGATAAGGAGTTGGTTTTCGACGGAACTATTGTTTCACAAACCACCATGGTTAATAAAGGACAGCCTTGTGTTCGCAAGGGTGTGTTTACATTTAAAGCAACGCAGGGAAGAAAGTATTGGCGTTTGCAGCAGATGCAAAACTGCGAGGGTGGAATGGTCGTAGATTATATTGACCTATATTTTTAAAAGAGAGGGCCGGGTAGAAACCCAGCCCGTTGCACATGAAAAAAAAGGAAAACCCTGAAAGATTTATCGCCATCCACCGCCCAATGCTTTGTACAAGTTGACGGTGGTGCTTAACTGATTCTTTTTTGCGGTTACCAACTCTACTCTGGCTTTTAGCGCCTGCTGTTGTGCAATCAGCACTTCCAGATAATTGGCCCTGCCATAGCGGAACAGATCCGCCGAAATATCTACTGCACTGTTTAGTGCGATACTTTCTTTTTGCTTTGCAGCTACAATGTTTGCCAAGTTATTTGTTCGGGCTACTTCATTGTACACTTCAATGTATCCTCTCACAACAGATTGTTGGTATTGATAGAGTTTATCCATTTGTCTGGCAGTGGCATTATTGAATTCTGCTTTAATGCCTGCCCTGTTAATCATTGGCATTGTAAGACCGCCAATCAAGGAATAGGCCATTGACTCAGGTGTGGTAAAGAGTAGTCCCGGACGAAATGCCTGAAAGCCCAGACTACCTGTAATATTGAAGGAGGGTAGAAACGCTTTTCTGGCTACAGATAAATCTGTCTTTGACGCCAGCAGTTCTAATTCAGCCTGACGAATATCTGGTCTGTTCTGTAACAATTGTGCTGGAAGGCCTGCGCTGATTTTTTCCGGCAAAGCAGGAAACTGTTCGGCTCTTTGTACACGCACAGGTGTTTTGCCACAGAGAAAATTGATGCGATTTTCTGTTTCCAGAATGATTTGCTGTAACTCCAGTCTAAATCCGTTCAGGTTGAGTAATTGTGCTTCAAACTGCTTAACAGCCAGTTCCGTAGATGCTGCTGCTTCTTTCTGCACTTTCACGATATCCAATACCTTGCTTTGTACGGCAATGGTTTCATCCACAATCTTGATCTCCTGATCCAATGCAATCAGCTGGTAGTATGCATTGGCAATTTCGCTGATGAGGTTGGTCACCAACAGATTTTTGCCTTCTGCACTGGCCAGTAATCTTTGTGTAGCTGCTTGTTTTTTATTCTTCAGCTTGCCCCAGATATCTGCTTCCCATCTGGTTTGAAAGCCGGTGTACAAGTCAGGCAGATTAATTGGAACGAGTTTGCCCGGTTCAATATCTGTTACAATATTACCCGCACCATCCATGGTATACAAACCAAAGCGGCGCATGCTGGGTGCAATCAATGGATCAACTGTTGGCTTTAATGCCTGTGTTGTTTGTAACACATCTGCTCTGGCCTGTTCAATCCTTTGTTGCATGGATTGTAGGTCCCAATTTTTCACGAGGGCAGTATCAATCAATTGCACCAGCAAGGGATCTTTGAAATAATTGCGCCAAGAGATATTCGCCAGATTGCTGGTGTCTGTTTGTTGAATAAAATTCTCAGGTAATGCTACCTGCTGATTAATGGGCTTGATCTCAGGTGTTTTACAAGCACCCACCCATATCAATGCGCCATAGATCCAATATCGAGATAGTTTCATCATCTTAAATAGTTTCTGTAAATGGTTTTTCTTCCTTTCTGTTTGTCTTTTTCCATTTGTCTGATATGCTGGCAAACACCACATATAAACCCGGTATCAGGATAACACCGAAGATGGTACCGAACAACATACCGCCTGCAGCAGCTGCACCAATGGTTTTGTTACCAATCGCACCTGCGCCGCTCGCCAATAGCAATGGAATCAAACCTGCGATAAAGGCAAAGGATGTCATCAGGATAGGACGCAGACGCAATACCGCACCTTCAATGGCTGCTGCAAATGGCGTCATACCTTCTCTGTGTTTCATCGCTGCAAACTCAATAATCAGGATGGCGTTCTTACCCAGAATACCAATCAGCATGATCATGGCAATCTGTGCATAGATATTGTTCTCTAAGCCCATTGCCATCAGCAAGAAGAATGCACCAAACACACCCGTAGGTAGTGAGAGGATAACCGGCATAGGCAAGAGGAAGTTTTCATACTGTGCTGCCAAGAGCAAATACACGAAGAGCAAACAGATGATGAAAATATAGATGGCCTGATTACCTGAGTTTGCCTGATCTCTGGAAGAACCTGCCCAGTCGTACCCAAAACCTTTAGGCAGTTTTTGTGCGGCTACTTCTTTGATCGCGGCAATTGCTTGTCCGCTACTATAGCCTGTTTCCGGTGCACCATTGATCATGGCCGACAAATACATATTGTATCTGGTTACCTGCTCTGGTCCGTACACTTTTTCTACGCGCATGAAAGAAGAATAAGGCACCATCTCACCCTGATCGTTTTTGATGTAGAGTTTCATCAAATCATCCGGATGTGCGCGATAGTTAGGCAGTGATTGTACCATTACGCGGTAGAGCTGACCAAAGCGAATGAAGTTAGTAGCGTATTCACTACCAATCAAGGTTTGCAAAGTGCTCATCGCGTTATCTGCTGTTACACCTTTCTGCGCAGCTTTGTCGCCATCAATATGCAATAAGAACTGAGGGAAGCCTGCGTTGAAAGTGGTAAACGTATTCCTGATCTCTGGTCTTTCATTCAATGCTGCAGTGAACTCCTTTGCTACTTTTTGTAATTGCTGCAGATTACCACTACCTGTTTTATCCAATAATCTCAATTCGAAACCACTAGAGTTACCATAACCCGGTACAGGAGGTGGGGTAAAGAATTCAATCTTCGCATCTTTGATGTGCTTGGTCTTGTCGAGCAGAGAATCAATCAGCTGCTTGTCTGTTGCATTGCGCTGATCCCATTTCTTCAAGCTAATCAGGTTCATACCATACACAGCGCCCGTACCTTCAGACAATACACTATAACCGGCAAGTGAGGATACACCTTGTACGGATGTCATACCTGCTGCAATGCGCTGCACTTCATCCACCACTTTCTCTGTTCTGGCTAGTGTGGCACCGGTTTGTGTGGTGATATTGGCATAGATAGCACCCTGATCTTCTTCCGGAATAAAACCAGTAGCAACAAAACGTGTGAGCAAACCTGTTCCAAAAGTAAATCCAAGCAATGCTGCAAAAGTGATGAGTCTTCTGTTGGCAATTAAACTGATCAGTTGCTTATACTTATTCGATAAACCATCATACCAACGGTTAAACCCACTAAAGAATCTTTGCAAGAAAGTTTTCTTTTTGTCATGCGTATGCCCTTGATGTGTATTCTTCATGAAGAGCATACACAAAGCGGGCGTCAGTGTTAAAGCGGTTATACCTGATAACACAATCGATACTGCCATGGTGAGTGAAAACTGGCGATAGAAAATACCGGTTGGTCCATCAAGGAATGCAACAGGAATGAATACGGCCGACATCACCAGCGTAATAGCCACAATGGCGCCACTGATTTCATGCATGGCCTGTTCTGTGGCTTTTTTCGGTCCGATACCCGAGTGTTCCATTTTCGCGTGTACCGCTTCTACTACCACAATGGCGTTATCTACCACAATACCAATTGCCAATACCAGTGCGAATAAAGTAATGAGGTTCAGTGAGAAACCCATCAGCTGCATGAAGAAAAAGGTACCAATCAATGAAACCGGTACAGCCAGTACTGGAATAATGGTGGAACGGAAATCTTGCAGGAAGATAAATACCACCAATGCTACCAGAATAAATGCTTCCACTAATGTCTTGATTACTTCATCAATAGACGCATCCAAGAATGCAGATACGTCATAGCTGATGGTATAATCTACACTTGGCGGGAAAGATGCCTGCTTAATTTCCTGCATCCTTGTTTTGATGTTCTCAATTACTTTCTTGGCGTTGGTACCCGGTCTTTGTTTTAATAAGATCGCTGCTGAGGGTCTGCCATTTTCTTTGGAAATAACATCATAATCCTGCGAATCGAAATCTACTTCAGCAATGTCTTTCAATCTTAACAGCTCACCACTCACGGTACTTTTCAGTACAATGTTTTCATACGCCTCTTTTGTATTGAACTTACCTGTGTACTTCAATACATACTGCAATGACTGTGGCATTCTGCCGGATCCTTCACCTATCTTACCCGGAGCCGCTTCAACGTTTTGTGCACGTAAGGTGCTGATGACTTCGTTGGCAGAGATATTGTACATTAACATACGATCAGGCTTCAGCCAGATACGCATGGCATATTCTCTGGAACCAAGGATATCGGCAAAACCCACACCTTCAATTCTTTTGAGCTCAGGCAGAATATTAATGTCTGTATAGTTATAGAGAAACTTTTCATCCAGTTGCGTATCATCCGCAAAAATGTTGAGGTACATCAACATACTGTTTTGCACTTTCTCTACGATCACACCTGCTTTAATAACTTCCTCAGGAAGTTCATTCACAACGGCAGCAACACGGTTCTGCACGTTTACAGATGCAATCTCAGGATCAGTACCCGCTTTAAATACAATTTGAATAACACTACTACCATCGTTGCCAGACACGGATGACATATACGCCATACCCGGTACACCATTGATGGCGCGTTCGAGCGGTGTTACCACTGCTTTTACGCAGGCTTCTGCGTTGGCACCGGTATAGCGGGTTGTTACTGTTACTTCGGGAGGAGCAATATCAGGATATTGTGTTACCGGCAATTGCGTCATTGCCAGCAAACCAAGGAGAGTAATGATGACCGAAATAACAATAGATAAAACCGGACGATGTATAAATTTAGCTGTCATGTACACTTATTTGTTTGTTGCCAGGCCTTCTGCAATACTATTCTTGATAATTTCTGGTTGAATACGATCTCCGTTCTTAAGGTTTTCAGCACCTTCTAATAAAATGTATTCATTCGCAGTAATGCCACCGCTCAGGATGAAATAATCCGTGATGCGCATAGCAGGCTTGATGAGTCGCTGCTGCAGTTGATTATTCTTATCCAATACATAGACAAAGAGCTTATCCTGAATTTCAAAAGTGGATTTCTGTGGAATGAGTAATGCATTCTTCACAGTATTTGTAATCACGATTTTACCGTTAGCACCATGTTTCAACACATTGCCCGGATTTGTGAAGCGTGCACGAAAAGCAATATTGC
>Ga0315904_10004999_pt1 | contig 18542 bp, 15 predicted proteins | sample LakEriMetagenome_6_FD_203529 | JGI IMG/M metagenome (GOLD analysis project Ga0315904, IMG submission 203529) | Freshwater fungal communities from buoy surface, Lake Erie, Ohio, United States - Buoy 12 MA120 | ecosystem: Environmental > Aquatic > Freshwater > Lake | place: USA: Lake Erie, Ohio...
CAGCTTCGAAGAACTGCGCCATAGAGATATAGCCGTTATGGTGGGCGATCAATGCGAACAGTAGGTTTTTATCGCTCGATGGGTTCATTTCGGATTCGCTTCGAATGAATGGTCGCCGGAGACCACGTTAGATAAGTCAGTAAAGCACCGGCGGCGACTTCGGGGCACTACATTCTTCGCGCTTCTTCTCGTATTCGTACTCTATATGGCCTATTATAGTAATACGGCCTATCGGTCCGCAAGTTACGGCCAAGAGCCTCGGTCAACGATCGGTATCGCCGCAGTTCAAACAGCCATCGAGTACGAGTACCGTTTCACTGAGTACCGCTTCGCTGAGTACGAGTACGACGAAATCCGATGCGATGCACGAACGACTCCCATTGACCGTGTGCGAGGAGCAGCCTTTTCACAAGTCAAAAGCTCTCGATCGAGCACTTCGGTCCACGAATTTCTTCGCTCTTCTTCTCGTACTCGTCCTCGATTCGAACCAATATAGCAATCAGCCGTATCGGTCCGCAAGTTACCGCCAAGAGCCTCGATCAACGATCGGTATCGCCGCAGTTCAAACAGCCATCGAACCTCTGCGGGTTGATCTTTGATGGGGTCAGTCTTCGATATAAATTTGCGAAGGGAGTCCGGCATAGAGGATATTTCCGTCTAGATCGCAGACCAGGGGTTGGAGTCGAATTGGGCCAGAGCCGAGCAGATTCGGATCGAGTTCGAATTGTCCTTGGTCGTCGTGCTGGGCCTCGAGGGTGTTCCAGTGGAATCGAAGTCGGATTTGGGTTCCTTCTGGGATCTTCGGCACTTTGAGTTTGAGGCGTTGGCCATCTTTCCGGGACCATCGTTTAGGGGCATCGAGCGACACGTGGGTTTCTTCGGGGCCGGCAAGGACCCAGAGGGATTTTTCCCATCGTGTTTCGATGGGTTTGGGGCCTTTGGTGATGAATCTCCATTCGTAGGCACCACGATCTTCTGGTGCGACATCGATGGTGAGTTTGCTCATAAAGTTGGTTTGGGTTTGGATTTTCCCATCGATGAGCCAGGTCAATTGGACCGAATCGCATGAGTTGTCTTCTTCGCTCGGAAGGAATTCGAGGGCGATTTTATCGGTGAGGCTTTGGCGATCTTTGCAACCCGAGAGTTTGAATCGCGGGGGGGTGGCATAGGGTTGGCAAAGGGGATCACCGAGGATGAGCAGTTGGTAGGGGCTTTGGATGGAAGCGTAGAAGGATTCGGCGGCGGTCAATCCTTTTGCGTAGTGGGCATGGAGCGAGGGCAGAGGGAATTTGAATTGGAGGGCGTAGGGTTCGGCGACGGTACCCGAGGCGGCAGCGGCTCCGAAGCGGAGCAGTTCGGTGGCTTTGGTTTGGCTGCTTGGGGTCATCACACCGCCGAGGCTTGTGAGGTTGTCGGCGAGGCTTCCTGGTAGGAGTTTTGCACCGGATCGATTCCAGTCAAAGTCCGAGACGCCGAAGGTAATTCCTGCGACGGAGCTTCCGACGGGGGGGAGGACCGATTCGATGATTTGGGTGTTTTGTTTGAGTTTCTTGAGTTCATCGATTGCGATTTGGAAGTTCGGTTCGCGGGTGGTGGTCCGAACATCGCTGGTTTTGGAGAAGAAGAAAGTGCCGCTTGGTCGGGTAAAGTCGGCTAGGCTACTGCGTTCCAGGTGGGTGATAGCTTCGTTGAGTGTCAGGCGGTTGTTGGCCGTATGGCTCAGGACCATCGACAGGAGGTAGGAGACTCCGTGTTTTGGGTTGGTCGATTCGGTGCAATTCGGGGCGAAGAAGTTTCTAGCTTCGAAGCCTTTGGCTGGTAGGACTTTGAATTCTTCGTTGGGGCACTTTGAAACGATGCGTTGGAATTCTTTGTCATCGCGGAGTGCGTCGAAGCTTGGGTCGTCTAGGATTTCACTCCGGTATCTCCAGCCTTTTCGGACCGCATCGTTTAGTCGGGCGATCGCTTTTTTTGAGTCGCCGGCCATCGCCCATTGCCGTGCGGCTAGGAAATCCAGGGGGTAGCTATTGGCCGATTCGCTTCGGAGTTGATCGAGTCTTTTTGCGGCTTGTTCGTTTTGATCTTCGTCGATCCATTTTTGGAGTTCTGCGATAGATTCGGGGGTCCCTTGGAAGATCTTCAATAGCGAGGCAGCATCGTGGGTGGCGTACCAATTCGAATCGGGGCCGATGTAGGACGGGTCGTTTTGCATGACCCATCGGAACAGGTAAGTCATGCCATTGATCGAGCCGGTAGGGGTTAGGACTTTGGGTAGATCTTTGACGTTTTTCAGGTCGCTCTGGAGATCGATTGCCGTCGGTAGGTCGCAGGAGTAGGCGACGCCTTGGATGTGGTTGGTCAGTTGGCGTGCTTCGATTTGTTCGATCACAGGCGAGAGGATAAGTTTTCGAAAATCGTCGATGGAGATCGAGTTGGAGTTGGGAATATCGTTGAGGATGACCACGTTGCGGGCGGGGATGTCCCGGAGCAGGCAGTAGTGGTTTGCAAGGGTCAGGGAGTTTTGAGATTGGCCGTTGACGACCAGGATCCATTGGCTTGCCGAGGTACCGCCGAGGGCACATTGCGCAAGAAGCAACGCGGCGAGGTAGCAGGCGAGCAAGGGGTAGCAGGCGAGGAACGGTTTGAGCATTTTTGGATTGGGCATCGGGGGGTTATTCGACAATGAGTTCGACTGGCAGGGAGGTCGGGTTACCGTCGACATTGCCTCGCAGGTGGAAGAGTCTACGTTGGGGTTCGACGATCGGAGCGGCGGTGATGAAGACTTCTCGGGTCGACTCTCCGGCGGGGATTAGCAGACCGTTGAGACCAATGTTATCGACAAAGCAACCGTGGGGAAGATTTCGACCGCTGTCATCGCCACCGAAGGCGATATCGCCGGCGAGTTCGCCGCGTTGGATGACGAGTTTAGCCGAGACGGTTTGACCGGGCCGGATATGGAGTTTTTCGATTGGGGGAGCATCATCGGGATCGTCTTTGCCGACGAGTTTGAGGGTCATGGTCGGTTTTGGGTTGACTTTGATTTTGATTTTCGGCTTTTGTTCGGCGATGTGTTCGTGGATTCCGAGTTGGCATTTGGCTTTGAGGGTGATTTCGAATTCTTTGGGCAATTCCGATAGATTGTTCGACACGGCTCGGATTTGACCGATGGCTTTGAGCTGTCCTTTTTGGATCGTCAGGGGTTGGATCACTTGGATTCCATCGGGAAGATCTTCGAATTCGATTTGGACATTTTCGTCGAGGCCATCGAAGCGGTCGATCGAGACGATGAATTCTGAACCCACATCGGGGCGAAGGGTCAGTTCGTTGGTTTCGAGTTTGAAGTTGAATCGGGGGTTCGGAGGCACGATGGAGAGTCGGTAGCGGTAATCGGGGCCAGCTTGACCTCGGGTATCTCGGAGTCGGATGAGGAAACGTCCGTCGTAGGGGGTGTGGAATTCGATGTTGGAGTCTTTTCCTGACTTGCGCAAGGGGTCATCATCGTTGGAGTAGAAGATAGGAAAGACGGGCAGGCCGTTGGAGACCGGGGGTTGATCGGGAGCCAGTTCGCGTACAATCCAGGCCGGTTCGTTCAGAGCGTGGGCGATCGGCGAGGTACCGAAGTAGGTGAAACGGTTGCCGAACCCGGGGTAGACTTTGAACCCTGAGTCTGGGCCGCGAGGATAGAGCCAGAGTCGGACGACTTCGCCTCCTGAGTAGAGCCATTCGTTCAGTTGCATGTCTTCCCATCGATGGAGTCGGAAATCGTCGATCGACAGCGAGTCCTTTCCGCGGAAGGTGTAGTAGGATTCGCGGACGGCTTGGAGTCGTGTGCGGAGGATTGGGGTGGCTTGGGGGTCAGTGATTTCCAGGTAGCTATCCAAGGGGCTTTTGTCTTGTGCTGCGAAGATTCCGATCGACCAGACTTGGCCTTTTTTGCTGTCGAAGGCAAACCAGTCGCCTCCGTGGGCTAGGTCTTGTGGTTCGAGGGTAGCTTGGACTCGGACCGGTGGTACGACGAGTTGTGGATTTTGGACTGAGCGAGGACCGGCGTCGGATTCTTGGATCGTGGGTGGATCGGGTTGGATTGGGGATTGAGTGCTTTGGACAGGGGGCGAGGTGGCCGGGGCCATGGAGCGTTTGTTTTCTTCAAGGGATCGGATCGCATCGGCGATCGAATGCTCTTGGATGGAGCCTTCGAGGGTGGTCCATTCGATGGCCGTTGAGTCGTGGTTCCAGGCCAGGGAGCTTAGGAGTTCCTTCGAGGGTGGGAGATCTTCGATGAGTTGCCAGTCTTGCGTGTTCCAGACTTTGATGGTCCCGTCATGGGCTGCGGTGCATGCATAGAGGTGGTTTTGGGAGAGGGCTAGTTGATGGATAGTCGCTTCGTGGGCGAAGACCGAGTGGAGCATGGGGCTAACGGAGGGTTGATCGAGCGAGGGGAGTCTCCATTGACGGATCCGGCGGTCGGCGCCGGTGGCGATAAGGCAAACAGAGCGGTTGTTTTCGGATGGGTTGTTGGTCGTGGGAGGATGCAGGAATCGGACTCGAAGTTGTTCGGCTTCGCCTTGTCCTAGGGTATCGAGTCGGAGGCCTGAGTCGGTGCGCCATACTTTGATCGTTTCGTCGGCGCTTGCGCTAGCCAGGACATCGCCGGAGGGATCGAAGTCTAGGTCATAGACAGCGCCGTTGTGTCCTTCGAAGCTACGTAGGAGTTTCCCTGAGTTGTAGTCCCAGAGTCGAATGGTCCGATCGTAGCCTGCGGTGGCGACCCAGGGTTGCGTCGGGTGGAGCGCAGCGCAGTAGAGGATATCTGAGTGGGCTTCGATGGTTTTTCCCGGAGATAGGTCTTTGTTTAGGTTTGGGATTGCATCGAGGTCCAGGACCAGGACCACGCCACCGAGTCCGGGGATTCCGCCTGCGATCGCGGCGCGTTTAGCGTCGCGGTCCAAGCGGATTTGGGAGATTTTTCCGAGGAATGGGATCGAGAGGATACGCTTGGGATTCGAGGGTGTATCGGACCTTTCGAAGAGTTCGAATTGAGCGAATTTTCCGATAAGCGATCGGTGTGGGGTCAAGGGCACAGCGGCCGTGATCGCCGAGTTGGGTTTGGAGTTCGGAGCGATTCGTTTCCATCGGTCGGCAAGGGAGTTGGCCGGATCGCTCCCGAGGGCACCTTGTTCGATCCAACGCTTGATGGTTTCGATTTCTTCGGGTGTTGGTTGAGCGGAGTCTTCCGGGGGCATCTTCGGTTCATCGAGACCGAGGATACGTCGGAGGATGAGGGACTCTGAGGGTTTGCCTGGAACCAGTGCTGGACCGGAGTCTCCCCCGGTGATCATGGAGGCCAGCGAGAGCAGTTTGAGGTTCGACTCGGGTGCGTCGTGGCTATGGCAAGCGACGCAGTATTTGGCCAGGATGGGTTGGATCCGATCGGCATAGGGGTTTGGATCTGGGGTTGGCAATTCCTTGGGTGGGACTGGGTTTTCAGGTGGATTTTGGGCGTAGGAAGTGCCGGAGAGGACCATGGCCAGGAGGGACAGGAGCAAGCCGAGGAGTATCGCTTGCGGAATCCGCGTTGAGTTCAACGCGTTGGTTGGCCAGTAGGTTGGGTTGGTTCGAGTAGGCATCGGTTCAGCGGGCTAAGGTGGGTTGGGGATTGCCTGATGAGTATTGTCACAATTCTAACCGAGGATGGTTGTCATATCCGTCCTATGGATGCTATCTTAATCGGTTTTAGTCCTCATTATTCTGACACACCTTCCTTTGAAATTGGAGACTTTGCAAGATGGCACGACCTGTAACTTTGTTTACTGGCCAATGGGCAGATTTACCGTTGAGCAAGATGGCTCAGTTTACCAAGGATGCGGGTTACGACGGGATCGAGTTGGCTTGTTGGGGAGACCATTTCGAGGTCGACAAAGCGCACTTGGACCCTGGGTATTGCAAGTCCAAGCGGGATCTTTTGGAGAAGGTGGGTCTTGAGTGCCATGCGATCAGCGCGCACTTGGTCGGTCAGGCCGTCTGCGACCCGATCGACATTCGTCACAAGTCGATTTTACCGGGATACGTTTGGGGGGATGGGAATCCAGCGGGGGTTAATCAGCGGGCGGCCGACGAGTTGAAGAAGACGGCGCATGCGGCCAAGAAGTTTGGGGTCAAGGTGGTCAATGGGTTTACAGGTTCGAGCATTTGGCACATGAACTATTCGTTCCCGCCGGTCCCGCAGTCGATGATCGACGATGGGTTCAAGTTGTTTGCAGACCGTTTCAATCCCATCCTCGATGAGTTCAAGGCATGCGGGGTACGATTTGCCTTGGAGGTCCATCCGACCGAGATCGCCTTTGACATTTACTCGGCCAAGATGGCCTTGGAGGCTCTGAAGCATCGGCCTGAGTTTGGATTCAATTTTGACCCGAGCCATTTGATATGGCAGGGGGTCGACCCTGTGGAGTTCATTCGGGAGTTTCCCGACCGGATTTACCACGTGCACATCAAGGATGCGAAGGTGACGCTCAACGGCAAGTCGGGGATATTGTCGAGTCACATCAACTTTGGCGATTCGCGTCGAGGATGGGACTTCCGCAGTCCGGGTCGAGGTGGAGTGAATTTCGAGGAGATCATTCGTGAGCTCAATCGCGTGGGCTATGAAGGTCCTTTGAGTGTCGAGTGGGAGGACAGTGGGATGGATCGGGAGTTCGGGGCCCGCGAGGCGGCAGCCTTTGTCAAGCGGATGGATTTTTCTCCGAGCCACCGGGCCTTTGATTCGGCCTTTGACAAGGAGCAAGCGTGAGCGTGATTGTCGAACAGGCCGAGTTGCTTTTTGATCCAGGAAGTGAGTCCTTGAGGTTCCTTCCTGAGGGGCCTTATCCCTTGGGTTCCGACCGATTTTCGTGGGTAGCGATCCAGCATGGAGCTCAAGCGACGGTAGGATCGTTGAACATCTACGATGCGAAATCGGGGGTCAATCAGAGCTATGCTTTGGCGGGCCGTCCTGGATTTGCGTTCCCCACCGATCGCGGGAATTTCGTGATCGGTTGCGAGCGGAGCGTTGGGATCTTCTCCCCGATGGATGGGAGTTGGAGGCCGTTGATCGATGGGGTCGATTCTCATGTCCAAGGGACGATCATCAACGACGGCGTGGTTTGGGATGGGAATTTGATCTTTGGCACGAAGGACTTGGAGTTTAAGACCAAGAAGGCGGGTTTGTATCTTTGGCGTCGCAGCGACCGCAAATTGATAACCTTGCGAAGCGATCAGATCTGCAGCAATGGCAAGGTCGTCTTACCGCGTCAGGACGGCGCGGTCGATTTGTTGGATATCGATTCACCGACCCGCAGGGTGGTGGCCTATCGGCTCGACATTGCCGCCGGGACTATCGACGAGGGTCGCTTGGTGGTCGATCTGAAGGATGAGCTTGGAGTTCCCGATGGGATGACGATGAGTCTCGATGGCAAGAGTTTGATCATCGCGCTGTACAATCCTGATCAGGCCGCCTTTGGGCGAACGATTCAGGTTGGAATAGCCAGTGGGCTCTTGGAGCGCGAGTGGCATACAATCGGTAGTCCACAGGCGACCTGTCCGCAGTGGGTTGTGTTAGGTGGTCAGTTGGTGCTAGTGATCACCACGGCTGTCGAGCATATGTCGAGCGATCGTCGAGTCGGTGCGCCCAACGCGGGATGTCTTTATCGATGCGTGACAGGAATGTTATCTCAGGATACGGTTTTGCGCAATTTTCTGCCGGTTTTCGAGGAGCCAATCTGACGAAGCGGTAATAGCGATTCGGGGCGAATTATTCTTATCGTTTTGTGTGGATATCAAATGATTCATGGAGCGATGATTGCCTTTTGTTCTATCGATGCGATGAGCTAGTCTAAAGATGTAGTTTTTCGGAGGGATCCATGCAAGCACACGGCCATGGCGCTGAGTGTTATCATGAAACGATCTCTGAAGAGATTGCCCCCGGAACAAATCGCGCGTTCTTGGGTTCAACACATCGAGTCACTCGTAATGAAGGCAACGCCTGTGTCTATTGATAACGACTCCACGGAATTGGGTCTTGGTGAGGAACCTGGGTGCAGGATGCATTCGGATCCCGATGTAGCGCTGATGCTGCGTGTCAAGGAGGACGACGCGGTCGCGTTCGAGTACCTCATCGATCGTTTTCAGCGAAAGATCATCCGGTTTATGAATGGGTGGACCCGGAATGCAGAGTATGCCGAGGATTTAGCCCAGGAGGTATTTTTGAGGATTTACAAGTCGCGAAAAACGTACGTTCCGACCGCAAAATTTTCCACTTGGTTGTATAGAATCGCGCACAATGTGGCGGCCAACCATGTTCGGGACCTGTCGACTCGCAAGGAATATCAGTTGTCCAAGGCTGAAAATGGGTCGACATCGGGTTTGTTGCTCGAGAACATCGCCGTTTCTTCCAGTGGTTACCAACCGACGAGAAACATGGATCACCAGGAGCGATCACGCGTTATAATGATCGCCTTAGAGGCGCTCGGAGAGCGCCAAAGGACGGCAATTTTGCTCAGTAAGTTCGAGGGGATGAGTTATCAAGAGATCGGCGAGACGATGGGTTTGACCGTCCAGGCGGTCAAGTCGTTGTTGATGCGAGCACGGGTTAACCTTAAGAATCTTTTGGAGCCTTACTTGCACGAGGGGCTTGTACCTGGAAGCGAGCCTGAATCCGATGTTGACGATTGACCGTAGTCACGAACGACCTGGGTGATGCAAGGACTTTGTAAGGGAATGGAATCGAGCAACCGTTTGAGCGGGGAAGGTTTTGGGAAAAGAGTATGAGCGACCGCGATTCGGACGCGATCGATGAGGAGCTGACGGCGTACCTTGATGGAGAGTTATCGGCCGAGGATTCTGCTGCGCTTGAAGGAAGGCTCGTAGGTCAGGAGTCGCTTCGCATGCGGCTGGCCGAACTTCGGAGGGCTTACGATCTGCTCGACGAGTTGCCTGAGGTGTCCCACAGCAAGAGTTTCACGCAGACGACGATCGAGATGGTCGTGGCCGATGTGAAGCGTTCGGGGGTCACGGCGGCGATATCCCCCGAGAGCCTTGGGGGGCCGGTCTCGATTCGGAAGCGTTTTGAGCGATGGTTTTCGATGCCTTATGCGTGGGGCCTACTGGCTCTTGCGGTGGCATTCGGTGTTGGGCTTGGGGTGACCGCATCGCGACTTCAGGGGAGACGGGAGTTAGGACGTTTGGATTTGGCTTCGAACATGCCTGGGCTCTACGATGCCGGGGAGATCGCGGTGATCGAGGAGCTGGCCAGGGATCGGGAGTTGATCGAGTACTTGCAGCAGCATTTTCGAGATGTTTTGATTCCGATGGTACCCAGGTCGTACGATGAGCGGCGGAGTTGGGTACGGAGTCTCAATTCGATCCAGATGGCCAAGTTGGACGGGGCACGCGAATTGGTGGGCAAGTATCCGCCCGAGGTGCGAGAGCGACTCGAGGCCGTCCAGGAGCAAATCGATTTGCAGTCCAACGCCGAGGATTTGAATTTGGCGGCCCGCATGGTCGGTGTGGTGCTCGACACGATGCCCACGAGCAAGCGTCGTGTTTTGGAGGAGCTCAAGACGGCCCCGAGGATTCGGTTTATTCAAGAGCAGTTATCGTTTCGTGCAGCGATATTTTATGCAGCGGATCTTCAAGGGACCGATGCTGAGGTCCTCGACGAGTGGAGCAAGACCATGTTGCTCCCATCGATTATGGCCAACATGCCCTTTTTGCGACGCGAGACGGACGTCAAATCCGCGTTGATGACCTTGAACTCTGCGCGGCCTGTCGAAGAGGGTTTTAGGCTCGACAATCAGGATGCGTTGATCAGCGATTTAGCCGGTCGGCTCTCTTCGTTTCCGAGGCGATTGCTCGAATCGATCGACCAGAGCGATCAGTTGCTTGTGATTTCGACATGGATGATTCCCGAGGGGGTCAACAGCACATCGCGGTTGTTGGAGATCTACGAGCGGCAGCGTCGAGAAACGCAGGATGAAATCGATTTGTTGGATCCCAAGGAGATTCGTAGGGTGTTAAGAGAACGCAGTCGCCGGCCAGGGAATACGAACCGTTCGAATCGTTAGGCAAAGAGAATCGATGCATCGTCGCGAACCGATATGGTTGGAGTTCACTCGCAGAGCCATGGCATGTCAATTCGACGTGTTGCTTCATCCCGAGCGTCCTGAGCATGGTCCGGAGGTCGCCGTCGAGGCATTGGAGTTGATCGAGTGGCTCGAGCGGCTCTTGAGCATCTACATTCCAACGAGCGATCTTAGCCGATTGAATGCCAGGGGACATGAGACTTGGGTTGATGTCTCGTTGCCGGCCTTGGAGATGCTTGAGTTAGGGATGCAGATCCATCAGCAAACTGCGGGTTGTTTCGATATGACGGCGGCGAAGCTGTCGGAGGCGTGGGGTTTTTCCAGTCGTCGGGGGCGTCTACCCGGCGAGCAGGAGATTGCCGAATTGCTCTCGAGGGTTGGATCTGAGCAAATCGAAGTGGATCGCCAGGGGCGACGGGTGAGGTTTTCCGGGCCGGTGGCAGTTAATCCTGGTGGGATCGGCAAGGGGTATGCGATCGATCAGGCTGTTTCGATGTTGCGGAATCGGGGTGTCGAGGATTTTGCGATCCATGGCGGCAAGAGCAGCATCAGCGCTTATGGCAAGCAGTTGTTAGAAGGTTCCGAGTCGGGTTGGAAGATTGCGGTTCGTCATCCGGAGCAATCCGAGCGGATTCTAGGAACGTTGGTCCTGAGGGATAGGGCTTTGGGAACGAGTGGACCGGCCAACCAGTTCTTTTATTTTAAGGGTCAGCGGTACGGCCACATCATCGACCCGAGGACAGGCTGGCCTGCGAGGGGAGCGTTGAGCATCACGGTACTGCATCCTTATGCGGCTTGGGCAGACGCTTTGGCGACGGGATTGTATGTCATGGGAGTCCAAGGGGCCTTGGAGTTTTGTGCCGCTCGACCTGAGGTCGGTTTTCTGGCGATCTTGCCTGGGGCTAGGGATGGAGAGGTTGAGATTCTCACGAGCAATCTCGAAGAGGGGACTTGGATTCCTAGTTTGGGAACTAGGCCGGGCGATCCGGGGGGTGTTGAATCAGTGTAAGCGGAAGTGCGCAAGCACTCCGGTGAGTGGTGGAATATCCTCGATATCGCAATGTTTTTCACCGGACGGCTTGCGCCGTTCCGCTTTTAATTCAACGCCATTCGGGCCTGATTCGGGGGTTTATCCGGGGAGTCTGCCGCTTTCGAGGGAGTTTCGGACGGAGTGTTTTTCCTGGTGGTAGAAGCTTCGCAGCAGATCGGTGGAGATTTGGAGTTCTTGGCGAGCGTCTGCAAGGGACCGGCCACCGAGATTTTCGATTGGGATCAGAGCGATGTCGGGGATTCCCATCGATTTGCCGGCTTGGACTCCTAGGTCGAAGACTTGGAGTTTGGGGCCAGAGATACGGAAGGGTTCGGGGTACCAATGGGCCAGAGCCTGTCGCATTAGGATTCCATCGTCATCGCGGTATTTCGAAGCATTGCCCATGGTAAACCCGATCACGAACGCTTCGTCTTGGTCGAGCAGTCCGCGTCCCAGTAGGATGTGAAGGACATCATGGCGTCCTAGGGTCACAGCGCCCGGGAGTGCCGTGGGACTCGATGGATTTTCCAAGCGTCGTACGACTTCTGGGATATCTGCGTCCATTGCGCCCGGGAGAGCCGCGAGCCAGTCGCAGATTTTGCGATCGCTATGGGACAGACCCGGGAACCAGTGTCCCCAGTAGCGGGTTTGGATGTTGGAGTCGACTTTTTCACCGGCGAGTGTTAGGAAAAGCGAATCGGGATCGGCTAGCTGTGCTGCTTGGGAGAGAAACCCATCGCGACCGAGTAGACGAGAGTCTGCTAGGCATGCTTGGGTTTCCTGCTTGATGATTTCCAAAAGGAGATGGCCGAAGGCTTTTCGGGTTTGGTTTCCGGTTTGGTTTCTGGGGTTCTCGGCGATGGGGTGGAGGGACTCGAAGCGTTCGAGGGTTTGAGCGACCAGGGTGGAGTGTTCCCAGAAGGGTGTTTTGCCGGGCGTTTCGGCGTTGAGCGATCGTGTACGAAGGGCAGTGACTTCGAGATGGTCTTGGGAATCTCCGACGAGTTCGAAGCAGATTTGTCGGTCCCAAAGCAGGCACCAGTGTGCCGAGAGCAGCACGGCGTGGGGATCGAGATTGGCGGTCGCCGAGAGTTGGTTGAGTTGGTCGGTCCAGAAGACCGCATGGGATTCTGAACGCCAGGGCCGGGTCGATAGCATCGGTAAGATCCTTTTAGGAAATTTTACGATGCGGTTGGGTGTGGGCCAAGGATGGGAGGTGAATTATTGGCCTAGGGGATTTCCTCGGAGATTGAGTCTGTGGGGTTATCGCAGAAGGAGCATCGACTCGAGGGTTTCGGCCAGAGAGAGTTCGGGCTCGGGGACATCTTGACCGGCAAGGTACTGTCGCCAGGCATCGATATCTCCACCGTAACGTTTGCCGGTCAGTTCCCCGAGCGCTTGGGAGGCTTGGAATCGCATAGCGATATTCCGATCCTCGAGTTTGGCTCCGAGGAAAGGTTTGACCGCATCGGAGTTGTGGCTTCCCAGGGCGCGCGTCGCGGAGAGTTTGACGTTGTTGCTCGGATCGGAGGAGGCCATGGCCATGAGCGTATTGGTTGAGGACTCGGCTTGGGAATTTCGAAGGGTCGAAACGAGGGCCATGCGCACTTTTTCGTTCTTGTCGTTGGCAAGTGGGGTCAGGATTTCGAGGGCTTGGGGGTTTTGTTTGACAGGATCGAGAGTCAGGACCGTTTCGCGTCGGATTTCGGGGCTTGTTTCGCTTTTGAGCATTTGGCCGAGTTTGGAGATCCAATCGTTTTGTTCCTGCGGTTCCATCGAGGCGAATTGGGTGCGTAGAAGGCGAAGCTCTTCGATGCGTTCGGAGAAGACAACGACTTTCTCGCGGTCTTGTTTCCATTGGTTTTGGATGTAGGGGTTGAGTTTTTTGAGTTGGAAGAATGGGCCATCGATGCAGCCTTGCGAGAGGAGTGCAAGGACGAGGAATCCCGAAAGGGCTCCTTGGGGTGCAAGCCGAGGCTGGTAGGGCAACATACTCACCTAGGGAATCGAATGAAAATGGGGCACGATTGGGGAAGGCTAGGAGAGAGTCATAGCAAAACCCTCGGGTCGGACTCCAGACCAGAAGGGGACAGGATCGCTTGAGCAGTAAAACTTATGCTTTTTTTCCGGGGGGGAAAAAGGGGATAGGTTTTGGTTTCGGAGTGAAGATTTGCGGGTTGTATCGCCGAAAAGAGCCATAACGATCGTCTGGATTGTCCGGTCGGCAGGGTTGATCCCGTTTGGGAATACCTTGACGGCTACGGAATAGCGACCTAGACTTTTCGGCATTAAAGTCTAACTAGTAAAAGACTTAGGGTGCCTTGAAGCGCGGGGAATTCTGTTGTGACAAAGAAAGAGATCGTGAAAACGATTTCCGACGAGACGGGACTCAATCAGCAGCAGATCAAGCAGGTCGTCCAGAAGACGTTCGACTCGATTGTTCAGACGTTGGTGGAAGAGGGCCGGATCGAGTTGCGGAATTTTGGGGTTTTCCAGGTGCGTCCGAGGGCGGCCAGGAAGGCTCGAAATCCGCGGACGGGTAGGCAGGTAGAAGTCCCCGAAAAGTTCGTGGTGAGCTTCAAGCCTGGGAAGGTCATGGAGGAGCGGGTCAATGCCATAGGCACCACACCGCTTGCCCAAGCCATTCGCGACGCGGTAGCATCTGGGCAACTGGAGGTTGTGTCGGAGGATGAGGAGGGGTCTATGGTCGACGAGAGCCTGGGGGAATCGGAGGCAGGAACACAAGGATAGCTTGTTCACGGAGTGAGAACCGATGCGACGTCGAATACTAATGTGCTTGTTGTTGACGATGGCGACCGTACCGATGGTCGGATGTGCCATACCGATTTACTCCGCACTGCCTGGCCGACGGGCTGAGCAGTTGATTTTCACTTCGGAAAACCTCAGGGCGATGGTTCAGGAGTGGGAACGTTTTTGGTTTCTAGATCAGCCTGACCACATGAGTCCTTACAGGACCCATGGCGGGGTGATTTAGATCTATCTCCAGTCGGTTACTTGATTCCTTGGTGGATCTGGCCGGTTTGAGCGAATTACGATACCCTATCGGGACGTCGGTGCATCGGACAATACGTTGCACTTGTCGGCGGAGAGATAGATCTTCGGCGGGTCGATGCCGTTGAGTGATTGGGGTATTGTGATTCGAATGGAAACTAGAATTTCACTACGGGGGAATCTCCCCTCGAACTTGCGGGCGAACCGACGCGCGCGGCCTTGGGGTGTGACGCTCGTGGAGTTGTTGGTCGTTGTGTCGATCATGGGCATTTTGGCTGCGCTTCTGTTGCCTGCGGTGCAAAGTGCCCGCGAGATGGCTCGTCAGGCACAATGCCAGAACAATCTTCGTCAGGTAGGTTTAGCGCTTCACAACTACCATTCGGTTCTCCGGACATTGCCCCCTGGGTGCATGCAGTGGCGTCCATTCAATGGGCCGAGTTTTCTTAAGAACTATGCGTGGTCGGCGCTTATTTTGCCTTATATGGAAGCGCAGAACGTCCATTCGTTGGTCGATTTCGACCATCCTTTCGACCATCCGATCAATGCGGTGGCTCGCAAGACCAACGTAACAACCTATGTCTGTCCGAGCGTTCCGACGGTCGAGGGGAAATCGGGCAAGACCGATTATGGTGGGCTTTACGGACAGCGGATTACCACGCGTATCAACACCGACAACGGTGTATTTGTTTACAACCAGCCGTTCAAATTTCGGGACATACGCGATGGTCTGACGTTTACCGCGGCGGTAGCCGAGGACACGGGTGGTCCGGATGGCGAGTGGATCAACGGAAGCAACATCTTCGAGCAGTCCGGTGGGATCAACGATCCGAGGGCTTGGGCTATGGACAACGAGATCCGATCGCACCACCGCAACGGCGCGATGGTATTGTTTTCTTGCGGCCGAACGCTCTTTGTGTCGAATCATTGCAAGCCTCGGGTCTTGGCAGCGATGATCACAAGAAACGGCCAGGAGGACTGGACGCTTGAGGATTAAACGAAGCGTGTCGGGCTTCTCATCAGGTCGGCTCTTGCGAGTCGGTCGGAGCGTTTGGCTCGTTTGGAAGATCCGATGAAGATTCCTTGGCGTTGAGCCAGTTCGACCCGGCCAATTCGATCGAATTGCAGCGGCCGCAAGCGTTTTGAACGCAGTCGTTGAGCACGCGTTGGATCCATTGGTCGGCGATTTGGCGATCCGATCGTCCGTCTTGGAGTTCGAGCTGTTCGAGCCCCCAATAGTCAGGGTTACCCAGGAAGACCTTGACCGAAGTGGGCATAAAAAGAGGGCTAACGACCGACTTTCCCATCCGAGCGCCTTGGATCCAGATCGGTATCAAAGGTACGCGTCCGCGCAAGGCCACGAGTGCCGCTCCGGGGCGGACCGATATCCAATCGTGATCCGTACGATTGATGCGTCCTTCGGGAAACAGCCCCACAAAGCGGCCCTGTTTGGTCAGCTCGATGGCGCGTTTGGTCGACGCGGTGTCGATCCCTCCCCGATTGGTCGGGATGCATTGGAAGGATCGAAGCAATTGCCCTACCAAAGGGACTTTAAAGTACTCCCCGGCGACCATCCAGTGGACCCGATCGCCAGCGGCCAGTTGGATAAAGCATGGGTCGACCGAAGAGCGGTGGTTGGCCACGAGCACAGCGCCACGATGCTTGCAGGTCCCGAAGTAGGGGTTTGTGTTTGCTGAGTTTGGCTCGAGCAAGTCGGAGGTATCGGCGATCAGGCATGGCGAGGGATTCCATTTCCCGGTCACTGGATCTTGTCGGAAGATTTCGGCTTTCCAGAGATAGCGGGCCATCAGGTAGATCGGCCCGTAGAGAATGCGTTCCCAGGGGGAGTACTTTCCGGGGCGGAGCAGCAGCCAGATCAGGAGCAATCCGATGGCGCCCAGGATTAATAGTAGTACGTTTAATGCCGTTGTGGCCATAATCAGGCTTTCGACCCGATGTGGCTTAAGTCCATATCGGATCATTGGTTAGGGAGTCTAGATTCCGACATCCGAATAGGGCGAGGGTCGATTTATCAATAAAAATGCTAGCAAATCACTCAGGTTTTTGGGGGTTGCCGGGAGAGAATTCGGAAAAAATAGGTAGTCAATCTGCCCTCCTTTCGGTTATTGTAGAGGGACATACTACCGCTCGAACCCCAGCCGGTCGGGAGGTGGGATGCTTGGACCATCGAAGCGATGTGAGAGGCTTTTTTTGGGTAGCAACTGAGTCTCGCGGCCACGGGCTCAGAGCGTCAACTTCCTGAGCAGAGGGGGTTGCCCGAGAAGTGCTCATCACGCACGCTCGAAGAGGATCGAACTTCATCGGTTCGGTTTACCAGCACGGCGCGTTGAATGGAATATCAGAGTGCATGCTGCGATGGAGGAAACGGTGGAATTGATGCCACCGGGACCTTGAAACCCAGTGCATCTTCCCCGACCGGCCTTTTTTTTCTTTTATGCCTTCGATCCACATCCCAGTACTCCTCGAACCGATTCTCCGCGAGTGGCTTGGGGGATTGAGTCCTGAGATTCCAGATCGTGCCCCGCTGGTGATTGTCGATGGAACATTTGGGGGTGGTGGGCATACGCTTGAGATCGCCAAGCGGCTTGGTTCTGGGGATCGGATTCTTGGGATCGACCGCGATCCTGGAGCGATTCGCGATTTTGTTTCCGCGCATGGTCAGTACCCACGCATTTCGGTCGGTGATGTTTTGGATCTTGGGGAGCGAGGTCGATGGGCTTTGGAGGACCTGGAGCTTCCTTCGGGTTGTCGCTTGACGTTGGCATGTGGGTCTTACTGCAATTTAGGGGATTTGCTCGAGGGGCTTGGGATTCCCCGGGTGCATGGAATTTTGTTGGATCTTGGGTTATCGAGCGATCAGTTAGCCGACATGCAGCGTGGTTTTTCGTTTCGGCTCGATGCTCCCTTGGATTTGCGTTTCGACATGACGGCGGGAATACCGGCTTGGAAGTGGTTGCAGCAGCGCAGCGATACGGAGATTGCCGATGCGATCTATCAGTTTGGTGAGGAGCGATTGAGTCGGAGGATCGCCAGGGCGATTGTCGAGCAGAATCGAAGCGAACCGATCATGACCAGCAAGCAGCTTGCGGATTTGATTCATCGCGTGGTGCCTGGCCGGGTGCATGGCCGGGTCGACTCGGCGACGCGCACGTTTCAAGCGTTGCGGATCGTGGTCAATCGGGAGCTTGAGCATGTCGAGGCTGGATTGGCCAGACTGCCAGGGTTTCTTGCGGCTCGCGGTTTGGAACCCACGTCGGCCGAGGCGTGCGGGGTTGAGCCGGCCGGTAGGTTGGCGGTCATCTCCTTTCATTCGCTCGAAGATCGGATGGTCAAAAATGCGATACGCGACGATTCGCGGTTAGAGAACTTGACAAAAAAACCGTTGGTCGCCACGCAGGCCGAGACCGATGCGAATCCGAGGAGTCGATCTGCTAAGTTGCGTATTGCGCGACGGGTGTTGGAAACTTGAGTTCTGCCTAAGGGCACTTTGAACGGCTAACTTAGTATGAAACCACCGGATCGAGTATTGGGCGATACGCCAGAGGTTCCTGATCGGCGTGGTGGTTTTGGCTGGGGGCCTTGTTTATGCGTGATGGCGGCGGTGCTATGGAGCACGAGCGCTTTTTTTGCCAGATCGCCCGAGTTCGATCGATGGCCCTTGGAGTATCGCGGGGCGACGTTAGCCTTTTGGCGAGCGGTCTTTGCGCTATGTATTTTGGTGCCATTGGTGCGCCGGGTGACATGGGTATGGCAATTGTTGCCCATGACGGTCTGTTTTGCGATGATGAACTGGACCTATTTGACGGCGTTGGTCAGCGGACCGCCGGCCAATGCGATTTGGTTACAGAATCTAGCGCCGGTTTGGGTGATGTTGGCGACGGTTTATTGGTTTCGCGAGCCGACGTTACGAAGCGATTGGTGGATGTTGGGTTGGTGCACAGCGGGGGTGTTGTTTCTTTTGGTCATGGAGATGAGTTATGCGCATGCGAGTCCATCGGATCGGTGGTGGTCGCCTTGGTTGGCTTTAGCCAGTGGTGTGCTTTATGCGGGTGTGATATTGTCGTTGCGGTCGTTGAGGCATTTGGATTCGGCTTGGCTCATCGCCTTGAACCATCTGGTGACTGCCTTGGTGATGTTTCCGTTGGTTTGGAGTTTTGGAGTGGCATATCCCACTGGATGGATGTGGCCACTTTTGGTTGGGATAGGGGTCTTGCAAATGGGGCTACCTTATTGGCTGTTTGCGCAGGGCTTGCGAACGACCCCGAGTCACATCGCGAGTTTGATTACACTCTTAGAGCCGGTATTATTGCCGGTTTGGGTGCATTTGGTGCGTCATGGGGATGCGGACTATCGGGCTCCGAGTT
>Ga0315904_10005000_pt1 | contig 18542 bp, 3 predicted proteins | sample LakEriMetagenome_6_FD_203529 | JGI IMG/M metagenome (GOLD analysis project Ga0315904, IMG submission 203529) | Freshwater fungal communities from buoy surface, Lake Erie, Ohio, United States - Buoy 12 MA120 | ecosystem: Environmental > Aquatic > Freshwater > Lake | place: USA: Lake Erie, Ohio...
ACCCTGAATTTGACCGGCCTCACTGGATCGACGCTGTATTACATTGGGATTTCGGCGGCGGGGAACGCTGGCTACAACCCCATCACCGAGGCGGGCTTGGCCAACGGAACCGGCACGGGCACGTACCTAGTCCGTATTACGGGCGGAGGGAATCTCACCCAGAACGACAACACCTCGAGCTTCGCGACAGCCACGGGGCTGGGGACCTTGGGCCGGGGTGGCTTCACAATCGACGGTACGATCTCTGTCCCCTCGAACAGCCCGCTTTATCCGCCGCTGCCAGGTATGAACGACGAACCTGGTCACCGCGAGTTGCCATTGGACGGAGAATCCAACGATGCGCCGGAAGGGACCACACCGGTCGCCCCGTCGCCAATCCCAACAAAGTTTTATAACTTCAAAACGATCTACGGGGTCGATCCACAAGAGAACCTGCTTTACAACGCCATCACCGAGGCGCAGAAGGATCGGGCGCGGGAAATCTTTGAGATTTTCGGCCGGTACATCGGCATGGAGTTCGTTGAGACTGACGATCAAGGGTTGACCATTGCAACCGGTGATCCACGCGCTGTTTCACCGGCAGTGCCCGTCGATGCCGTGGGTGGCATCTATGGCTCTATGGACGATCTCGTCGTAATCAATGGCATCAACGATTATGGAACCAGCCCCTACGGCGGAAGCTGGTTCAACATTGCCTTTCACGAGATTGGGCACGCACTCGGCTTGGCTCACAGCTACGACGCCCCTGGAGTGATGGGGGAAGGCTTTGAGGATACGGGCAACGTAGGGGCGGGACTGACCGGAGTGGAACTGGTCTACCCTGGCGACGTCAACATGGTCCCTGCGCGGAATCTCATGCCGGTGCTCAGCACCGATGTGAACTTGTATCAGTTCGACCTTGATCAGTCAGGAACTCTGACGGCCCGGGCCATCGCCCAGGAGTTGCAGACTGCGACCGGTCTGCCCGACCCCAGCTTGCTTGATCCAGTTGTGTCCCTCTACCAAGAGACCTATACGACTGCGAAGGTTTCGTCCTTCTTTGGCACTCTGAGCCCCAGCCAGGTCAAGCTCACTTTCACTGCAAAGCAGACTGGTGTCGGTGGGAATTCGATCGCCATCGCGGTCACAAAGGCTCCATTGGGGGCGGGAGCCCAGCCCCAAGTCAGTGTTTCGGGGACGACGATCAATGTGGTCCTCAACACGACCCTGAACAGCAATACGACCGCTCAGCAGTTAGTCACTGCGATTAACAACAACGCTGCCGCTTCGGCCTTGGTGCTTGCCGAGTTGGAGTCGGGTGTTGGCACCACCAACATCGCAGCTCCGGCCGTCAATTACTCTCCCATCCGACTGACCGGTGGGAGCACCAACCGTACGCTGATTTCTCGCAACGATGACTATCGCGGCCGAGATTCCCTGGTCAGTCTGCCGCTGACCAAGGGGCGGTATTTCGTGGCGGTCAGCAGTACCGGGAATACCGGTTTCGATCCGACGGTCTCCGACACAGGTTACGGCGGTCGGACGGATGGGGATTACCGGCTCGATCTCAGTTTCGAGCCCGCCGCGCAGGCTGGCGAAACCCTGAACGACCTGCGAGGCATCGCCCTGGATGGAGACCTCGACTACAGGACGGGGGGGAGTTTCGAGTTCTGGTTCAAGTCTGCCAACACCATTTTTGTTGACAAGGCGAATCAATTCGACGTGGCGCAGGATGGTTCACTCGCCAACCCCTATTCGAACATCGCCACCGCCTTGGCGGCCGCCACCTCCGGGCAGATCGTCCGCATCGTCGGGAATTCGGGTGGAGACGGCGATGCCGCAAGCACCGGTGACAATCTTCCCTACCTGATTGGTTTCGACTCGACGGGTGCGGCTGCAGAGGATGGCTCAGACTTCATCGTGCCAGGTGAGGTCACCGTGATGATTGACGCCGGAGCGATTCTGAAGCTCCGGTCTGCGATCATTGATGTGGGCAAATCGGTTCCAAACATCGACCGCAGCGGCGCCGCTCTGCAGGTCCTGGGTACGCCCGGTAATCAGGTGCAGTTCACATCGCTGGCCAACGATGCCATCGGTGGCCGGAGCGACTCCAACGACTTCGTCGGGGCTGAGCCAGGGAATTGGGGTGGCGTCGTTTTCCGACAGTCTTCCGATTACCAGGGGGGAATCAGTGGCGGGGCAGGGCTCGACTACCGCGGTCGCGGAGTGTTCCTGAACTCCGTGAATGGCGCCAACATGACCTTTGGTGGCGGTCAGGTCGTTGATGATTCAGTGCTCCAGGTCTTCACGCCGGTCCATATTGAGAACACAAGCCGGCAGTACGCCCGGTTCACGCGCCCCAATATCTGGTTCAACACAATCAGCCAGAGTGCCGACGCACCGATTTCGTCCGATCCCAACAGCTTTGCGAACACGCTCGATCGATCAGGGCCATTTGTTCGCGGCAACACCGTGACCGAAAACTCGGTCAACGCATTTTTCATTCGGGTCCGCACCAATTTCGGCGAACCGGTGGACACTCTGCAGGTGCCCGCCCGAATCGATGATATCGGGATCACCTATGTGCTTCCCGAAAACCTGTTCATCGAGGGGCTCCCCGGTGGACCCTACCTGCCCGACCCGAGTGACCCCACCCGTGCAAACTGGGATGTGCGTCTGGGTGGCAGCCTGGTGCTTGATCCGGGCGTCATCCTGAAGCTCTCGGGCGCTCGAATCCAGACTGAGATCGGGGCCTCGCAATTCATCGCCGAAGGGACCAGGGAACTCCCGGTGGTGATGACTTCGCTCCGGGACGATACGTTTGGTGCAGGGGGTACGTTTGATACCAGCTCCGATGGCTCCATCGCTCCGGGACAGGGAGACTGGGCGGGGCTGTTCTTTGCGGCGAACTCGACAGCGAGCCTGGACTACGCGATTGTTCAATACGCCGGGGGTGTTTCGGCGATCGCCGGGAACTTCGACAATTTCAATCCCGTCGCGATTCAGCAGGCGGATGTGCGAATTGCGAACTCGCTGTTCCAATTCAACGCCGGCGGGCTCGCTTCCGGGACCCGCGAAGGCTTGCTCGACAACTCCGCCGCGACCGTGTTCGTTCGCGGTTCACAGCCGGTCATTGTCAACAACACATTTATCGGCAACAGCGGCAATGTGATCTCGGTCAACGTCAATGCGCTGAATTCGAATGAAGTCAGCGATTACGGCCGAAGCACTGGGCTGCTTGGGGCCGTTGCCGGGACCCAGGGTAACACCGGTCCGCTCGTCCGCGGCAATCGGATGAATGGGAATGCGACGAACGGAATGGAGGTTCGCGGAGAGCGGGTCACCACCGAAGTGGTCTTCCAGGACTCGGACATCGTCCATGTGATCCGTGATGAGATCATTGAAGACATCAATCGCCACACCTTCGGCGGCATTCGACTGCAATCCGGGAATGAGTCGAGCCTGGTTCTCAAGCTGCTGGGTTCGAATGCGGGCTTTACCGTCACCGGGACGCCGCTTGACATCACCGATCGCATTGGCGGCACACTGCAGGTGATTGGACTGCCCCAGTATCCAGTGATCCTTACCTCGCTTAACGACGACAGTGTGGGGGCCGGCTTCCGCCCGGATGGGCTCCCGCTGACCGACACCGACGGTGACGGGCTGGCGACGCCGGCCGCGCCGGGACAGTGGCGGAGCCTCCGGCTCGACAAGTTTAGCAATGACCGGAATGTGGCGGTTGCGATCGAGTCCGAGTTGGTCTCGAATCCAGCCGATCAGAATAGAACCGCCGCTACCGCCCAGTTCCTTGGGAGCCTGGCTCCGCAACTGGCCAGCGACAATGCGAATGAAAAGAAGGGAGGCAATGACTACCAGCCTTACGGTTACGAGATCCGCGGCGTAATCGCCAATCCGGGCGATATGGATGTCTACAGCTTCACGGCGAACACCGGGACTGAGATTTGGGTGGACATTTCGCGCACCAGCCAGTCCCTGGACACAGTGGTTGAGATTGTTGATGCGAACAACGTGGTCCTTGCGACGTCGAATGACTCGCAGCAGCGGGATCAGTCTGGCTCGCTCTTCACCGGGACGCTGACGAAGGACATCAGCCTGGGAGGCGATTACTACACCCAGAACCCGAAGGACGCCGGGATGCGGGTGGTCTTGACCGGCGCGAACGCCATCAACACCTACTTTGTCCGCGTGCGCAGTAATGCGGGACAGACTGCGGGTCAATACAACCTTCAGGTACGCATTCGGCAATTGTACGAGGCTCCAGGATCGACCATCCGGTTCGCCGACGTGCGGTTCGCGACCAGCGGCATCGAGGTCTTTGGCCTCCCCGGTCGGTCGCCCCTGGCTGGAGATGCGGTCGAGATTCCCGGGAACAACACTCCTGGTGCCGGTACGAATCTGGGGAACCTGCTCCAGAGCGACATGGCCTCGCTCAGTGTATCGGGCAACCTTAGCTCGGCGACCCAGGTCGACTGGTACCAGTTCACCATCGGTTACGACCTCATTCAGTCGATTGGACAGGTCAACAACGGCGACAAGACCTGGGCGACCATGTTCGACATCGACTACGCCGATGGGCTTGTTCGCCCCGACGCAGTTTTGTCGGTCTTCGATTCGACCGGGCAGTTGATTCTGGTGAGCCGCGATTCGAACGTTGCCGACGATCAACCGGGACCGAACCTCGGCAACGGATTGACCGACATGTCGCGCGGAACAGTCGGCAAGCTTGACCCGTTTATCGGGACGGTTCAGATGCCGACCGGCGGGCCGAACACGGGCGATTTCCGCTATTTCGTGGCGGTATCGTCGAATGCCCAGTTGCCCTCGGCGATGAACGGCACGTTCACGGGTTTTGGGGCCAATGGCCTGACCCGCCTCGAGCCGATCAACTCGGTTCGCCGAATCGTGGAGGACCATATTGGCTTTATCGGGCACACGACCGGGACGCCAATCCCGCTGCCTCCCGGGTTCAACACACTACTGCCTTATACCGAAGACCCATTGTTCCCCATCGAGACCCTGGCCGATCTCGATCTGACGGTCACTCCATTCACGCTGGCCGATGTTCAGCTCTATGGATTGGGTGGCAATGCTGTGTCGGCCTTCAATCCGGACGATGGTTCAGCGCTGTACAACGTCGGTGGTCCTGGAGCAACAACCGGGATCAGCCCCTTTCAGGGCAACATCAAAATGCGCTCGGATGGGCGTTTGTTCGCCTATCGGGCGGTCCCTGCGGACGGCAGCGGTGCCAATGACAACAAGGTCGGTCAGATCCTGGAGATCAACACGGCGACGGGTGCTGCCACCCTGATTGGCGACGATGCGATCACCGATTTTGACCCTGCCAACCCCGACTTCAATGACCTCACATCCGATACCGTCAATTCCTTCGCATGGGCTGGGAATTCGACCTCGGGTTACCAGATTTATCTAGCCCCGCAGGACGGGACTGTCTCGAAGCTGTATGCTCCCGATCTGAACTCGGTGGTGGCGACAGATCGTGCCATTGGCCGGATCACCGGAGCAGGTGTGACCGGCACCACGAACGGTATGGCCTTTATCAATGGGGTCATGTACGGCGTCAGCTCGGGTGGCCAGTTCTACCGGATCAATCTGGGGAGCGGAGCAGCTACCCTCATCAAGGATTTCGGTACCCCCTTCCGAACACTGACCGAGGGCCCCCGCAATCTCGAGAATGGGCGGTTTGCGAATTTCCTGTTCGCTACCACCTTTGGCGGCCAACTCGTCTGCTTCGATACCACGGGTGATGAGCAGCAAGTGTTCAATGGCGACACCGATCTCTCGGTGGGTTTGGCTGGACTCCAGGGGATTGCCTTCTCACCCCTCGATTTCAACCTCTGGCATCCGACCGGTCGCCGAGGCGACGACGCAGGTCACGGCATCAACCCCGCATTCGACAACTCGCGCAACAACTCCGATGCATTCAGCGAGGACCTTGGGGGGGTCAGCTACCACTTCGGAATGGAGCCCTTCGGTGGTGGCTATCTCACCTACATTCCTGATGGTGGAGCGAATGCACAATATGGCGTAATGAATGAGCAGACCCAGAGGGATCTTGGCTCTAATGCCAACATTGCGGGCACCTTCAATATGCCGGGTGGTGCGAACGGGTCACTCATCACCCCCAACTCGTTCAGCCTCGTCGGATACGACGCCACCGACAAGCCGACACTGTACTTCAACTACTTCCTGCAGTCGGAGGATGCGTCGAGCGATCTGCAGAGTGGCAACATGCGGGACAGCGCCCGCGTCTATTTGACTACCGACGACGGCGCGACTTGGCGGTTGCTCGCTACCAACAATCAGACATTGGGCGATCCAGGTCCGATGATCACCGCCGAACTGCCCCCCTTCGCCTCGGCCTCTCGAGCGTTAGCACAGAACAACCCGCTCCAGCGTGTTCAGCAGCTTTACGACAATACCGGAGGCTGGCGCCAGGCCCGAATTGATCTCGCCGACTTCGTCGGTTCGGAGAGCATCCGACTTCGCTTTGATTTCAGCACGGCCGGGGCCGCCCTGGTCGGCCAGCAGGTCGAAGGACTCCTCGGAGACGCGGCTGGTGTGGGACCGACTGGTGATCCTGGATTTCGACGGGCCCAGAACAACCTCGGAGAGGGGTTCTTCATCGATGACATCATCGTGGGCCTGGCGGAGCGGGGCGAGATGGTGACTGGAGCCCCCGCGGGGAACACCTCATTCACTGCCGTTCCAATCAATCCCAACCCGACGGATGGAAGCCAGTCGCTCACGGGCGCCTATCAACTCGAAATTCGGAGGGGTGAGGAAGTCGGCGAATCGGTACTGCCGAATCTTGAGGATGTCGTCATCCGTCAGCAGTTTGACACAAATGAACGCCTGACCGCCGGTTGGACGATTCAATCACTGCCGGGGAGCCAGCTCAGTGACGGCCAGTCGTTCTCGATCAGTGACGGCGTCAAGACGGTCACGTTCGAGTTCGACAGCAACAATGCCCTGTTGGCGACCACCAACCGGCGGGTCACGTTCACGGCCAATGACACAGCGGCCACAGTGGCAGCCAGTATCCGCAATGCGGTCAATGCGGCGAACACCGCTGGCCTGTTCGCCGTCACCGCCGAACTGTCTGACACCAATCTGACCCTCCCGAACAACACCGGGGTCACCACGATCGAGCTGATCAAGGCGACCAACGTCGGCAGCCCGACGGTGGCTCCCGAGGTCCGGGTTACGATCCCCTCCACGTTTATCAATGAGAACGGTGGCACGGTCACCGCAACCGTGACCCGCTCGGTCGTCTCGGCCAGCCCTCTGACGGTGAATCTCGCCGCCTTTGACGCGATCTCCGGCTTGGCGACAGCGGCGGTCAACTTCCCGGGCACGGTCACCATCCCCGGTGGCTCGGCGTCGAATACCTTCAACATCACTGCGGTCAACAACACTGTTTTCAACGGTACCCGGACGTTCCGCATCCAGCCGTCGGCGGCCGGGCATGTCGGGATCTTGGCTCCCCTTGACGTCCGCGATGACGAAACGGGGGTCTTGACACTCTCGACAGCGAACTCGAACGTGACCGAGGCCCAGACTCGGACGATTACGATCTCCCGGGGTACGGCGGCACCGACCGACCTCACCGTCACTCTCACGTCCCTCGACGCCACCGAGTTGGCTGTCCCGCTCACTGTCGTGATCCCCGCGACCCAGGCATCGACGACGTTCGTGGTCACGGGAGTCCAGGATGGCGTGGTCGACGGTAACATCACCGCGAGCATCGCTGCGACGGCTGCGACCTACAGCTCTTCGGTCCTGGCTCTGACTTCGGTCGATAGCGGAATTACCTCGCCCGCCCTGATGCAGGTCGGAGCCAACGTCAACGTCAGCCGCAAGGCCGGGAACCAGTCCGAAGGGGCGATCATCATCGATCGCACGAATTCCCAAAGGCTGTTCATGGCGTCGAACGACCTGGCCGCAGCCCAAGGCCTGTGGGCCGCTCGCAGCACCGACGGTGGAGCGACCTGGACGACCCGGGCCATCGGGAACGGGACGGACGGCTTCACTGGAGCCTGCTGCGATCCGACGTTCGCCGCGGACGAGTTTGGGAATCTGTTCCTCGGCTACCTCGATGCCGCAGGCAACAACGTGGTCGTCCTCGTGAGCACCGATTTTGGTGCCACATTCACCCAGATCGCCACTTTGGCGGTCACCGCCAACGGTGGTGTCGATCAGCCCACAATTAGCGCGGCGAAGCATGGTGCCACCGGCAGCGTCTGGCTGACTTGGCAGGACTTCGGGGCGGGGGGGCTCGTGACCACAGGGGCGTCGGTCACTGGACTCGGCACCGTGGGCACATTCAGCACTCCGAGCGTTCTGCCCGGCACGACGACTGGGTCAAACTTCGGAGACATCACCGTCGGCCCGGCAGGCCAGGTGGTGGCAACCTACCAGGCACCCTCCGGGGGCGAGGGCCCCGCCACCATCTTCGTGAACACCGACCCTGATGGCTTGGGTCCCCAGCCCTTTGGTGCTCAGGTCACCGTGACCACAACCAATGTGGGTGGGTTCGATTTCATCCCGGCACAACCGAATCGATCGGTCGATGCCGAGGCGGGGCTCGCGTTCGACTTCACAACCAGTCGCTTGTACTTGGTCTACACGGATGAGATTGGTGCCGAGAGCAACAACCTCGACATTCGCCTGCGGTTCTCCGACAACAACGGAGCGACCTGGAGCAACTTCGTCCGGGTCAACGACGACTTGGGGGTCAACAGCCAGTTCCTGCCACGGATTGCGGTCGATAATGCTCCCGGATCGGCGACCCAGGGCTTCGTCGCGGTGTCGTGGTACGACACACGCAACGATGCGGCCGGCAACAATGATGCCCAGTTCTTCACCAGTTTCAGCAACACTCAGGGAGCCTCCTTCGCCCCGAACGTGCAGGTGAGTTCCGGGACCTCGAATTCCGACAACGCCAATGATCCGAACGATTACGGCGACTACACCGGTCTCGATTTCTGGAATGGGGCCTGGTACCCGCTCTGGTCGGACAACGGAGCGACAATTGGCAATGCAAACCGGCCTTCGCTCGATCAGGCGACGGCGCGGGTCATCTTGGGAACCCCCGTTGTTCAGCCCAACCTGACAGTCTCGATCATCCCGTCCAGCATCGCTGAAGGGGGCACCGGAGCTACAGCGACCATCACCCGCGGTGGCAGCACGGCAGCCGCCCTGGTAGTGGCCCTGACCTCTTCTGACCCATCGATCGCGACGGTTCAGCCCACGGTGACGATTCCTGCCGGACAGGTCTCGGTCACTGTTCCAGTGAATTCCGTCGCCTCGCCGCTGGCGATCACCCGGCAGGCCGCCATTATCACCGCAGTAGCCGTTGGGTACGACTCACAGGCTGATGTTGTGGACGTTACCGATGCCACGGTGAGAGCACTGACTTTGAATCTCAGTGCTGGGACCGTTGCCGAAGGTGCGCAGATTACCGGCACGGTCCGTCGGAACACACCGACTACCGAGGACGTGGTGGTCACGCTGTTCGTCACCGACTCGACGGAGGCCGCACTGACCCCCGTCACAGTCACGATCCTCGCTGGCGATGCGACCGCTGACTTTGCCATCGATGGTGTGCAGGACTTTTTGGGTGATGGCACCCGGCAATTGACTGTGGTCGCCGCCGCCGCGAATCACGACAGTGGCCGCGCCAACCTGAGCGTCTCCAACACCCCCGCCTCGTTCGCAACCAGCTACAACCGCCGGGGTGATACCAACACGATTCGCGATCAGGGTCAGATCCAGATCTACGGGAATTCCGTCAGCCAGGTCTCACAGTTCGGGATCCTGGTGGACGAGGCGCAGCGGGGTGGGTTCGGTCCGACCCTGCCTCTGCCTGGCTCTGTGATCAGCACCCCGACGTTGAACTCGGCCCGCCTGTTGCCCGGGGTGAACATCTCGAACAACCAGGTGACCAACTTCGGCCAGGGTGGGATCCGGTATGAGGGATCGGGCTCGCTGCAGCCGCTCGGATCGGTCCCGTTTGGTCGGATCGTCAATAACACCGTCTACGGTGGGGCGACCTCGACCGGCGTGGGGATCGGCGTGTTCAATCAGGCCGGGCCGACCATCATGAACAACATCGTGGCCAATACGGTCACGGGCATCCAGGTGGACGCCGGCTCGGCTGCGAACACCGTCGTGGATGCGACCGTCTTCCAGCGGAATACGACCAACCTCGCCGGGGTCACCGCGACCAACACCATCGCCCTGACGACCGCCCAACCGCTGTTCGTCGCCCCGGCGACCGGAAACTTTTACCTGGCTCCAAGCAGTCTCGCGATCGACAGTTCGCGAAACTCGCTGTCGGAACGGGCGTCGATTGCGGCGGTCAAGTCGCCCTTGGCGATTCCTGTTTCTCCGATCATCGCCCCGGCCAATGACCGCTTCGGCCAGCTGCGGGTGGATGATCCCGCCGTCCCGAATGCCATCGGTCTGGGGTCGAACATCTTCATCGACCGGGGCGCCGTCGAACGGGCTGACTTCTCGAAGCCGAAGGGTCGCCTGATCACCCCTCTCGACAACGGAGCGGGAGTGGACGGGAATCCGGCGATCGACACTGTGTTCATCACCTCCCCCGCACCCCTCACGCAGTTCGTGCTCCAACTCACTGACGTGGGCGTCGGCATCGATAACAACACTGTGACCTCGGCGGCCTTCATCCTCCGCAAGGATGGTGTCGCTCTGGTCAACGGGGTTGACTATCAGTTCGTCTACAATCGCAATACCCGGCAGGTCTTCTTCCAGTCGGTCTCGCTGTTCGCTCCGCAAAGCACCTACACCATCACGATCCCTGCGAACGTGGTGAAGGATCTGGCGGGGAACAGTCTGCAGGCGAATCAGACAAACGGGTCGACGGTCTTCACGATCATCGGGAATGCTCCTCCCAGCTTGACCCAGATTGCGACCTTCCCCGGCCTCAAGAATGTTCCGCAGGTCATCACGCACGCTCAACTGCTGGCCGCGTCCGATCTGCGGGTCGTGACCGGTCACAGTGCCCAGTTCCGGATTGAGTCAGTCCTGGGTGGAACGCTCGTGATCCGCAAGTCGGGTTCGGCGACTGCGGTGCCCGTCGTGCCCGGCACCACGATCATCGCCGCGGGTGATACCGTCACCTGGACGCCCCCGACAGACGTGACCGGAATCACCGGCGCGTTCACAGTGGTCGGGTACGATCCTCAGAACGCCGTCATCGCACCGGCTCTTGCGGTTTCGGATCCCCCCGTGGGCGTGACCATCGACCTGGTGGATCGGGCACCGACGTTGACCGCCGTTGATCCGAATAAGCTCGGTAGTGCCACCGAAGACGCACCGTTCTCGATCACTTACGCCACCCTGTTGGCGGCGTCGAATGCGACCGACGCCAACAACGACCAGATCCGCTTCCAGATCGAGAGCGTGGCGCCGGGGACGCAGTTGCAGATCTCGATTCAGGGTGCCACTCCGGTCAACGTTCTGCCTGGCGTCAGCCTGCTCGGTCCGGGCGACCGTTTGATCTGGACGCCCCCACTCAACGGGAACAACCAGATCAACGGCGGTAATCCGCTGGCAGCCTTCACCCTGGTCGCCTTCGATGGGAACAGCGAGTCTTCGCCACCAGTTCAGGTCAACATCAACGTCGATCCTGTCGCTGATGCCCCGATTCTGACCGAGATCGACACGCTCACCTTGGGCGGGCTGAATTCACAGTTCAAGATCCCCTATGCGGCCCTCTTGGCGGCGTCGGATCTGCAAAACGTGGATGGGCATACCCTCGAGTTCCGAATCCAGTCCATCCCCAGCGGAGCGGCCCTTTCGATTCGCAAGGCAGCCACCCCACTGGTGACCACCCCTGTGGTGCCCGGGACGACTGTCGTCAGCCCGGGGGATGTGTTGATCTGGACGCCTCCCACCGGTGTGTTTGGGCCTGCCGTCCCCGCCTTTGACGTGGTTGGCTACGACAGCTTCAACGCCGCCAACTTCCCAACTGTCGTCCCGTCGGTGGTCGTCTCGAGCCCGCCCGTCACCGTGACGGTCCAAGTCCTGGGAGAGATCGCACCCCGGCTGACGATGATCAACACCCTGGTTCGCCCCCGCTTTGTCCCGGCGACGATCACCTACCAGAATCTGGTCGACAACTCAGACCTGGTCTTCCAGGCGGGGAACACGATCGGATTCCGGATCGACCGGATCGACCAGGGAACGCTGTTGCTGAATGGTCTGGCGGCTGCGGTGGGCAGTGTCGTCCTCCCCGGCGATGTCCTGACATTCAACCTGCTGACAGCGACCGGGGTGCAGGACGCGTTCGACGTCACCGCGGTCGATGTGACCAACACGCTGACCTCGCTCGATCCCGTGCAGGTCCGCGTCAACCTGGTCAACGTTGCCCCGACGCTGACCCGAATTGACACCCTCTCCCTCGCCGAGCAGGAAACGGCGTTCACGATTCCCTACGACCTGCTTCGCCTGAAGTCGGACGCGACCGATATCAATGGCGATGCGGTCTGGTTCAAGGTGACCTCCATCCAGGCCAACGGCACGCTGCGAATTCTGCGGAACGGCGTGACCAGCCTGGCCCCGGTGGGAACAGTTCTGAAGCCGGGTGAGTCCTTCATCTGGACTGGAGCGAAGGACATCGGTGGTCTTGGCGTCAACGCCTTCACGCTGAAAGCGATCGATCCCTCGGGGCTCGAGTCGGCTGATCCGGCGGTGCAGGTCAAGATCGACGTCCGATTCTGGGGTAGCGAGTTCAACCTCTCCGGTCTTTGGACCGTCGGAGGCAAGCTGGCCCGCATCACCCAGAACGGCGCGAACCTCACCTTCGTCAACCAGAACGGGATTGGTTCTACGGGCAAGTACATTGCTCGAGACACCGTGTCGGCCGTCGGTTACGGCTTGACTGCCAAGGTTGATGTGACTGTGGCTGATCAGGGTCGGCTGATCTTCTCCAACGGCGTTGTCTGGTTGAGAATTTCGCTGGGTGGCACCTACGTCGTCAACAACAAGCTGGCCACGGTCACCCAGAGCAACGACGTCCAGCTGGGCTTCGTGAACGAGAATGGCCAGACCTCGACTGGCTCGGTGTTGACGGCTACCACCCTGGTGGCCAGCAACTACAGCGGTGGCCAGGCGACCTTTGGAGACGGGCAGATCCGCTTCCAGAATGGTCAAGTCTGGCGGAAGCTCGATCTCTCCCCGTTCTACACCAGCTCGATCGACAATCGGCAGGTGCGAGTGCTGCAGGATGGCACATCGACCCTGAAGTTCGTCGACCAGTTGGGGCAGACCACGCCCGGCAGCTGGACCAGCCCGACCACCCTCTTCGATACCGGTCGCAACCGCTCCGGTACGCCGGGCAGCGGTCGAATTGTCTGGTCCGATGGTGAGATCTGGACCCGCAACGTGACCCTCTCAGGCACGCAAGTTGGTCTGCCAACCTCGACAACTGTGCAGATCATCGCTATTGGCAATACGGTGCAGGTCCGGGATGCCCAAGGTGCGCTGTCGACCATTGTGATCAATCGCACAACCACCGGGACCACCTTCCGCGGTACCTCGGGACCGCTGAATGGCAAGATCGCGACGGTGACGGGCGGCAAGGTTCGCTGGCCCGCCTTCACTTGGGAAAACTTCGACTTCAACGGCCTGAATGCCCTGATCTCGGGGACGTAATCCCCCCGAGTCAGGCCAGCTGGCTCTGAAGTTTTTGAATCGCAGACGGCCCCAGGTAACCCCTGGGGCCGTTTGTTTTAAGTGATTGATTTATCGTGGTTTGCGGCGATTGGTTGCGGTGGATGGCAACCTGAACTGGGGCCCACGATTTCCACGAATATGCATTGGTCCGGCTGTATTGACTGTATCGAGCGTGCCTGATTCTCCGATAACAACCGTAGTGCCTAGTTGACGGTCCGTTGGCGGCAGGTTGTGACCCGCATGCCAAACGGGGCTGTCGGGCAACCCACGATCAGGTGTGGAGGAACTGTCATGCGTCGGTCGGTGCTCAAGCTGTTTCTGGCTGGTGCGTTCGCGGGTTTCGCCAGTATGGCCCCTGCGGCAGACCAAGTACGGGGTCAGTCGGCACCCGGGCCCTACGCCTGGCAGGACGGGGGTTGGGCAGACCCCGCGGAAGCCTCCCCGGGCTACACCACCGTCGGTGGCACCACGGGACACTTCGAGGAAGGCACCGGCCCCACCAGCTGGTACGCTCCCCCCGATTACGACATCACCTTCATGGCGGGAATGCAGTGGCTGTCTCGCACGGGTGGTCTGTTCGACCAGACGCTGATCGTCGAGATCCCCCCGTTGTCTACCCCGTTGTTGGGCACCGACTCCCTCGACTTTGATGGCCAGTTCCGCCCCGGCGCGATCTTCCAGTTGGGCCTGAACGCCGATCAGGTTTCCGGCGTCGACCTGATCTACTGGGGACTCAACTCCTACGACACCCAGCAGACTGTCACCAACCCCAACCTCATGGGGCTCGCGGGGACGCTGCAGCTCGCAACCAACGACTTCATCTTCTCCGATTTGTTCCAGCTCGATTACGAATCGTCCCTGCACAACGCCGAGGCCAACTACCGCCAGACCATCGAGCAGGGGACCCTGCTGATCGGGTTCCGGTACTTCAACCTCGATGAGCGGCTCGACATCCTCTCTCGAAACGCCAACACCCAGACCTCCAGCAACTACACCATCGATGCCCAAAACCACCTGGTGGGCGGTCAGGTCGGTGCTGGCTGGCATCATGACTGGACCCGCGTGCGGTTCGCGATCGACACGAAGTTCGGCGTTTTCGCCAACGCCGCCAGCCAGGAGACTTTCCTCGGCGACTTCGGAAACACCTTCGTTCGCCGCAACTACCGCGCCGAATCGATGCCCGTCTCGATGATCTCCGACAGCACCCTCTCGCTGAAGACCCAGCTGACGAACTGGCTCGCGTTCGACATCGGCTACCGACTCATGTGGGTCGGAAATGTCGCCCTGGCGCCGAACCAGCTCGATCTCTCCGACTCCCCCGACGGAACCACCGTCATCAACGCCCACCAAGGGCTGTTCCTGAACGGTCTGTTCGTCGGATTTGACGCCCGCTGGTAATTCTTCGCTCTCCTCTCGGTACGTCGATCGTTCGAGTCGAATCGGAACCCACCCACGTCAGTCCATCGGGCTCAGAGGGCACCGCAAACGTCGCCATCAGCGGCTCGACTCCGAACCTTTGTCTCCTGGAACCCACGTGCGGTTTGTCTGGTACTGCAAGGCGGTCGCATCCCGCAGCAGGTCCCTGACCCGCACCGATTCGGGAGTCCCGTTCACGACTCCCCGGCGGTCCAGGAATCGCAGCGAATCGGATTCGGTGGCAATATCGACAGAGTGCTGCCATTGCCAGCACGCCCCCGGTTCGATGAAGCCGTCGGCTCCCAGGTATCGGCCCCCAAACAGAAACAGCCTGCGATCCCGCAGCTGTGCGTCGGTGACCGGCAGACCAATCGTTGGTCCAGTGTCCGACGTCCAACCCAGCAACGCCGACAGCGTGGGGCTCAAATCGATGTGCGAAGTCGGGTGGTCCACCTGTTCTCCGTGGGCCGATCCAGGTGCATACAGCAGTGCCGGTATGTGAAACGACAACGGCTGCAACTCGCCCCCGCGAAATCTCGGATGCTCCTCGCGGGTCCGCACCCCATGATCGGCTGTCACCAGAATCACGGTCCGCTCCAGCCGCCCCAGCAACTCCAGCACGTCCAGGATCTCCCCCAGCCACGCATCCTGTTGGGCCAACAGCAGGCGACAGCGGGCCTGCCAATCCTGTTCCGCATCGAGACCGGCTGGGGCCAGCGCCGGCCACGGGCCGTGACCCAGTTGGGGCAGAAACATCGCGGCGAACCGCTGGTCAGTCGTCCCCCAGGCACGCAGCCGGCGAGTCAGTTCCTCGAGGGCAACCAGGTCGGCTCTCCGCCGCTCCGCCACCCCGGGATGCTCGCTCAGCGGGCCCCCGTGCGACTGGACCGGCTCAATTCCCTGCTGGGCCACAAACAGTTCAGAGACTCCCTGCGCCTCCAGCAGGCGGGCCTCGAAATCAGACTTGGGCTCTGGCAGGAAGGCTGCAGTCGCGTATCCCGCCGCGCGGGCCGACTGCAGCACCCCGGGAATCGGTTCGCCAGCACCCCCCGTTGCGAAGTGCCGAAGATCGGTCGGATACCACCCCGACAGCAGCGAAAACAGCGCTTCTCGCGTGTATGGGTAGGTCGTGTGATGCCTGTTCAACCGCCACGACGAACCGGCAAGACGCTTGAGGTTTGGCAAATGCTCAAGTGCTCCGTCCCAGTCAGCCAGCTCGGCTGGAAGGGTCTCAAACACAACAATCAGCAGATCGCAGCCGCGATTGCCCGCAAACCACGAGGGAGCTTGGGGCGAACCCGAGACATTGCCCACCCGCGGCCACTCAGAGATCAGTCGGGCGGCATCGGCCTCCCGGTATTTGGCGGTCGACCAACCATCCAGCTCCAAAAACTCTCCCAGCGCCAGCCGGGGAAGCGAGCGATGAAAGTTCGATGGCGGGGTGCGATGCCACAGGCCCACGGTCAGAACGCCCGCCAGGCAGGCCGGTATCCCGTACCACAGTCCCTGTTCCAGCCACGCGGGAATTCGACCAAGCCGTCGCATCAACTGCGGCGCCGCCGACAGCAGCACCAAACCCGACAGCCCCGCCACGCTTTTCCATCCCAGGTATGTTTCAATGTCGTCCGTGTGGGCGGCTCCCCACCGAATGGCATCGAGCCACTGCTGCAGCGTTTGGAATTTGCCGACGTTCCGATACCCAATCATCTGGATCGTGAAAAAGCCAATCACCAGCCACGAGCCACAGAAGGTGACAGCCAGTCGATAACGCGGTGGCAGCCCCCACAACACCACCAGCAAAACGGCCGGAATCAGCACCCCCAGCAGCAACACGTCGCTGAAGAAGAAGCCACAATGTTCAGCCGCTGAAAACGCCAGCACGCTCGAGAGTGCCGTCTCCCCCCAGGCGCGTCCCTGCGAGGCCGCCACCAACCGATACCCGATTTTCGCCAGCAACAGCCCCTTCATCCCCAGCAGGATGAACGCCGCGAGAGACCACGTCGCCAGGCACCCCGCCAGCGTCGCCGGACCGCGCCCGCGGTTCAGGCCTTCAGCGGTCCCGGCATCGCTCACCTGGTCGCGGTCTGCAGGCTTGGTCTCAATCATCGATCAGTACCGGCGTCCTCAGTGTGCCAATGCTCTCAATGCTCGCCGAGAGCACATCCCCCGGTTTGAGAAACGTGTTGGTGCTGTGTCCCACCCCGGCGGGCGTTCCCGTAGAGATGATGTCCCCCGGTTCCAGCGTCACAAAGCTCGCGATGAAGGCAATGATCGCCGCCACCGGAAAAACCATCTGCGACGTGCTCGCCTGCTGACGGGTCTCCCCATTCAGCGTCAGCTTCATCGTCAGCGCCTGCGGATCCCCAATCGAACGCGCCGATGTCACACACGGGCCCATCGGGCAGAAGCCGTCGTGCCACTTGCCGTGCAGCCAGTCAAAGAACCCGTCTTTCGGCCGCTCCTTGCGATGCGGGTTGGGCCGAAATTTCCGGTCCGAAATGTCGTTGATCACGGTGTAGCCCGCGACTCCCGCCAGCGCCGCCCCCTCACTCACTCCCTTCATCCGCTGGCCAATCACCACCGCCAGTTCAAGTTCCCAGTCAATCGAAAGAGGGGAAACCCGTGGCAGCTTCAATGGGCTCCCAGGATCGGTCAGCGTCGTGCTCGCCGGCTTCATGAACACGTAGGGAAACGTCTCCGCCCGCTCCGCCGCGATCCCGCCCCCTTCCCGAATGTGATCCGCATAGTTGCCCGCCAGCAACAACAGTTTGTTCGGACGCGGAATCGGGACCAGAAGTTGCACCCCCCCGACAGCGACCCCTACCTGCTCGCCCACTCCCCGACCCGGCCCTGCCAGCCACGTCGCCAGTCGCACGGCGACCTCCTCGGCCCAACCACCGGGAAGCAGGGGAAGCAAATCCCCCTGCAGCCGACCGCACGCCTCCAAGAGGTCGGTGTCGGGATGCAGCCGCGCTGCCGCCAGCAGCGGAACAATCCGCTCTTCCGAATAGAACCCCGCCTGGATCACCCCGCCCGCTTCAAACCGACAGATGCGCATCGTCGTTCTCTCCACCTCAAGCGTCGATCGTGTTCCGCAAGCAGTGCTGCCCGCACCGCACCGGGGTTCACCCCCCGCGATCCGCCGACTTTAGTGGCGACCGTCCGAGGTCACAATCGATCTCAGCGATTGGTCACGACGCTCAATTCCTGCCCAGGTGGGAAAACGCAGCCCAGGCGATCCTGGATCAAAACAATTCCCGACCCGGGCCATTTTTAAGACCGCTCGTCCATCGGTCGGAATGAGTTGTCTCGCTCAATTCCCGAACACCCCGCCGAACGCCGCTCAATTCGCCGACGCCGCGGGCGACTCCTGCGAGCCCGTCTCCCGACCCAGCAGTTGCAGT